>Ga0126335_1000432_pt1 | contig 20095 bp, 15 predicted proteins | sample OlaspJWI45metaG_FD_108409 | JGI IMG/M metagenome (GOLD analysis project Ga0126335, IMG submission 108409) | Marine gutless worms symbiont microbial communities from Oahu, Hawaii - Olavius sp. 1 OAHU.JWI-45 metaG | ecosystem: Host-associated > Annelida > Digestive system > Unclassified | place... | reverse complement strand
ATATATTTTCTATGTACTTAAACTGTAGAAATTCTATGAAAGCATATGCAAACAAAGGTATGCTAGTACAATATGATATCATATGTACTACACAGGTGGTCAAAAACTGACAGAAGCTTCATAAATAACAACAAAAAATCAGAAAACTAACCAGGTTCAGTAAGCTGGTGAAAGTGGTCATAATATTTTAATCAGAAATACAAAAACATTCTGGAGTAAAAAGAAAAATCTTGAATAAAAAAAATACTTAAAATAACATCTTCAGTTCCTACTTAAAAATCAATTTTGCTCTCTAAAATGAAACGAATCAACCACTTAGAGACAAGCAACAAATAAAAGAATTAATCAGTTCCATATTAATCTACAAGTAAACTAGAAAAATGTAGAGTCTAAAATGTTACTTACTATTACAGTCAGTTACTGGCACCAACTGTTCCTCGCCAAAATAGCACAATGTCAGCATTCTCAGTAAATTCCGTGACAAGTATTTAGCAGTGAGCACTGGACCAAGTCTCTCTGACAACCAACTGAGTGTATCAGCTGCAAAGCTACTCACGTTGCATTCACTGCTACGACTGCGGTGCAGCGATGAGTATGTATTATCACGCGTCGATACTGACTGGTCACCAGCACCAGCAAGGCTGCGAACCATTGCTTCACCATTACATAAATCAACCACGACCACAGACTGCGGCTGGCCGATGAAGTCGTCCAGAGAGTTACTGTCTTCGGGGCACAGTCTTGCCGGCTCTGACTGAACTGTGTGCATCACACCAACATTTCGAACATCACTAATAACACCGCTATTTTCCTGTGACATCTCATCGGTTTCTTCAATGCATGGTACACTACTCAGAGATCCAGTTTCTTCATCGTCTGCAGGCAAACCAAATGTATGTCCATTCTCAAATGCAGCATCTGTCTCATCAGTTGGTGTAAGCTCAGGATCAGACTCATACATGTGAGGAATGACAGGCATCTTACAATGCTCGTTGGTCTGATCGGCCGACTGGCAGACTGCTTCCACACTATCAAGGCTTGTTGCATCTCCAGATGGAAAGTCCTTATATCCGGCAACTGCTTCTACAAGGAGAGTGGAAAATGAGCAGAGGAAAGTCTCAAGTCCAAGGCGAACGATAAGCTGAACTATGAAACTGCGGTGGTAGATCTTAAGATACTTTACGGACGTTTCTTCTGTGTCAAACAACGAGATCAGTGCTGGCAGAAAGTGTTTAGCTGTCTTGGCAGGTCCAAGGGCCTGTGCCAGAGGATGGAAAAGTGACCATGCAGACTGAGCTGCACTCGTTTCAAGATCAGTAAACTGCTGCAAGACGTAAGGTATGACAAGTTGGAGGCCATCGTCACCAAGCTTTGAAGACATTCGTGTCAGATACTGAGTCAAAAGTGACACTCGTTCCATCTCAATTCTATTCAGCTCATCTTTCAACTCGACAGTATGACGCCCAAGTTCATTGTAGCGATGCAGGTAATAATACAAACTTTCAAAGTAGGGTGGAAAACAGAGCAGCTGCAAGCTGGCATGTAGCAACATATCAACATCAGGAGGAGGCAGGCCATCAAGACTCTGTGATGGATACATGAACAACATTCTGGTCTCTCCATCTATATCTCCATCAGTCCACGGATTGTTCAGATTCAACAGATATGTTACAGCTTGTCTCACTGACCTGAAATTTAAAAAAATAATGCATAATGTAATTTGAAACTAGAAAATCTATCACAAGCCCATTACGTATCTGCCATGCCTACTGATCACAGATACACAAACAGATGCAGAGACAGACAGCAAACTGGAATGCATATTGCATCCAACACCTATAGATGTGCAGATACATAAAAAGTCAAAAATCACAACATATCAATAAAGTATCTGAAAATATTGCATCAAAGTAAGTTCAACGTGCCATTCACACACACTTATCTTGCAATCAGTGGCATAAATACTGTGTATGCCAATTATACATTCACATAAACTCAAATGATAGCACTATGTCTTAGTGAAAATGTGTTAATTTAATCAGCATTTCAGCTTTATATATTCACAGGTCGGCTAGGATTGTGACTGGTCCACTCACATCTAAGCACTATGCAAATGGAGATGAGATACTTGTAACTTTATAATACAGCTCTACAGACACTGATTACCATGGTAAGACCTCAGCCATTTCCACACCTATCCATCAATGACCTGAATGCATAAAACAGAGTTAACATATCTCTCTAATTTGTAACGTTACTTCATCTCTGTATTTTAACAGCATATAGTCAATGACTATAACTGGAAACTTAGCAAGCATTTCACACAACCTACCAGTGAAGCTGATGCTGTAACTGTGAAAGCAGGAGGCTGCGAATGAGTCGATAGCGGCCCACCAAGCTGGTTCCTGACTCATCATTCGTGCAATTGTCAGGTGAAAGTGGCCAGCATGATGTTGACAAAAACAACTCGACAATGAGGCAGCCAATAACCTGCATGTCACGTGCCCTTAGCTGATCACACAAGTCTCGGCCTGTTATAGTAGAGCCAATTCCAGATGATGATCGCTGTGGAGGCAACTGCTGTGTGGCAGTCAGTGCAAACTGGCACACAGACTCGAAACTCGTCAGCGCATTGAGTGCAACATCAAAATACAATGACAGTGACGGTGCAGAGCCGTCTGAATCATTGGCAACATCACAGCGATGCCGGAGTGGGTGAGGTTGAGTGAACAACTGAACAATTCCATGGTTCAACAAGTTGTAATGACCGTCAACCAATTGAAGACAAACGTTCTTTGACTCCACGGCTTCCTTACCACTCAGCTATGACACAGTAGATACACAGTCTTTACTGGTCCAGTAACAATCAACAAAATGTAATCATCATTACAGCATACAGTTTAAAATGCAAAGTTTTTAAAAACACATTTTCAACTGCAGCTTTCAATCAATATGTTCCAAAGTTACCAAAAAATATTGACAATTTTACAACAACAGATGAGCAAAAATGTAAGATGCTGCACCTCTTCATATAAAACAGTTGCTTCATGTTTGGCTACCAAACTTACAGAAAACTTCACAGACACTTAGAAAGCTAAGGTACAAGGAAAACTTTACACAGCTGAAATGGCAAATGTGTTGAAGAAAAAGTCAAATCATATTATGAAAACTGACAAATCTGAGCGATAACAAATTTACTACATTTTACTCACTTTATAGCCAAATGTCAGGTCAATCCAATGATGAAGTTGCTCAGAAACTACTCCACTTTCAAGCACCTGGCGATGAATCTTGATAAAGTCAATGGCACTAGTACACCACGATGGTAACTCCAGGTCAGGCAGGTCATCATGAATGGACTGGAATATCTCTGGATCTGTATAGAACTCCGGAATGCATTCATCGGGCGTCCAGTGATACAACCGTTCCAAGCTAGACGGATAATGGGCCGGCACCCAACGATGCCTTACAAGTCGACACAGTACGGACTTGTCGGTCCTCCTCGCCTTGTAGACGTAATACGTTATGTCTGAGAGAAAGTCTGACAGATGAAATGGCGTCTGTGTGGGGTCACCTGAGATCGAGTCTGTCTGCGCCATGTCATATGTGAGCTCCAGCTGCTCATCACCTTTGTTCAGACGATACTTGGTCTTTGTGAGATCACGAAAACCACCATTCGGAGACGAAAAATCCATGACCCATGGCAGGATCGGATAGTGATTGGGATCGTTGAAATTTCGCCCGGCAAGACCATTCAGAAACATGAGATAGTCAAAATTTGAGATTTCTCCGTAAACCCACTTATGCACCACATCAGCCAAATTCAACTGACTCAAGCCCGATAATAGCTGACAAGGTTTATCTGCATCTGAAGCTGATGTGTCCCCTAAACGTGAAACACTGCTTACAAACACGGCATGGTCGTTTGCTTGCCTGGCAATCTCAGTTTGTGATTGATTGCTTACACATGACTGAGACTGTACTGTACGACACAGCGCTGATACTGGTGGTGGAGCAAGATGGATCCAAAGACGATCATCAACAGCAATGTCTCGAAGTCTAAGGTCACCAACAGACAAGCCGAGGCTGTGGAGATGCCGAACTGTGTGCAGGATCTGATAGAGTACAAACAGCTTGCTAACATGTGTGAGCCGACTGGGACTAAATGTCAACAAGTCAGCAACAGTGTACTGCACAAATGGCAAGAAAACATAGAATGCACGAGAAGACTCGATAACGGCATCAGCCTGCATCAAACCGGCACAGTATCTATGCTTCTCTTTCGTATTTTCACTGCTGGATTTATCGGCATCATCTGATTCACTAATATCACTACTCATGCACAGAGGCCAGCAACCGTATAGTTTATATAGCTCTTGCCGAACAAAACAACTGAAGTTCTGCAACATTCAGATACACAATAAACATGATCAAAATCACACCACAAAACTTGTTCAGTTAAGTATTACCATATATACTCGTATACAAGCCAACAATTTTTTTAGTTAATTTTGACACTAAAGCTTCGGGGCTCGGCTTATATGTGGGTCATTCCACACAGCCAAAGTCAACATTCAGCATCACAGCTATCTCTCAGTGATGCTCACTGTGTGTGTGCTGCACACAGCATGGACACTTAGTAAGTCACTAGGCATGCATGAATGCATGAGAGACTGAGTGGTGGCAGGGCTCTTAATGACCACAGACAGACTGCTGCTGTATAGCAGTTAAGTCAGTCACCATAACTTGACACGATTCCAACACTCAGACCGTGCAAGGCCATCGTTCAGCCAAAGCCATACACAAGCCATCAGCTGGCATGCATGTTTGTGTGCAATAAAGTGCACTGCATGCTGCTGTAGTCATTGTCGTAAAGTTGTTAACACTCACGCATTATCAAGGCACTGATCTAGGGTATTCATTCGTCGCCCATTTTTGTTATCTGGCTTATACATGAGTCACTAATTTTTGCTAATTTTTGGCCACGGGAATGGGGGTCGGCTTATACATGTGATGGCTTATAAGCCAGTGTATCTGGTATTTTCACAAAAAAACTTCTAATAATGCAGCCACCAGTCTAGCAGCAATAAGCTACCACTAATCTCATTCAGCTGACGAAAGCCAGCAAATAAGTGAGAAGATCTATATGTGGCACTTGAGTAAAGTCACTAAGCAGCACAATATCAGTTGAACAATTAGCTAATTAGCAGTTCTTAAAAATTGATTTCAGCCATTTTACTAAGTGTAGGCTGCACCCATATAAAAATGAGGATCCGTCAACTGCACATGAAGCACATAAGCTGTTAAATGTTTACTCTTCCAACTGCTATGAAGTAAATGAGAATGCTAGTCAAATATCCTGCTATCAGATATCCTGAGAGCAAATTCACTTACAATAACAGGAGATTTCTGCGTTGAAACAGTCGGTGAAGTGAGCTGTATGGCAGAATGATATCTCTCAATGGCATCCAACAACAAGCAGTCCTGACGTCTCTGCTTCAGTATTTGCTGTATCTCGGCATTACTGGCTAGACGTTGCTCTGTGGTGCACAATGCTGTATTAGTGAGACTAAAAACACATAGTAGTAACAAAACTCATTGAAGTATTCATGTTAACTAAATATTTCAACTGTAAAGATGCAAGTGTAATAAACGAGATTTCTGCAATTTGTAATAATTACTGCTAGACAAAAAAATTTCATGCTGACACCACCAACATTACTTTGGGATATTTTTAACTGAACTGTACTTCATTAGACTTGATATGTCAAACGGAAACCTGTGAAGACTGCTGTAACAGTATTTTTGCAGACTAAATGCTATCCCTGTTGCACATTCAATGGAATCAAACCACAGAAAACCTTTCTTCAAAAACGACAAATAAATTAATTTAACTTGCAGAAATAACCAGAAAAAACAGACAAGCCACAGCAAGCTGATTTAGCTGATTATAACAACAAGCCACCCATGGCCAGTAACAACTCAGCTAGCTTAAGTAGGTCAGGGTGACCTAGTTTTTAGTTTGTGGTCAGGGTTGGCCAGTACGTCTCCACATGCAAAATTACAAGTCTCTATGTCCAGCAGCCGCATGTACGACACCTGGTTAACATACACAAATACACGAACTCAGCCAACTTTAGCCAGCTGAGCTAAAAATGAAATTTATAAGATCAAAACGAGCAGACCTGATAACTTGTGTAGACTGCTTTTCAATGACTATGACACTTATCCGCTGCCACTCACCGAGACACTGTTTACACGACGGTGACAACAGCAGCTTAGCGTCAGATATGCCGAGTGTTTGATATGTCGTAGCAGCAATGGTGACAAGGTTACATGGCTTAATCTGTTTCATGCATTGCAGCACATTGTTAAACCAATCCACAGGAACCTGGTGCAATAACAGCATACGGACAAACATAACTGCACAATCAGACAAATCAGTAAAAGCAGAAATAATTTTGAACATATGCAAGAGACCAATTGTTAATCATATAAAATCATAAATAAGTTAAGAGACGTTTTGCTATTATGTTAAAATTATATATCTTTCTATATTCCTAACAGAAAATAACAATTTTGAGTTTTGACAAGAGCTACGACTGCCAAAGTTTCCAAGAACAAAGAAAGCCAGCTGTGAGATCAGCTGTTAGCCAGTTCTGCACACACAGCCGGCCATATATATAGAAATGTCGCATTTTCCAAACCAATTACTGACACAAAGGTGTGGTAACTGTCATTGCGACAGTAGACATACAGAAGTTAGAACAAGCGACGGGCAACGCGGAATATGGAAAATTTGTAAAGGGTAATTTACAGGATTTTTCTGCCCAACCTTATGAAAAATTAAGGGTAAACTGCAGAATGCAACAATCTGAAAATTGAACACCATTTGTGTAGCTTATTATTATATTTACTTTTCAGCTTGTCTGCTTGTTCAATGTACATATTTTAATGCTAAGATATAGAATAGGCCTAAACGTTTGCGGTGCGATATTACCGCTGTTCATGGTGCGATATTACTTAACCTAAACATTGCCTAGTTAGCTCAGTTGTTAAGTCACTGGGCTGTGCCTCCTAGCCCAGCTGGCTAGCCACTTGCACCGCCCAGGTTCAGTCCTGGTCCAGGCAAGTGGTTTGGTTCGGTTTGGCTGGGTTTGATGGGCATGCTATGAGATTAAATTCTCAGGCAGCTATAGAGGATTTGTCTGTGTCTGAACGGTTCCGTACGGTAGATTAAGCTTCATTCTTGTAGTCGGCTTTTAAGCACACGTTAATATAGCCAAACTTTCCTTTCTTTTTTTAACTGAGTTGTCACCTATCCAGCAGAAGAAGATTAACTGAAGCAAAAACACGTTTGTGTAGTTTCACCAGTCATATAGATGCAGTCACTAACTGTTGTTGGTTAACTAATGAAAGCCTTAAATAAGCTAATCAAACACTTAATGACAGTACACAAATTTCCGCATTCCCATTTTACCACAGGTGACTTCATGCAATAAACCTGACTGTCTCAACTAGTGATTTTGTCTCAACTAATGATTTAATTTACAACAGTAATTTCAACTAATTTGATTACAGTAAATTAAATCGGTGCCTATGCCAGCGTGGGCAAAACAACCGTACAAAGCAAAAGAACCAGGAACTTTAGTAAATTTACACACCAAGCAGTTAAACCAACTGGAAGATGACCGGCATATAGCCCATCCAGGAATATTGAAATCTTGCTCAATATATCGAACAGATGACATTACAGAAGTTATTTGTCACAAAATAATAAAGAAAATATTCATCAACAACAATCGACGCTCCTTGTGACCACGCCCACTATAGCCACACCCCTTAACTATGGTTCAAAAAACAACATTAATTTATCTATGATTGTATATGTATTCTATGTAAATAAACACATGTGATTTAGTGGTCAATTGCTGATATTTTGAGAACTTCAGGATATAAGTTAATTGTGTTACTATGTTGCGACATTGTAAGAAAGTTGTAAAATGTTTGGTAGATGATGCTTCCAACTCGTCTGTAGCTGAGTATCGCAGTGAGAGGGAGCACATACGAATGACAGACAGTACTGCAAGCCTCGAATCGACAGTTTTCGGAGGAGAAAGCAGAATTGCTGAGCAACTCGAAAACTTTGAAGTGGTCGCTCCGGGAATTAAAGTGAGTTGCATAACCCGGGGATTATTGTGCATTTTCCTAGTGTGTGCATTTAGTTATTCACACAGTACTTCTTGTCAATTTGAAGTGCCGTGAACTGATTGAAAACGTCCATATATAGGCCTAGTTAGTTTTACATATGACACGTTTATATTGTATATTGTTTTAGAGAAAAAAGACATTTGAAAGGAGGTGCAAAGCAACGAAACCTACTCCGCAACCAGTGTGGACAGACGATGATCCTTCTGTCATCTCACAATCGTAAGTGTATTTTAGGCATTGAATTGATTCGTGTTTGTATCATAGGCCAGGCAGCTAATCGATATGTCATGGTGTTTCATATCGCTGTATTGTGATATTGTATGATATCTACACGGCAACACAACAGAGTGCCCAGGCATTGCGGTGCGACATGGTTCACGTATTGATTCTTGAAATGCATATTCTGCAGGTGTGGTGACCTTGATCAGTGCTGGTTGCCATATGCTAATCGTGGTCACAAGTGTCTCCTTGGGTGGTCCCTTCGCCTGCCATCTACACCGAGCATCTCCATGAGTGGCATACGGCGAGCATGCAGGATCCTCCACGGAGACGCTGACCAATAATCTATATAGTTATATATAAGCTTGTATTATACACTATTCAGTGATAGGAAGTCACCCGACTTGTTCAAAGTACTGCAGATCAATACTCAAGTAAAGGTAAAAGTAATTTCTAAAAAAGTTACTTGAGTAAAGGTTAAAAAGTAGTGACAGAAAAAGTTACTCAAGTAACTGAAGTAAAAAGTAACTTTGGTGAAAAACTTTTCACTTACTGCAACCATTTTGCAATTACATACAAGTGTAATCACTAATATATGCTTTCATGAACTCAATGGACAATCATGATGCTACACATGGTAGGCCTACATTGCAAGGGAGGTAGATAAGTTGCACCAAAGTTACCATATGACAGGAGGGATAGTCTAATCAACATACTATCTATCACAATATCAAATCTGGGGACTGTAACATGGCATTTCTTCTTCAAGAAAATTACTTCTAACGATTGGCACGTTATAAAACATAACGAAGTAAAAGTACAAGTAAATGACAAAAAAGTTAGGCTACTTCGTTATAAGTAAAAAGTACTCTTGCATTCGAGCAATTTGTTACTTTAAAAAGTAAGTAAATGTTACTCAAGTATTGCAATGCATTACTTTTGCTTCGTTACTGAACAAATCTGGAACTCGCACTGGTACTGAAAGTGGTAACCTTGAACCATGTAATTTTTATTTAATTATATTTGTCATTTCACATACAGTGGTAGCTTTCAGAGCCAACTAACTATAACCCATTAGGGAATTTAAACTCCGAGTGCTCGCCCGAAGAGCGGAGCTCATTCGAAGCAACGTAGAGATGAGAGGACACATGAATCAACGTGCTGGAATACAGTGGAAGGCTATGGTTGTATTCCGTGTCATTCAGGTGGTTGACTCTTGGGCATAAAAGAGCATTGCAGGTTCCAAAAAGTCCAATTCGTCTTTGTCTTCTGGACGGAAGAGGTGGCTGCCATTTGCCATGCCGTCGTAGTGGAGCTGGCCGGTCGGCCCAGTCTTGGCAATGACCTGAAAATGGTTGTGATTTGTAACGAATTTAGAGCTAGCGAAGAGAGTTGATATCATTATTCCTTCATGGCGATAGAAGCGAACGTAGGCCGTTTGATGACGAGTCCAAGACCAAGGTAGATTTGCAGATTCAGATCGTCGAATCCGCCTGGACAGTCTATTTCGCCGCTTTCGGCAGCATCTAACTCGGTCAATTCTGGCTCATTTTCAAAATGGAGACCAGCAAAAGACGTCAAATACTAACGACGAACGTGTTTTTAAATTTCAGCTTCAGAGGCCTTCGCAAACTCGCGCAACATCGATTTTTGTGTAATTTCGTTGCGCTTTTCATGACGCATTTTCGTGATGCATTTTTGTGACACACTTCCATCACTTTTATAAATTGCGCTGTAGTCAGCGGAAACCTACAGCCTGTCACAAAGTACACGCGCTCTCGCACACACAGGCGAGTTTACTAATACTTATTTTTAAAGTCTGCCAACTTGTTCCTTTTTTGTCTGTTTATTTACTCGCTCATGAATCCTGCTGGGTGCTATCCAAATCCAAACATCATCGATCACCTGCCCTACGCAGCGCGATCAACTTTTTGATTGCCTCTCATTTTCAAATGGCAAGCCTTGCTTCGTATTAAACATATCTTTGAAAAAGCTGATCTTTATTGCCTAACTTCTGTGTGGTAAAGTCTGTTTAATCATCGTATGGTGTTTAGTTTGTGCAGCGGTAGAAAGCCAAACACATATATAAGCCTCAATATGGTGCCAATAAATAAAACGGCACTGGTACCTCACATATATGGTAATGCAGTAAAATTATGTACAGCTAACCACTTGCATAGTTATGACTGTGACATGAACATTAAAATTTAGTACTGCAGCTGTACATTACTTCAGCACTGGTTTGCATTTCTGACGTTTTTTCTTGCATACTGTATTTCTAGTATTCACAATAACTTAAGTGAAGTTTATGGTTGTTGTCTTGAAGGTCTGAAAAAATAACGAAGATACCGGCAAAATGGGCTCAGTTACTGTCACAGCGATCTGACTCCGAAGGTAACTCTTATTCCTCAGTCCTTGTGAAATAAGCTGGATGTCTGGGTATGTGGGTGTCTGGATGGGTGATTGTTTTTTTCTCCAAACAATGTCTCAGCACTGAGAAGGCCTAAGAATGTCAAATTTGGTGCAAAGGTGGCGTCTAGTATGAGGATGATGCACTCACTTAGATGTTTGGAAAAAGTTTTTTAATTGTGGCAAAATTTTAAAAAAAAACACCAAAATAGGCCAAAACATGTGTAATGAGCACATTCTTCTCCACACACTGCCTCAGAAACCAAAACCATTAAAAATACGAAAATTGGCACAAACATGGCCCATGGTATGAGGATGATGCCTGAACTTTTTGTTTTTGAATTATGCACTGCTTTAATGCACAACAAATACCGAAAATAGTCCAAAAACATCTTGCCCTCTGGTGAACTAAAATGAAGATGACACCGGTGATGCACATCGTATTCCTCACTTACTTGTGTTTTTCTGGAGTAATGTGGTTGCAGAAAATATAACAAAGTGTGTTTTATGTTATAGAACTGTACTTGATATGGCACAAACAGATCTTGTTGACATAATGTTTGACGTAAGAGTTTGTTAATGTTATTGTCAGAAGAAGACAGTGGTGATGATGCTGACGATGACGACGATGATGATAATGATAAAAGAGGAATAGACAGTTCAACTGGCAACTGCCTTGCCTCCGCAGCTCAACTCTTTCATCTTCCAGACACACAGTTACGCTTCCGCAAGTGCAGAGACGTCAATGCCGACAGACCGGCTAAGGTTGCTTTCAGTATTGACAGTGTATCAGAAACATTTTATACTCCATGACCTGCCTAGAATGGTGCACATGAAATTTGCTTCTTTGACAGATCTGTGTATACACTTTGTATAAAAAAAGGAGTCTACTAAGTTACTAACCTCATTGGTAATTTTTATCACCTTTGAAATATTTAACTTCTTTTTAAAACACAGCTTAGATCAAACAAACGAAAGTTGGTTAATGGTGTAAGTACTGTTAAGTTATTATTTGTTATATATGCTATAATAAAACGAGAATCTACTAACAGGCTTAGTTAATTTACTACACTTTTAGTGGTTATCAGATAATGGATTTTATTACTGAACAATAAAAATACTATGACGATTTTACTTTCCTTATTGCAGAATGTTTTTCTGACAGGGCAAACTGAGGTCTGTGGAGTTTCATCGATCTGCGCAGATTCTACTAACTGCTGGCATGGACCAGACATTACGCCTGTTTCAGGTTAGTCGCTGCTTTTGCTGCATGCTGTAATCTAGAATGCAGTGAAATGTTGATATTGCGATGTTACACTAGAAATGAAGACAACATATGCATCAGTAATAACTCTGTGCTGTTTTTTGCTTTTCTTAGTGCTGTGCATGTAGGCTACCCCTCGTGTGGGTTCCCGGGCTTAGAATAGACTCACTCCATCTCCTGGACAGATGTTATAAAAGGCGACTAAACCAGGCACCCCTCAACCTCCGCGGCCTCATCTGATTACTGATGATGGACTGGAGTAAAAGAGGGTACATTAACGTAGCTTCTCTAGTTACTATAGTACAGTGCAATACTCTTGTTGCGCGATGTTCTAAGCAGCTTATAGGTCTAGCAGATTGGGTTTTTGACACACTGGGACCCTTATGCTGTGATTAGCCTAGAGGCAGTTGCCTGTGGTTCATACTGTAACACAGTGGAGTGGTTCTGGTGGAATTGAAGCCTATCTCAGTGGCCAATTGGTTGGGTCATCTGACCTGTAAAAATCGTCCCCGAAATGACCTATAAGTGTCGAGTGGGATGTTAAGCCCTCTACTCACTCACTCACTTGTGTAGTACCTAATCTTTATTGAAATATGAGGGTTGTTTGATAAATAAGTTACAAAACAGCGCCATTCCATTAATTCTTATAATAGAAAAAATCCAAAATATACGTTTTTTAGGGAATTTAATTTTGAACATACATAGAAATTTTTTGGATGATCATAGAACACAGTCTATTTGTGTATTATTTTTCTCCACCAGTTTTCTATCATAACTCACAAGTGATAAACAGCGTGGGAATGGGAAAAAAACGAATAAACTTAACAAGTTAATGTCACTTCTTTTAATGTTAAACATTAGTGTTTCATTTTTCAATTGAAATTGATACGCATCGGTCAGACCATACGAAAGCATCAACTGCAGCAATCGTGGCATCGGTCATTGCAGCAACATGCCGGTCAGGTCGTTCCTTGTCAACAATGCTTTCTCGGCCGCGAGCAAACTTTGTAAGCCAAACGTGTATTGCTGGTCTCGTAAAAACACTTGTCGCCATACACTGGACGCATCTCAGAGTGAATCTCATTTGCATTAAGTCCTTTTGTCAACAAAAAAAGAATAATAGCACGCTGTTCGTTACGGGATGACTTCAGCGGCAAAGTCGCCATGTTAAATGTTTATAAATGACGTCACAGTGCCATTGTGATAATAAAACACACAGCTGGTACTCAGAATTAAATTCCCTACAAAATGTATATTTCAGATTTTTTTGTATTTGTAAAATGAACGAAATGATGCTGTTTGTAACTTATTTATCTAACGACCCTCATATGTGTTTCATGCATACAATGTAGGTGGATGGTTCAAACAATCCTTGTATACAAAGTGTGTTTCTTGAATCATTTCCAATCTACACAGCCCACTTCAGTCAGAATGGACATGAAGTGATCCTTGGCTCAAGACACAGTGCGTTTTTCTGCTACGACATGATAGCGGGCAAACTGATAAATATTCCACGCATTAAAGGTGAAATGGCTTGCTTTGTTTTTTCACATTTTTGTTTATTGTTCGATGCTGTTGAGTTTACTACGGCACTTATAAATGAAATCCATGACTGTCATTATGTTTGTTGGTATAAGTGAAGATTTATGGTTGCAGTGTCACTGAGTTTGTTGTCAGTAAAACCTAAAAGTTACATGTGGTCACTGTATGATGTGACCTTGGTAGCCAGTTTAACTGTTTCCCAGCGGACAAGCTTAGTGTGCTGCCAGCATTCATTGCATCATGAAACAAATGCCCACGTGTACAGCCATAACGATGATGATGACAATTGCTTATTACCTAAACTTGCTGATACGATGATCTTCTATGACTGTATTGCACTGATAACATTTCTGTCTAAGCGATGTGATGATGGAACTGTCAGAATGCATAAACTGTAGAATTTGATATGCCACTTTGCACTCAGAAATTGAAGAGATTTCCAGATTTATACTATTCATTGCTGATTCTACAGATATTCTGATTTGATTATGCTTGGCAGCATACAGTGCATGAAGTTTGTTTGCTTCAGCTGGCGTCGATATATTGTGAAATGTGTATTTTTGTTAACGATCAGTATCAAATAAGTCATCATGATGTTGAAGGGCATTGACTAATATAAACATTCCGTCTTGTCATGAGGTTGTAACTTCAGACATGGTCGCTGTACAAGTTATCTTCTGTCATCATTCGTTGTTATTATGAGTCATTTGTTTAATCTGCCATCCAGGTCTTGATGGCTGTGCTATGAAGCGGTTTGAGGTGTCTCCTAATGGCAAATACCTCGCATTCATCGGCCGATATGGCAGCGTACATCTGCTGACAGCTCAGGTCTACTGCTGTCTATTGCCTTGTTTTTCAGGCCAACAACATGCAGCCTATTGCAACCAGTAGTCCTGTAGCATGGTATATCAATCTGTCATGCGGCTGAACTGTGAATAAGTGGCTGAACAGACCGAGGTCCTGTGTTCAGGATGGAGAGTCTTCCAAGGCACATTACTTTGGCCTCTTGTTTATATTTGTACAGATACTTCGTTGAAATTACATCTGCATTGGGACATTAAGTTAGTGAAATAAACCTTACAGTTACAAAGTATGAATACTGCAGGCAACTCAGCTTTAACTTAACTGGCTTGCAGTGTCACAGAAAGATAGGCCAACCATACATTTATTTTTGCCATTTCCACAGTGTGCACCTGTACGATTGTAGTCAAAAGAATGGATCGGCACGGTGAAAATGAATGGAGAAGTGGAGGCGTTGGCTTTCAGTACCGATGGAGACAAACTGTTTTCACACGGTGGTGTGTAAGATGTGATGTGGCAGTTTTTTTTCTGCTTGCATATCATTGCGATGTTTTTTGTGAATACATTCTGTTTGAATACTTTTCTTATCTTGTAATATGCAAATTGTATTCTCATAGAGATTAGAAGTCTGCCGTGATATTAAAGTACAACAAATATGTTCATATACACTAGTTTTCAGTGTGTTGTGTCCTTGGCAGTGAGTAAACTTTTATGCTAATGCCGATGCCTTCCTTCATTTGTTACTGGTTTGGGCCAGTTAACTGTTAATTACTTAAATAATTAATTAGAATTTAAATTTTTAAATGTCAGTACTGTTGATGTAGTGTTTGGTACTTGCACTGTGTCATAAAGAAAACAGATGTCTGTTAGTTTTATATAATGTTACAGTAGAAAATGTTTTTATCTGATATTACGTAATTGAAATTCATGATTAATTGATCGTTATTTTTCCACAGACACGGTAACGTAACAATATTCATTATGATACGTGCATTTTATCCGGCAGTATTGTTTATTTGTTAGCTACTTTCACTGTAGTTCCATTGGAAGTGTAAACCAACAGTCTGTAAATATGGAAGAGCCAGGCGTAATATTTGATATGTGTTGGCAGTTGGTGGTGAGGTGTATGTATGGGATGTGCGACGGCGAGCATGCTGTCACAAGTTTGTTGATGATGGCTGTGGTACTCGTGGAACCAGTCTCGCTGTGTCCGCAGGCAATCAGTATCTTGCTGCCGGGTAATGATGCATAGTTTTTATTGACTACTTACATTGCTTTCACTGCTCAGACTCTAGCAATATGCATACTTTTCATTCATTAATTAAAGAGCCTTTGTTGTCAATTATTTAAACTTACCTTCATTTGAATGTAACTGCTGCTTTGTCAACAGGAAATCTTGCTCCAGCTGTCTGTAGATGTTTTCCTAGCTGGAACTTTTTACTTCATAGCCTAACACGTGGTGACCGTGGAAAGTTAGTGAGTTAAACAACCGTCAGAATGGTGTCAGTGTCATTATGAGGTTGTGTGTGGCAGTGTATCCTATCTATGTATTTAATATTCTTATGTTTAGGTCTGATACTGGTGTGGTCAACATATACGACATGCAGTCGTGTCTGAAGAGTAAATATCCACAGCCACTGAAGGCAGTCCCAAACTTGACGACGGCCTGCACCAGCTTTAAGTTCAATTCCACTGACGAAGTGCTTGCAGTTGCATCCAATATGCAGGAAAAAGCTGTCAAGCTGGTATCGTCTTTTAATTGCATTTAATATGTGATTTTCTTTCGTAAATTGTATTCAGTAATGTGCTATATAATATTTGTTTCAACATGAATAAAATAGTTAATGCTGATAATAGTACTAGTTAATATTTCACAGAGATGGTTAAAACTTTACATATTTCTTGCATTGTCTTCCCGCATGCATATGTGTTCAGTCTGCATAAATTTATTCTTATTTTAGTGTATACAGAGTGAGCCAAAAAAGTGAGCCTCAACTTTTCCTTTTATTGTAACAACACTGTGAGTGTGAGTGAGAGAAAGTAACAGTAATTTGTTTTGAAATGTCTACTTATTGTATGAAATATTATGTGTTTGTGCTGTGCCTCTGTGTGCTTTTTAATATAATTTCTTGTGAAATATGCAGTCATCATGCTGTCATGTTATCTGCATTGTCTGTGTGTGTGATTCTTTGCTAGGTACATATGCATACAATGTCTGTGTTTGCAAACTTCCCCGATCGCTCCGATGACATGCGCATACCATTCTGTCTGGACTGGTCAGTGCATGGTGGCTACCTTACAGTTGGAACACATTCTGGCCGGGCATTGCTCTATCGGTAAGCTTTCACTGTGCTGTTTTTGTCCATTTTAGTACAGTGTCATGTCCTTTGACACATTTTAGTTCGCTCCCCTTTGTCACAAATATTAGCTCATGTCTTAGAGTAGATCTTCCAGTCATTTGAAAACAGGAAAATGCATCTGTTCTGTGTATTAATGCTGACAGAGCCGTTTTTACCTATATAACATTCTGTTTTATAATGATAGCATACTAATTAGAGCTGAGAGTCACCGCCACGGATCGACGTGGAGTGCCTCCAGTCAAGTCATTTGTGGGCCAAGTCACCATCAGATTTTTTGAAAAAGCTGCAATCACATTAATTATGTTAAATCGACTTGGAGTAACATGAGTATGATTCCTAAGTTGTAAGCAGACGAATGTTTTTGTTTTAAATTGGAGAAATATCAGTGAAAAGATGCCAAAAATCATAAATGTTAGTTCTTGCATCGTTTCACATGAACTCATGTTTCCTCGTCTGGTGGTGCTTTCCCGAAGATGCTTGTACATCTCTGCATCTCGTGTTTCTGTTGAATCTATGTTTTCAACCTTCGGGATTTTATTCAACCAGAAACGCTCATCTATGTCTCCCTATCGAGCAAATGTCGTTTCATTTATTCATGACAATTATCATCAGTTTTTCCCCTGACTTATTTGGACGCCTGCAATCAGAAGTAAATAACCCTGTAGCAACTGTGACAGACAGTGACTAGATGCAGATGCTGGTGCGATGACCAGCTAAATCATTTTGTTCATAATTTTATTTGTTCCGATGGACATTTGTATGATAATATTTAAATAACCTCTAGATTGTGAAATGAACAGTAGTATTGAAGGAGTACCATTTACATAGGCCTGTAATGAAAGATAAAATAGACAAATGTCGTCAAGTTACAGTAGTGTCAACCAGCTTGCTATTTTTATACCTCAGGTAGTCTGTCATTATCCTTAATAATTACTTTTTGTTACAACATGATAACACTGTTTAGTGAGTTTGAGTAAAGCAGAAGGAGACTGTTCAAGAATGTTAATAAATGCCACTTTTATTTCTTACATAATTTCCTCAGCACGTGGAAAAATAAAGATAGATATGCAAAACACAGTAATAAAATATGAATCTGCGAGTTGGACTCAGTTGCCACCAGTTGGGTCTTAGGGTAGAGCCGATGATACTGCTGTCTGTCTTCGTGGTGGACTAGACGGTACTGAGTAGTGTTGGGGCATAGATGTGTATGAGTATGATTCCTAAGTTGTAAGCGGAGTATACGAAAGATAAGTCCCTTGCTATCACGGATGAACGACACACAGTTGTATATACAAGAGATATTATTGACATCAGCTATATACAGATACACTACTCGGAACGTTCACCTTCACAGTCAACTCTTCACACTCAACTGTCTCGTCTGCGACATACCGCGTCGCACATCTCCTCTAGCGCCGCCCTCGCACCCCTTATTGCCCACACAATCCATTGTCAATCATGCACACGCGCCGGCCACGTCGCCGACGGGCTGTCGACGGCGTGGCCCCAACTCTGCAAATGCCCCACTAAAGATAAACAATAGTAAAGTAAAAAAGATGACAACTATAATTTTTTGGCTTGTAAACGTGCGGTGTGAACATAGGCATCAACGCCGCAGGGGTCGCGACCCCCTCCCCCAATATTTGACCTGCAGGGGTCATCCTGTGTTGACGACCCCCCTCCCCCAATATTTTGACAAGTGTTTTATTTTGTCCCCTTCAGCAGAACTTCTGAATACCACAAGTTGCTGTCGCTTTCATCTGCAATGCGCCCAGTGTACAGTTTTTAATTCAACAGTTGAAAAAACAGCCTTCGAATGACAACTTGCTTACTTGCAACTTCCGGTTTCTAACTATTAACTCTTTTTTGGAACAACCCTGTTGTGTTTTTCCAGTTTTGTAGTGTGGTCTGCTACTGTGCTTTGAAAAAAGTTTTCGGTCGCATGTGAATGTGACACCGTCTGACACGCATTTCGACTGTATATCTCAATTTCTCGAGCATAATTACTTATTTGTAGTGCGATTGACACCAACTCATGTCAGTAACGATCTCATAATAACCAGAAACTGGTTAATTTACTGACAGTAAATATATAAGAAGTTTGTGGAGACATGGATTTGCCAGTCTGTATTGTTTGTTAGGCACAAACTGGTACTTCTATAAAGTTTATCATACAACTACAATCCATGGGACACATGAATATTAAAAACAACACACCCAGAATGCACCATATCACACCATTTTGAGATGAAAAATTCAAAAAATTTCTGGGAAGGGGCACAGCCCCTCCCCAGACCCCACCCCCTCGCCACCTACGGCGCCTCGATTCTCGCGTCTTCAGCACTCGGCCTATGACCCCCGCCCAATGTTCCAGTGGCGTTGACGCCCATGGGTGTGAAACATATTTTAGTAATAGGAGAAGTACAGCAGTTACAACAGAGCATAGGGCAGAACTTAGCTAAGCTGTAACAGATCTGGTGGTTCGTAAGTTGTGACTTCAAGTCATAAATTTGAAATCAAGTAATAAAGGTCCAGTCAGGTCACTTTCAAGCCATAAAAGTTTCAAGTCAAGTCATAATTTTGGAACCACGTGACTCTCAGCTCTAATACTAATTAACACAGAAGAAGCTGGAAATAGTGTTTTAGTCATGGTCACTGTGCATGTCGTTTTTATTTGTAGGTTGAAACATTACGGTGCTTATTGAGTTTCCAACGGTGTCAAACAGATTTCTGTTCTCGGAGATACATGCTTTGTGTAATCTGAAACAGCTTATGGAGAATAGTGCTAAACTTTTTCATAATGTGCTGTCAAGTAAAATGATGATGATGAAGATGATGCTGAATGAGGTTGTAAGGCTTGTTGTAAGTATGTACTCAATCACTTACTTACACTTTAAAGTCGGAGATAATAAAAAGTTATCCGAACGTTCATTGTATAATGTGTTCTTTGTTACTCACTCCCGTTTCGGCAGCGACTGTTCAGCGTGCCCACTCAGCCCTAAAACTTGTCAAAGTTCAACTAAGATCTACAGTGCTGGAAAAAAGACTGAATGAATTAGTATTACTTGAAATTCATATTTGTATAATTGTAGTCATATAAAAGCAGTATGAATGATGTGTGGTGTTTGTGCAATGATAATGACATTGTTTTACTGCAAGAACACTCGTTGCTACCTTCAGAACTGTGCTGGCTAAATGCTGTTCATTCTGAATTTTATGCATATGGTTTATCAGCTGTTGACATATCTAATGACATTTTAATTGGGAGACCATTTGGTGGCACAGCTAT
>Ga0126335_1000431_pt1 | contig 20095 bp, 15 predicted proteins | sample OlaspJWI45metaG_FD_108409 | JGI IMG/M metagenome (GOLD analysis project Ga0126335, IMG submission 108409) | Marine gutless worms symbiont microbial communities from Oahu, Hawaii - Olavius sp. 1 OAHU.JWI-45 metaG | ecosystem: Host-associated > Annelida > Digestive system > Unclassified | place... | reverse complement strand
TTTTCGGTACACTGTCGGACATGGTGGCCTCCTTCCCTGGCTAAATGTTTGGTCTCGCAACCTTTATTTAACCATATCGAGGCCACCGCCTCAAATGTGCGAAAAATATTATACGTTATGGTCGGCCGGGGTAACGAGCTCTTTTTCACATAGGCTCAACTCTCTACTAACTTTTCCTCTACAGAACAACCCGCTTCCAGCTGGCTGCATATCTGGCTGGCAAAGCCGGCCCCGGCTTCACGGTAAATATTGTACACCGCTTGAACACCCGCCGCTTGCAATTCCTCCAGCTCATCTTCATAGCGTACAATGGCCGATAGCGTGCCCTGAAAACCCATGCGCTGCAGCTGCCCGGCGGCATGTACATTTTCCGAAAAAGAGGTCATGCAAAGTAAAACAGTTTGAATGCGGAGACCTTTAAAGGTAACTGCCCGCTCCCAGAAGTCGGGATCCATAACATCCCCCCGGATAACATTGCGGCCGCTTTGACGCAATTGGGCAACCTTCTCAGTGTTGAAATCGATCCCGATCACATCCACGCCATACTGCGACCGAAGGTAGTCGTACGCTGCTATACCGACCGAACCCATTCCGAAAACGGCAATGGTCGCATTCCCGGGATTGATCGGCCGGTCGTCCAGATGGCGGCTGTCGGTCTCATAGCGTCGGAGTCGATCGGCATATTTTTCATAAATGTAGTGGGCCGCAGTGTTGAGCGGTGCTGCGATGAGAAATGTGAATGCCAGGGCCAGGGCAATGATGACCAGCCACTGTCCGGATAGCCAGCCGTTGGCGGCACCTACGGCGGCCACGATAAGACCGAATTCACTGTAGTTCGAAAGGCTCAGGGAAGCCAGCAAGGCAGTACGCGACCTGAGGCCGAAACGAGTAATGAGGAAGAAAAACAGGCCTGTTTTAAAAAACACGACCAGGGCCAGCAGGCTGGCAATTCCTAAATCGGCGAGGCTGGGCAGGCCGGTCAGGACGATACTCAGGAAAAAGCCAATCAGCAACAGGTCCTTAAATCCCAGCAGAACATCCGACAGCTCTCCCGCCTTGGGGTGCCGGGCCAGCAACATCCCGACCACCAGCGCTCCCAGGTCCGGTTTAAGGCCGACCCATTTGAACGCTCCGGCGCCGAGCCCGAAGGCCAGCAGAAAACCGAATAGAAGCAATAGCTCCCGATGGCCGACTTTTGTCAAAAACCGCATCAACAAAGGCCGGGACGCCACCAGCGCTGTGATCAGTACCAGCGCCCACGGGGATGGCAGGGTTCCGGCCGTGAAGGTCATGAAAACCACAGCGAAGATGTCCTGCATAACCAGAATACCAATCGCCAGTTTTGCGTGGGGTGCAGACGATTCGCCTCGCTCATCAAAAACCTTGACGGCAAAAACGGTACTGGAGAAACTCAAAGCAAAGGCTATCAAAAGAAGTACTTTCAGGTCCAGGCCGTATAGAAACGCAAATCCGGCACCAGCCGCACCGACCGCCGCCAGGGTGAATACGGCCATGGTGATCAGCATGTGGATGGAGGCTCCCGCCCATACCTCCGGCCGCGTGAGGCTTTTGAGCCGCAGTTTAATGCCGATGCTGAACAGCAACAGCAGCACCCCGAGATCTGCTACCTGTTCGATCTGCGAGTTGCTGCTATATCCCATCGCCTTCAAAACGAACCCGGCCAGCAAGTAACCGACCATCGGCGGCAGGCCCACCCGGTAGACGAGGTATCCAAATCCAAATGCCACTATCAGAAAGAATGGTTCCATGTCAGCTCCAAATATGGTTGGTCGTTGTATTAAAAACTACCGGGTTTTCCAGCGCTTGTAAAGCCGCCAACAGCATTCCGGCCGGACCATGCCGCGGGAAACCATGATCTGCACCCAATTGAAATCCAAGGGAAAATGTGATTATATGAGTTCTATGCCGTTTGCCTGCGCATTCACCTCAAATAAGGTCTTTCCCATGACTACACGACGATGCAACCTAAGTTGGTGGTGCTGTACACTCGTTTTGGCCCTGCCGGTTGTTTTTCTTGCAACCGCTCCTTTGGTAAACGCTTCAGAAATGGATCCCTTCAAGCAGTGTCTGTCAGAAGAGATACTGCGGGCCGGTGATGAACAGACCGTTAGTGAATTGAAAGACGTTTGCCGCGCTAAACTGGCTGCGGCCCCGGATGATCAAATAAAGCCGGCGTGCCCGCTAGACCCCGGTGAACAGGCTGAGCTCTCCCTAATGGCCGAGCGCCGGCGCTGTGAGGCTAAAACCGAAAAAAATGACTTTGCCATTACGCCGCACCGGCCCAATTACGTCCTGTTTGCGTCCTACAACACCACCCCCAACACGGAACCTTTCATGACTGAATTTCCCAATGCCGAGGAAGATATCGATAACACCGAAATAAAGTTCCAGATCAGCCTGAAATTTCCAATCAAAAAAGACATCTTTAACTGGGGCCCCGATCTTTATGCCGCATATACCAACCGTTCCTTCTGGCAGGCCTACAACGATCTCTCGGCCCCGTTTCGAGATATCAACCACGAGCCTGAAATCTGGCTGGCCTTTGATTCGACACAGGATTATTTTGGGTTTGCCAACCGGCGCAATGATTTCGGATACAATCACCAATCAAATGGCCGCGGCGGATCCTTATCTCGCAGTTGGCACCGGATCTACGCCAATTTCCTGTTTGAAAAGAAAAACCTGTTTTTAAATCTCAAACCCTGGTGGCGCATACCCGAAGATGAAAAAAGCGATGACAACCCGGATATCCACAATTACCTGGGATACGGGGAATTAACCGGTGGCGGGCAGTGGGATCATTACACGTTCAGCTTCATGTTGCGCAACAATCTACGGCTTACTGATGATAACCGCGGGGCCTTCCAGGTCGATTGGAGCTTCCCGTTGCCATGCAGCAATGGGCTGCGTGGGTACATTCAGTATTTTACCGGTTACGGTGAAAGCCTGATCGATTATAATGCCAGTTCGGACAGTCTCGGGTTGGGTGTGCAGCTGACCGACTGGTTTTAAGTTAACTATAGCCTCGGCGGTCTTGACAGTGCTATAGAACAAGAAAGCACCTGCTCTCCCAATGCCACGAATTGGAGATCGTGAACATGCCGGACATCCGCATAGCCTTTGACGTATGGCTGCTGGTTATCCCCCTGTGCTTTCATGCTCTGGGTGTTTACTACGTGGTGGACATTATCATGAACGGGCGCACCAGCCAGGGGACCATTGCTTGGTCCATGGCCCTTTTCCTGTTCCCCTATCTGGCGGTTCCACTGTATATGGTCTTTGGCGGTCGGAAGCTCAGGGACTATGCTGTGGCTCGCAAAGCCGGTGACCGGGCCATTAACCACCTCGGCCGGGAACTTGAATCGAGCGAAGAGTTAAAGGAGTTGACCGGCGAACTGCGAGATCCCCAAATCGATGCGCTGTGCAGAATCGCCCGTCTGCCCGTGGCCGGCTGGAATCGCTGCGACCTGCTGATCGACGGCGAACAGACCTTTACCTCCATCCTGGAAGGCATCCGCCGCGCTGAAAAGTATGTCCTCGTGCAATTTTTTATTATTCACGATGACGTTATCGGCCGCCAGTTGCGCGATTTATGCGTCGCCAAAGCGCGGGCCGGTGTTCGGGTCTACTTTCTATACGACAAAATCGGGTGCGTGGGACTGCCGCAAAGTTACCTGGTCCCCATGATGGCCGCCGGTGTCCATATCGCCATCTTCAGAGTCGGCCGTGGAATCATCAATCGTTTCCGGGTAAACTTTCGAAACCACCGCAAGATTGTGGTGGTTGACGGTCATACCGCCTGGGTCGGTGGACACAATGTCGGGGATGAATATCTGGGCAAGAGCAAGCGTTTCGGTCCCTGGCGGGATACCCATGTAATCATGCGCGGCCCAGTGTCCCTACCAGTGCAGCTTTCTTTCTGCGAAGACTGGTACTGGGCCACGGAGGAACTGCCGGAAGTATCCTGGGAGCCGCCGCTTAAAAAGGGCAAAGAAGCCGTCCTGTGCGTGCCCACCGGACCATCCGACAGTTTTGAAACCGGGGCCTTATGGGTGGTGCACGCCATCAATATGGCCTGGGAACGCTGCTGGATCTTAAGTCCCTACTTTGTCCCCGACAGTTCCGTAATCAACGCCTTGCAGCTGGCGGCGCTGCGGGGTGTGGATGTGCGCATCGTCATTCCCGCCAACCCAGATAAACGGGTGGTGTGGTGGGCGGCCCACAGCTATTTCAAAACCATGGGAGAGGTGCGCGTATCTATTTTGAGGTACCAGAAAGGATTCATGCACCAGAAGGTCGTGCTTGTCGATGACCGCCTGGCCGCCATCGGGACTACGAATATCGACAACCGCTCCCTGCGCATCAACTTCGAAATTACCATGATGTTCACGGAGCGCGCCTTCATTAAAAAGGTGGTTGCCATGTGTGAGAATGACTTCACCGCCTGTGTGCCTTTGACCCCGACCGAGGTAAAATCCTGGCCCCTGCACTTTCGCCTGGCCACCCGGGCTGCCCGGCTGCTCTCGCCGATTCTCTGAATCCTTTGCTAGGGGTCGGCGGCACTGGATTCATTCTTTTTCGACTCTGCCGATGGTTCAGCCCGACCTTCCAACCCGGGCAATGATTCGACCACCTTAAGAGGCGCCTTCAGAGTGCGCTCTAATACGCCCATCAATCCGCGCCCAACTGCTGCTGGCGGCAGCGGGACCACTTCCGGGTTCTTGGTACTGCCTTTTATGCGGACCGGTGCCGAAAGCACAGAACCTCCGGTTATGTAACCCAAGACGGGCATCTTTTTGACTATGCGATCGAAGGTTTTTAACGGCGCAACGAGCAAAGACAGGTCCAGGGTTTCTCTGACCAGGTCTACGGTTCCTTCGCCGGAGACCTTCATCGTGTGCCCGTCCACCAGAATTTCATCAAAATTCAGGGCTCCGGATTCAATAGCGGCGTGGGCCCGAATGGTATCGTATCCGAACCCCTTTTCACGCAGACCGGTGACCTTGCCGGCAAACACTTCGGTGATGTTTAAAAAAGCAAAGATCTTCGTCAGGATGCTCGATCGGTGGATCATACCGTCGTCACTGGAAAAAGAAATTTCGCCCTGTAAGTTCGACACCAAATCTGCGGCCGGGCCTTGGGCTTCAATCGTCCCGTCCAGGCTGAACAAACTGTCGGCCCTTAGCTGCTTGTTCTGCAAGCATTCCCAGGTGGCCTGCAAGTTCTGCTTGTCGGCGGACGGTCGGAAAGACAGTTGCGTTCCGCCCGGGTCTATGCGGATGGTTCCCGGGGTGGCGATCCCGCAAAGATCAGCCCGGGTGGCCGTGATATGCACTACGTCGGCCTGTATGGCAATATCGGCGTGCAAGGGTTTCCAGGTATAGTCTTTGAAGGTGAAGCGCGGGGTTTTGAAGCGGATAACGCCGTTGATCGGTGGCTTCGCCCGGGGTGCTGCTTGTGCGTTTTCAGGCGTACCCGACGGTCCCTTTTTGATCTTAGCGAAAGCCGCGGCATCCAGGCTGTCGGCGGTCAGTTCGAGGTCAAAGGTATAGGCTGCATCCGTTATACCGGCTGTGCCTTTCAGGTGCATGGGCGTCCCTGCAAAAAGCAGATCGGCAGCCTCCAAACGGGCGTTTTTACCCCGGCATTCCAGGGAAAAGCGCTCAAACTCAAGGGCGCTGACCGGCAGCCCTCTCAATATAAGTCCTTCGCCCTGAAGAGTACCGGTTACGTTTGAAGCACGCAGATTTTTTATGTCCAGGGATGCCTTTAAATTTCCGTCCACCCAGCCCTTCAGGGTTTTATTATCCCGGAGGATACGATCGAGCGTCGTCTTCTGCAATTTGCCGGTATAGTCCAGTTCAATGTGCTGGTCGGCCTTGGTGAGCTTGATGGATACGTCTGAAATACCGTCTTCCAATTCAAACCGATTTATCTCCCAACGCCCCGGTGCAAAGGCTGCTTCGGCGATAGCCCGCGCGCCACCCGCGGTTGACAACTCACCAGTGACAGCGACATTGCCGCGATTGTCCCACTGCAGGTCCACACCGGATAATTTCAGGGGGGGCTGGACTCTTAAGTGCTCCGGCATCTCCAAAAAACGTCGTGTCCATACCAGGGCCTGCTCACCAATAGTACCGTCCAGGGATAGGTGCATGGTTTCCGGCTGACCCGGTTTTCCCAGAATTTCGCTGGTTGTGGTGAGATTGGCATCCAGGTATTGCACTTGCAGTTTATCGAGGGTCAAACCCTGTGGCCTGAAGCCGGCATAGCCTTGTGACAACTGCAAAGGGCCATCCAGTTTCGGTGAGCTTATAACGACCGATTTCACACCCGTCGCGACTTCTATCTTCCAAGCGGCCGGATTTGCCAGGGGGCCCGTGATATCCAAACGGGTGAGGTCCAGGTCGCCATCAGCAGTCGTAATAAACCGGCGCATGTCCTGCAACCCTTTGAATGCCGCCAGCCAGGGGTAGAACTTTTCCAACTCCACCTTGGCCCGCGAAGCGGAAATCCCCAATTGGGCGTCCTGCTGCCAGTTGATGTGTGCGTCCACCTTGGCAAACGTGCCATAGGGCAGACGCCCTTTCATCTGCTTGAAATCCACCCGCTGGTTGACCAGCAGCACATCCCCGCTGACCGCTTCCAGGTCCATCTCCGCGCCCGGAATAAATATCAACCCCTGGTCGAGGTGACCGCCGGCTTTCAACTGCGGCACGGTCCAGCCTTGTTCAGCCCGTCGGGCCTCCAGGTGACAGGTTGCTTTGGTCAGGGTTCCGGCCCGGGCTATTTTAAAGGCGGTCTGGACCCAGCCCTGATCACCGACAAATTCCGTGAAACTGCCGGCCACGGCTGCCACATCGATCTGCCGGCCAACAGCATCCAGAATCAACGACGCCGACCCGGACGGGCTCCCATAGCTATATTCACCGCGGCTTTCCAGTTCCAGGTTCTTTGAAGCGATCTTGAGCGTCTTAATGTCCCAGGCCAGGGTTTTAGGGTCAGCCTTAATATCACCTTTTAGCAGCGTATCCTGAAGTTCAAGCTGTCGTTGTTGCCGCTGGATGCGGACGTCCGGAAGACGAACGGCCACCCGGGCCTCGATCTTTTCAGCTTCCTCGGAGGTAAAATCCGCTTCGATTTCCAAGCGGGTATCAGAGACGGTGATACCGGGCAGCGGGGGCAGTTCCGCCATCAGGGCGCGAGCATTCAGGCCATCCACCTCGAGGCGGCCGCTGCTGCTGCGGGATTCCAGGTTCACCTTGCCCTTGAAAGACAACTGACCACTGAGCGGCGAAAAGCAATCCAGGGACAGATCCACGAATTGTTCCCGGCTGCGCAAATAGAGATTGATCTGCTCCAGATTCAACTCCGGTTTGTCCTGGCGGAGCATCGTTACCAGGCCGTTTTTTACTCTGATCTTCAGGTCAGGCCCCAAGCGGGCCAAGGCACCGAAAAAGGCCGCCAGGTATTCTTTGAGTGCTCTGTGTGCATCCACTTTTGTGGCCGGCGCCGCCTTGGTAGCCCGATGGGCCGCATCTATCCTGATTTCTGGGCGATCGATAACGAAATCTACCAGCTCAAGGGATCCGGTCAGAAGTGCCGGGAAATCCGGGTAGATGGCCAGTGCCGCGGTATTCAATGCCACCTTGCCGGGAAGTTGAAAATCTACCTGCTCGGCTGTCAGGTGCGGCAGGGGCAGCAGGTGCAGGGCCAACTTCTCATACCGCAATTGGCCGCCGGTCAACCGGGTTGCTTCTGCGGCTATTTTTTTGCGGACCGCCTCCGAGCCGGTCAGCCAGCGGGAGGCCAGGATAAGGGCAATCCCCACGGCGGCCAACAAGATGACAAACAGGCCGCCTGCCAGCAGGTATTTACGGATGGGTTCCAATCAATCGTCCTTTTTACGCCCCAGGTATTTGCCCACCAACAGGGCCACCAGAAGGGTCATGTAAAACTGCCCGCTGATGCTGATTAGCAGGGTCACTGCCCTGGAAAGCGGGGACACCGGCGTAATATCACCAAAGCCCAGGGTCGTGAGGGATACAAAGCTGAAGTAGATAAAATCATGGTAATCAGGCGGCCCTTCTCCTGGAAAAACAATCGGCAGCTCAACGGACATGATCCTGAATTCGAAAAAGTAAGCTGAATATAATAAAAGTGACCAGAGGACCCCTAAAAGAAGATACCCGTTTATAGAACTGACGATAACAGCGGTATCCACTTTATCTGTGCGGGCAATGTAGCGCACCATCGACCCTACAATCAGCAGCAGAAATAGGCAGGTCAGGACGTAATCGATTACATCCAGATAGGGATTCTGTGCGTAACTGGAAATAAAAAGCATCACAATGACTGCCAGACCGGTAGTGACCAGTATTTTTTGGGCTTTCGGCCTGAAATCCAGGCAAAACGAACTGGACAATACAATTGCAGCCAAGATTGCCGTCCTGATAAACACCCGTGAGGGCGAAAGGATTGGGAAAACCGTTATCAGGGCGACCAGGGAAATCAGCAAGATGATGTTATTGCGCTTCAATTGTTGGGGTGTCATGATCGATCTCCGACTGCGAGGCGATTTCCAAGCAAGCTCCCGGCACTGTATTACATCGGCCAGGGCCTTTCAAGTCCGGTGCAGATTACGACTATCAGGCCGCCTACCCCGTCACGGCGACAATGAGAAAATAATACCTGAACATTTTCCCCAGAACGACCCAGGATATAAACACCCAGGGATTAACCCGCAGAGCACCGGCTACCACGGTAAGTGGATCACCCACAAAAGGCAGCCAGGCAGAAAACAGGACCGGCGCCCCATAGCGCCCATAGACCTTTTCCAATTTTTCCTGAGTTGCCCGGTCGATCTTGATAAAGCGCGAAAAAACAAAGTCGGCCCCCCAGCGGCCTACCAGATAGTTTACCAGCGCGCCCAGCGAATTGCCGGCTGTGGCGATGAATAATAGCCCTCCTGGGCTGAACTCCTTAGCCGCCATGAGGGCCACGGTTGCCTCCGAGCTCAATGGCAGGAGTGTAGCGGCCAGGAAACTGATGAGGAACAATCCGAGGTAACCAAAATTGACAATCAAATAGGTGGTCATGTTACACTTGTTACCCCTTGCGGTTTCATGCGGTCGGCCCGCAACCCAATTTAACCTGCCTGCTTAGCATCTTTGTATTTTGACAACAAGCCCTGGAAAATTTAGGTTAAGATGATTCCGGCTGAGAACACTGCCAAAGCTTGCCTGAACAATGCTCCGACTACCGGAAAAACGTCACGGTAGTTGTGCATCCACGCTTTCAAAAGAAGGAAGGACTCTCATGAACACCGCAAAGGAAAAAGCAGCCTTTATCTGCGTAAAAGACACCTTGGACGGCGCTTACCCTTCCCTGGTGCTGGGTATCAACGCTGCCCGCCAGGGGATGGAAAGCAAAATTTTCTATTCCTTCATGGGCATGAACCTGGTGATGGCCGGAGGGGCCGCGCGGGCCAAGTTTATCCCTCCGGGCATGATGGGGGCCGTCCCGGGTATGACCACCATCGCCACGGGCATGATGAAGAAGAAGATCGACAGGGCCAATATCCCCAGCCTGGCCGAACTCCAGGAGATGGCCCAGTTGGAAGGGGTTGAGTTGATCGCCTGCCAGATGACCATCGACATGATGGAAATTGATGAATCCAAGCTCATTGACAATGTGGTTGTCTGGACAGCCGAGGATTTTCTCAAGTTCGCCCGGGAATGTAAAATCTGCCTGTTCACTTAATGCTTGGCATTTCCGAAAGTTTACAAGCAGCTGTGCCTTATGGAGGCGTATCAATGATATCATGGGGGCACCGCCTGCCTGAGCGGATTTTGGTTTGACATCCCGAAGGGCGTAATAGTAGATAAAGGGTATAGGCTTTGCTGATGAGGTCCCCCAACCGACCGCATCCTGCACCCTGCTGTGTCCATCGCATACACCCAAGCAGACAGCCGTCTCACCTGCGCACCTCCGCGGAAAGGTTGGGTCGCAAACCCGGGTACCGCGAACCCCGGGGCAGCTTGCCAACCACCCCATTTACCGGAGGCCTGCATGAAGAATCAAGATCTGCACTATGACACCCTGCTCAAGGTGACTGAGGCAATCTCCCAGTGTAATGAACCCCAGGAAGTTTTTCGCCTGGCCGTCGAGACGCTCAAAACCGCCCTGGGTGCCAAAGGCTGCTCACTTTTCCTGATCGATGGGAGGACCCAGGAACTTGGCCTGGCGGCCTCTACCGGCCTGAGTCAGGAATATATCAACAAAGGTCCGGTCAAGCACCTGGGGACCTTGAAAGCCTCCTTGGAAGACGGTCCCTTGACCATTCACAATGTGGCCGAGGATCCCCGCATTCAATATCCCGCCGAAGCTGTCAAAGAAGGTATTGTCTCGATCTTGTCGGTCCCCATAAGAAGGCACAGACACGTGGAAGGGATCATCCGCATCTATAGTTCCGAACCGTGGGATTTTTCCCTCAAAGATGTCAATCTGCTCCAGGCGGTGGCCCAGATTGCCGGCATGGCCATCGATCTCGGCCGTCTGTACAGGGGCTATGACACTAGCATTGAGATATTGAAGTCCAACACCAAATAGAAGCTGTCTCAAAAACGCCTTCTTGTTAGGCATAGCCTTCAGGCGACGACTGATTGGCACAATCTTCAGCCTTCGCTAAAGCTTCGGCCGATAGACATCGTTGGACGTCCGCCTTGCCTGCCTGTCAGGCGTAGCTTTTAGCGCAGACTGATCCGGGGTAGCCTGTAAGGCGAAGACGGGACCTTGAACCAAAATCCATTTTTGAGACAGCTTCTATAAATATTTCTGACCGCAGCTACTCAAACCGGTCAAGATCCGGGTTATAAACAGACGGTGTTGATTCCAGGAAAGTGGACAATTGTCCATCGCCGGGGTCCTTCAATAGTCTGTGCACCAGGCCGTTAAAGCTGTCGAAAGCGCCCAGTTTGGTATCCGCAACCAACATTTCAACGGACGCTCCGTGATAATCTCCCCTGACATCAGTATCATGACGCCGCAAAAAACGAATGATCTCGAGTTCATTTGGATGGGTGTCGAGATAGCTGACTGCTGCGGACAGGAGATACGCAAAGGCTTGACGCTTGTAGCCCGGCACCATTTCCGGATCGCAAAAGTCGAGATAGGCTTGTTTTTTACGTTCAAATTCCAATTCAAGTGCTAAGCGGTCACGACCGGCGCTGCTTTCCCCCCGGAATATCCGTTGGCGCAGGTTTTCAATGGCTGCTGCGGCCAGTTGCCGGCGGCGATGCACGATGTCCGTATCGAAGGTTCGGAAATATTCGGCCAGGTTCATCATGCCCGGCGGGGTCAAATCCTGCTCGCCATTATCCAGCAGAATGTTCTCAACCTGGGGGTCCAGCAGGTCGTCCAGCACGAACTTGCGACCATCTAAACCGCGCACGGCCAGAGGTTTGAAATATTCAACTTTCAGGGCCTCCCGCCCCACCCTTTTTTGGAGAATCCACTCAGGTTGCGATCCAATGGGCAACCGACACTGGCCGGTAGGGTTTAGAGCGCTGGTAAAGGTCGGAAAGACCATCCAGGCTGCCTCCGGGGTAAATTCGATGCCGTAGTTGTCGGTAACGGACGATTTGATCGTGGCGAAATCTTCGTCCAGCCCGGCGGGAATGAGCAATTCGGGAGTATCGTGGTGGGCGTGGAAGGCCTGGCCCAGTTCATTCTCGATCCGGGCAATACGGGCCCGGTTTTTCTCCGTCAGGCTGACGGAGATATCAAGGCCTTCCGCTAAAAATTGCCTGGCCAGGGCTTCACTGCCCCGCGGAACCTTGGTCAGCAGCCCGAACCGAGTCCGGTAACCGTTGCGCTGCATGTATCGCAGCAAATCGACAATCGTGTGATCCCCGCATTGATAATCCAGGGGGTCCGAGGCACAATAAAGGGCGTATTGCTCGTTCCCGTTGGCGTGCAGTTCCTGCACTATACGCCGGGCAGCATCAAAGTCAAAATGCCGACGCACCCCCGCCAGAGCCCATTCGTTGCACCGCCGGCAAAAGTTGCTGCATCCCACGGAGAGCTGGAGGGAGGCCACATTTTGCAGAATGGACCGATACTGATTCTCATCCGTGGGCAGGTTTAGCCGCCACACGTCATACGCGATATGATCGATATCGCGCACCTCGGCCCGGATGACGCGCGCCAGAGCGGACTTCAGCTCGGCACGCGCGGACTGTAATTTTCCGGCGACGCTTCCGCCGGGGCGGCCGCCGAGCTTTTTGGCCGCGACGAGGATCTGGTTCACAACCTTCTGTTCCGCTTCGGCAAGTCGCGTTCGAGCCTGCAGCTGCCGGGTGACGCCCCGCATGCGATCTGCAGCAGCATCCAGATCACCACAGACTAAGGCGGCTATAAAGGCGGCTCGATTATTTTCAAATGGTTTCTCCATGGGAGTTAATCATTGCCGGATACCGGGATTGACAATAGCAGCATTGAGTCGGGTATCGCAAAAATTTCAGTTGAATGCAACCCGGATTGTCGGCGACCGCAGCCCGGACTATTACCCATCTCAAGAAAGTCCTCCTGTCGGGCATGGCTATCAACGAAGTCTGAGTGGCCCAAACTTCAGCCTTCGCTCAAGCTACGGCCGACATACTCTGCTGGGCGCTCGGCTCAAGTCCTCAAGATACTGCCGTATTTACCACGATAGGCATTGGCTTCACTGGCACCTCCGGTTTGAGCCTCGCGGCCGCCTTGCCTGCCCGTCAGGCGTAGCTTTTAGCGCAGACTGATCCGGCGTCTTGTGCGGCGTCTTGTCCTTCGAAGCTCATAGAGCGAAGTAGTAAGCCCAAGGCGAAGACGTAAGCTTGCAGAGCGAAGACTGAATATTGAACCAAAATCCGTTTCTTGGGAAAGGTTCTGAAAGACTTGCGCTTTTTTTTGATCGTTCTTACAGTATTGAGTAAATATTTAGAGGTCGACCGCATTGAACCTGCAAGCCATGGATACGATATGCACACCGAACAGCTCGCGATAGACAATATGCTAAAAGTAGCCCTAATCTTGGAAGCCGGACCGGTTCAGCAAGATGTTACGCCTGCCCGGGAACCTAAGAAAATTGAATTTATCTACGGTATCGCAACAGGTGGCATCACACCTTTTGAGAAAACACTTTATCAGAAGCGTGCGGGAGACAAATTGATCGCCACCATAGACCCAAGCGAGGCCGATGCGTATTTCGGCCCCCTTTCGCGCGGCATCCGTAACTGGCTGCCGGAACGCGGAGAATTGGCACTTACGGTGGGTATCGATTCCGTATCGACTCCCGAAGATAGAGAGATTGTAAAAGCCCTGGCTGCCGGCGGCGGCTGCGGCGGCGATTGCGATTGCGGCTGCAGTTGCTGATTATGGCTGCGCGCTAAATATCGGCTCTCTGTTTCCGTTTGCATTCTCCATCTGGATATTCTAAAATTAATCATTCCTGAGATATCGAAAACACCCGTTTCATCGCGGCGTTCCTTACCAGGCGACATTTCACGCCCGCCCTGCCCTGTTCCTGGAAAATAGTTCTTTCAAAGGGGGATCACCATGGCAGCGCGCCGTCCGACTTTTTCCCGGGATACGGAAATCGTACATGGGGTCGAACATGACCATGCCGAAGCCGGCGCTCTGGTCCCACCGATCCATATGACCTCGGCATTCGCGTTTAAAAATGCCGATCACGGTGCCGCCCTGTTTGCCGGCGAAAAAGAGGGCTATATCTATACGCGGATTGCCAACCCGACGGTGGGCCGTATGGAGGCCAAAATGGCCCGCCTGGAAAGTTGTGAGGATGCCGTTGCCACCGGCTCCGGTATGGCCGCCATCGCCGCCGCGGCCCTTACCCTGGCCAAACCGGGAGACAATTTCGTGGCCAGTACGACGCTCTATGGCGGCACATTCAGCCTCTTTACACAACGTATGCGGCATTTCGGCATTGAAGCCCGCCTGATACCAACGGAAAAAGCCAACTCCCGGCAGGCCGTAACCAGCCGCATCGATAGGCGGACCCGTTTTCTATTCATGGAAACACCCGCGAATCCGACCCTGGATATCATTGATATCGCGGCATGGGCTGAGGCCGCGCGTACCCATAACGCAGCCTGCATCGTTGATAATACCTTTGCTACCCCATACCTGCAAAATCCGGCAAGTTTGGGGGCCGATATCGTGATCCACTCGGCGACCAAATATATCGGCGGGCATGCGGACATCATTGGTGGCGTCATCACGGGTTCACGGGAAACAATGAGCCGGATCCGGGAAGAGTACCTCCACTCCTTTGGCCCGGTGATGAGCCCCTTCAATGCCTGGCTGTTTTTAAGGGGACTCAAGACCCTCGCGGTCCGGATGAAAAAACATTGTAAAAATGCCCACCAGGTAGCCGATTGGCTCCGATCCCAGCGGGTTGTCCATAACGTCTATTACCCCGGCCTCGCATTGCATCCTAACCATCAGCTGGCCCAAGCCCAGATGAGGGCTTTCGGGGGAATGTTGGCTTTCGAAGTGAAAGGCGGTATACGCGCGGGGAAAGCGATTATGGATAACGTGCGTCTCTGCCGTCTGGCGGTCAGTCTGGGGGATTGTGAAACCCTGATTCAACACCCGGCTTCCATGACCCATAGCACGTATTCGCGATCCGAGCGCCGGCAGGCCGGTATTACCGATGGTTTGATCCGCCTTTCGGTCGGCATCGAAAATCCCAAGGATATTGTGAATGATCTGGAGGAGGCGTTCAAGCACGTTTGAGCACCCCCCGAGATCACGGCAAAACAATTGGGATAGACTCACCGCTTCCGAATTGAACGCCCTCCGCGGCAACATGCGGGGGAGCGTCCTCCCTAAGGAATGTTACTCTTTTGGACGCGGTCACCAACGCTAAAATAATCCGCAGGGAATGCGCGTACTGATCGGTTTAATAGGTCCTACCGGTTTTAACGCGGTGTGATTCGATAAATGCCAGCAAGACACGCTGGGCTTTCGCTTTCAAATCCGGCTCCTCGATACCCAGCAGGACCGCTTTTCTTAATTCACTGAAAATCCAGATTAAAAGACCGATACTGAAACATCCAATGATAATAGCCATGCAGGCTGATCGGAAGTGGATACTGCCGGAAACGGCGAGTATCAGGATTGTCATGGTGGCGGCAAACATGTAAAGCCGCAGGCTGGAAACGATTAGATCATGGTGGCGGATAGTCCAGAGGCAAATTTCGACAATTGACTTGAAAGTGTGGTTTTTTTGATGCGTGTACATGGGTCCCTCCTTTCGCTAAATTGTCATATTCCTCCTTTCCTGCAGTGATTAAAATTTGGGTTGAAATAGTTCGGGTGGCGCTTAAATGTTGTATATAGAATAGTCATCTTGACGGATTAAATCAATAATTTCGAGCGGCCTTCCAATGTATCCACCTGATTTCATTTGTTTTCCTGACCCCCTTCCCGCTCAGCGCCAGGATCCGGGCTGGCGCTGGAGAGGGGGTTTGCGGGTGGGGAATCAGACTGTTGATCGTGGGCACTCGGCCGCTTGAAAAAAAAACTAAAGTTTTTCTTGTCACAACCGATATAACGGATATAGTTGGGAAATCCAGTGCATGACCATCGGTTGAATCGATGACAGCGCTTTTCCCGCTTGGGGCTTTGTGTTCTATAAGGCGCAATTGCCCGGCTGCCCCTGTAATCCGAAACCGGCAGTCTACAAATTGAAACGCGGCCCGCTATAAAGAGCGGGGCATTCCCCTGAGAAGCAGGTGGTATAAAAGTGACGTGATCGCAACTGAAGTCACAAGGAGCAAAAAAATGGAAATAACCGGAAAAAACATCACCACAACCCTGGAAGCCTATACCAACAAGGTCCAGCAGACCAAGCAGCCGGCCACATCCGATCCAGGCAAAGAGCAGCCCGGTGTCAAAGGGGATACCGTCAGCCTCTCCAAGGAGGCCCGCGAGGTGGCTGCCGTTACCCAAAAGCTGGAGGAAACGCCGGATATTCGCGAGGACAAGGTTGCTGAAATTAAAGAAAAAATTGACAACGGCACCTACACCGTCGACGGCCAGAAAGCAGCGACCAACCTGCTCGCCGAATCATTGATCAACGAACTCATCTAACCGCCAAATCCAACAACCTGACGGGCATGCACACTCAGTGTATGCCCGTTTCTTTTCTACTACATGTGGTAGCACGTGCCTTGCCGGCTACGACATGTCGCCACCTGGCAAAATTTACACTTGACCCTCGATTGAAAATGGCCTATAAAACAACAAATAGGTTTAAATTATACATAGTTATATGCCATTCGACTTATATTGATATTAACATATAGCTATTTATATTTAATTAAATGGGATGTCGAGTACCGGTTGTGTAATGGTACTCACGCGGCCGTTCGGTCGCTATCCGGCTGTAAATCTCAAGGTTTCCGGTCGGACGAACGCAACCCGCCTTTCGTGATCATTGGTTTCATAAGTAGTCAGTATGGGAATAGATACGACATACAGTCTTGTACCTGCGCTCCGGGCCCTCACCCGACCTGTCCACAGAGTCGCGGAGCCTTTCTTTCCCAGGCAAAATCATCGCTCCCAACTGCAATCCAATGATAATCCAACACACGCACGTCGCCCCGGAGTGCCCCTCGGGACCTATAACCAGTCATCTGAAATGACCTATGCGGCCACTGCCACTTCCGGACGTATCATCAACATCTACGCCTGATCCTCCTGGACTTCCCCTCACCTCGCCTGGCAGCTTCGGTATAATCACCGGCCCCATTTGCGGCCTTCACGCCCGCACGGCTTGATTTTTCCTCAATGCGTACTAAAATATTACAATACAGTTAATAATAGTTATCATTAATAAAAGAGGTCAGCATGAAACATCTAAACAGTTGCCTGCTGATAGCTCTGGTACTCTCCTTTCACACACCCAATTTCGTCAGCGCTAGCCAACGGGGCCTATCCGTTGAATTGAATCAGGCTGCGGCCGGTTCCTGGGGCGACTACCACGCCCTGATTATCGGGATCAATGACTACAAGCAATGGCCCCGGCTGCAGACCGCGGTCAAGGACGCCGAGGTAATTCGCGACCTGCTGGTATCACGGTATGGCTTTGACAGGAAGAACGTGATCCTGCGGACGGACAAAGCCGCAAACCGCCTGCAGATCATCCGCGACCTGCGGTACATGGCCCAGTCCATGAGACCCGACGACAACCTGCTGATCTATTACGCCGGTCACGGTCAACTGGATGATCTCACCGGTGACGGCTACTGGGTGCCGGCCGAGGGGGCCATGAAAGACCCCGGGACCTGGGTGGCCAACTCTTACATCAAGGCCGTGCTCAGCTCCGAGAAGGTTCAGGCCAAGAACGTCGTGGTCATCGCCGACTCGTGCTACAGCGGCTCCATGCTGCGCGGGGGACCGTCGCTCATGTCCATGGATGACCAGCGCTACCGTGAAAAACTGGCTGAAAAGGCCGCCCTGCGCTCGCGCCAGATGATCTCTTCCGGTGGGGTCGAACCGGTCGCCGACGGCGGGGCCGACGGTCACAGCCTGTTTGCCTATTACCTGATCGATGCCCTGCGGAAAAATGAACGGGAAGTCATCGACCTGGAAAACCTCTTTCACACCCGGGTCTGGAAACCGGTCACCGAGATCGGCGACCAGCGGCCCAACGTGGGCCGGCTAAAGACTCCCATGGATCAGGACGGCCAGTTCGTGCTCTACAACGCGGCCTGGGCCCGGCAGCAGCAGGCCCGCCGGGAGGCTGTGGAAGCGGAGATACAGAAACAGGCTGAACGAGAGGCTCAGGCTGAACGGGCCCGGCAGAAGGCAGACGTGGCTTCGGCTGAACTGGAACTCCAGCGCCAGCGGGTCGAGATGGAAAAGCAGCGGCTGGCCCAGGAAAGAGAGCAAATGACCCGTGAGAGGGCCCTCGAAAAGCAGCAGCGCGAGCTTGAAAAACAGAAACAGGAGTTCGAATATGCTAAGCTCCAGGCCCAACTCGAGGAAATGAAACGGCAGAATCAGGCTAAAAACCAACCCATCGTTGCATCTGTTTCCCCGGCTGTGGTTGATCCCGGCAGCCTTGCAAACCGTAGGGCCTCCCAGGGCAGGTACAAAGTTGTCCTGTTCCCCATTAAATATCAAACCACGGGTACCTTTGGGGGGATCGGCCAGGAAAGAACGACAACCCAGGGAATCGTCGCCATGGTCGCTGCTGATGAAAGACTGGAATTGGCCTATGCCTACAAGCAAGTTGAAGAGTTGCCGGAGACCACCAGGCTTATTTCCGATGTTGCCCCGGATGCGGATTTTCAGGCCTGGTACAAGAAATCCTTTCTTTCAAAAAGTGAACCGGATTGGCAAAAGGTCAAAAGCGTTGGCGCAAAATTGGATGCGCGCATTGCCATACTGGTTAAGTGCTGCTTATGGCAGCGGGAGAACCCTCATCGACGTATATTGTTATGACTACACCAACGATAAGATCTATTCCAAACTCGGTGTGACCGGCGATGGGTGGGGTCTAGCTAATTACGTGAAACAGATTTCAAGCAAATTGGTGCGGGAGCTCTTTAAGAATAAAAAATAGTCGCATGAAGAGTAAAGCCCGGCTGAATATGCGTTACGGTAGAAATCAGCGTAATCCTGGCATACCTATCATGGAAACATTGAAAATCGTGGGGATCTAAATGAAAAAGCTGATTACCCATCTATCTCTATCCATAATCATGTTGGTTTATTCGGTTACATCAGCTGCAGCCCAGCAGCGGGGGCTGGCGGTGACGCCTACCCAAATAAATGACACTTCCTGGGGTACCTACTACGCTCTGATCATCGGTATAAACGATTATGCCAAGTGGCCCCGGCTGCAGACCGCGGTAAAGGACGCGACCGTCATCAGGGATACCCTCGTCTCGCGTTACGGCTTTGCCAAAAAGAATGTGATCCTGCGTACAAATAAAGCCGCCAGCCGCCTCCAGATTACCCGCGACCTGCGCTACCTGGCCCAGTCCATGCGTCCGGATGACAACCTGCTGATCTATTATGCCGGTCACGGCCAACTGGATGATCTCACCGGTGACGGGTACTGGGTGCCGGCCGAGGGGGCCATGAAAGACCCCGCCACCTGGGTGGCCAATTCTTATATTAAGGCAATACTCAGCAGCGAAAAAGTGCAGGCCAAAAATGTGGTGGTGATTGCCGACTCCTGCTACAGCGGTTCCATGCTGCGCGGGGGGCCGTCGCTCATGTCTATGGACGACCAGCGCTACCGGGAAAAACTCGCTGAAAAGGCTGCCCTGCGCTCGCGCCAGGTCATCTCATCCGGCGGGGTCGAACCGGTTACCGACGGCGGAGCAGACGGCCACAGCCTGTTCGCCTATTATCTCATCAACGCCCTGCGCAAGAACGACCGCGAGGTGATCGACCTGGAGAACCTGTTTCACACCCAGGTGTGGAAACCGGTCACCGAGATCGGCGATCAGCGCCCCAACGTGGGCCGGCTCAAGACCCCCATGGACCAGGACGGCCAGTTCGTGCTCTATAACGCGGCCTGGGCCCGGGAGCAACAGGCCCGCCGGGAGGCTGTGGAAGCGAAAAGACAGAGACAGGCTGAGCGAGAGGCACAGGCTGAACAGGCCCGGCAGAAGGCAGCCGTGGCTTCGGCTGAACTGGAACTGCAGCGCCAGCGGATCGAAATGGAAAAGCAGCGGCTGGCCCTGGAAAGGGAGCAGTTGGCCCGCGAAAAAGCTTTCGAGAAGCAGCAGGCTGAGTTGGCCAAACAGAAACAGGAAATCGAATATGCCAAACTCCAGGCCCGCCTGGAGGCTCTGGAGCAGCAGAAAAATGCCAATGAAAAGCTGCTAAGCCGTGGCGGTGGACAAAAGGATCAATCGCTGGCCGCGGTATCACCCCTCGATGCTAACAAAAGCTGACCCCTTTACACTCAATTAAATTAACCCATTTAGTGCGCGTCTGTTTGCAAGATCGAATCTGATCAAAATCGGAGGTCAGCATAATATTATCGATGGGT
>Ga0126335_1000430_pt1 | contig 20105 bp, 12 predicted proteins | sample OlaspJWI45metaG_FD_108409 | JGI IMG/M metagenome (GOLD analysis project Ga0126335, IMG submission 108409) | Marine gutless worms symbiont microbial communities from Oahu, Hawaii - Olavius sp. 1 OAHU.JWI-45 metaG | ecosystem: Host-associated > Annelida > Digestive system > Unclassified | place... | reverse complement strand
GAACCACTCCACTGTGTTACAATATGAACTAGGCTAACTGTAGGCAACCGCCTCTAGGCTAATCACAGCGTAAGGGTCCCAGTGTGCCAAAAACCCAATCTGCTGGACCTATAAGCTGCCTAGAACATCGTGCAATAAGAGTATTGCACTGGTGAATAGAAATATGTGCAGGTAGAAGTGTGCATACACTTGATATAGCACCTCTTAATAAAGGAAGCTCACTGTGTGCTACAGAGGTATGGCATGCATTATCAAGTGATCTCACAGTGTTACCCGCGCACCTAGACATTTATCCAGGAATGGACTCAAACATACTGTCTTTGCATTCCCGACCAAAGGTGGTCTTCAATTACTGACCCCAAAGGTATGGAAGGCTGAGTTAGGCTAATTAGCTGGTTACATGCCTGGATAGTTTACCTGCCCGCAGATGGTCATCCACCAAGTACTAACCTGGCTCGATGTTGATTAACTTTGTGAGTCAAGACCAATGCAGTAGTAACTATGCCACACTGCCAACCACACCATACATTCTTCATAATGCAGTCCATTTTTTCAGCTGTGACTATAATGTTAGAATGTTGTTAATGCATTTGCAGATACTTCACCCTCTGAATCGGAAATATCAGTATCATTTGATGGCAAAAGTGTTTCATTTGACCTTGGTGAAAACAGACGAGGGCAATTCGTTCGTATTTCGGAGGTGAGATGTTTTTGCTATTTAAAGTTTGAAGTGAACAATTAATTGCCATTGGTATTGCATTATATACCCAGTGAAAAGCTATTGGAAGATGGGAGGCAGTTAGCTTCTGTCTTGTGTTTTTGCACAAATGGGTTTTTGGTAATATAAACAACTGAATTGATTTAGTTGATGATTTTTAAAAATTTTATTTGCTGTGTTTAAACTTCTCAGAACCATAAAGTTTTGTTTTATGTATAAATAGTATAATATGTTAGTGAAGTACGTTAGTAGCAAAACATTTTTCTTTTTTGATTTGGCATCTGAATATACAGTATATGCTGTGTAGCCTTGTAGCTTTGTCATTGCATCAGTGGTGTACTGGTGCTGTTGGTTTCTGTTCTGTAGATCAGTCCCAATTTCCGCACTGCAATCACCGTTCCATATCAGTCGTGGGAAAAGTTTGTGCAGCTGGTGGAAAAGGCAATGGACCAGAAGTGCAGTACGGACACTACAAAGAACATAGAATCAGCAGGAAGCACAGGCTGATGGTGTTAATTTATTGGAGAACCTGATGTCAGTTGAACAGTTAGACAGTGCACAGTCAGTGTGCCCATAGCTGTGTTGTAACTTGGATGGCTATTCATGTTACACGTTTTTTATTATTTCTATTATTATGTTGTATTGTATTGTCAGAGTAGCATGTACACATGTAGCAGTCACAGTTTGTGTAAGCATTGAAGTTTAGCATCTTTAAAGTTTGTAACGTAATTCTTTTCTGTAACCAGTTGTTAAGTTGCTAACATTTTTCAAACTTGGCTACTGAAACTGCTAATGCTAAGCCAGTAATGTTGTGACACTAAGCAAATAGCTGGAATGTGTTAAATTTGCTTCCTTGTCTGTCTTTGGATGTTCTTGTTGTGTAAGAATTGTCCTTCCAAAGCGACATGCCTACTGTTTTGTGCATTTCTGTAACTCCCTCAGCCAGATGCCAGCTACCTGCTGAACTACAGACAGAGGGTTAGTGCATTACATGCTGAGTGTTTACTCCTGAACTTTTGCTAGTACTCATTGACCTATCACATCCACAGACGGATGGCCATGCAGCATTGTTAGGGATGAATATTGTTGAGTGTGTTGCACATTTGATATACATGTATGGCCTTTGGATATAGCATGTGTGGTAAGTGCTAGGCCTCTAATGAAGTGAACTTGCATTTCGTCATGCTGAATTTTTTATGCATTTCAGCTGCAATGTGTCCTAAGATGCAACATTATACTAACAACTGTGCAATACTGATAGAATCAGAACCAGAGGTATACCAGTAATGGGTTTGGGAAGTGACCACCACAGGCACATTTTCCATTTATTCTTATATTACAGAACACTGCTGTGATATGAAAATTATCCCTGCACTGGAGGGGGGGGGGTGATCCAGTTGTTTTTGGTTGTGTGTAAATTCCATGAATAGCCACTGAGACAAGTGGGAGACTATCCACAACCTCTGGCTTTGCCATTGCAACAAAAACATTACATGCAAGTTAAGTTCATACTCAAGACAGCTGCAAAGAAATAAACAATGGACAAAGTCTACTTGTGCACTATGTGATTGAAACTGGACATCATAGACCGTTCAAGCAACCATTGTGGCGCTTAGCATTGTCACAGTTGCCAGTCAACATGTGGAAAGAATGTTAGCCAATGATATCATTGAACCATCTACATCGCCTTAGGCATCAAATGTAGTTCCAGTCAAACAAAAAGACAACAGTTTCAGGTTTCGCATTGATTACTGTGCCTTAAACCTTGGAATTTGTGTGGATAGTTATCTGTTCCCGTGGATCGACAGCTGTTTGGACTCATTAGATGGCACTCATTTGTTCTCTACGTTAGATCTTCAATGTGGATATTGGCAAGTGCCCGTGGAATCTAAGTCTGCTGAGAGATCCGCTTTCATCAAAAGAAAGAGAGTGTGGAAATTCAAAGTCATGTCTTTTGGTCTAACCAATGCTCCTGTCGTTTTACTATGATTGATGTATGTTGTGTTAGCTGGACTGGCATGGGAACTTTGTCTCGTCTATCTCGAGGATATTGTTGTGTTCTTGTGTTCTCGGATACGTTCAAGAAACATCTGGAATGACTTTCTCTAGTTTTTGAGCATCAGCAAAAGGTCAACCAGAGAAGTGTCAGTTATTTCAGCAAAAAGTTCACTGTCTAGTGTCTAGGAGATGTTGTGTCTGCTGTCGGAGTAGAGCCAGACCAGAAGAAAGTACAAGCTGTGTCTGAGTGGCTTATTCCAAGTTAACCAGTCAACCAAACCAACTACCAGCATCTGTGACTGATGGTTCTGGCTGTATGATGAGTTTGTCGTTGTCATCGACAAGTTACTTTCATACAGTAGTTTGTTAATTGTTCATCGGTTGACATTTGGATATCTGGTTTCTTCAGTGGTTTATAAGTCGACATTAATCAGTTCTTGTAGTTTGTTCGTACCATTTCTATTACTCGGCATCAAAACCTAGTTGTTAGATTCATGTACGAAGGACAGTAATTCGTATGACATAGTCGTGTGTAAACACTAACACTGGTTGATCTTAGCTTTTGAGGAAAGTTATACGACAGTGTAATTTCGTGCATAGCCGATCGAAAGCTATTTAACTCTTGTATAGGTATGGACTATAGCAAGTGTTAGACTGTATCGTTTAGGATTGTTAGTGTCGAGTGTTCTTTAGTTAGTGAAGTTAAAACTTGTTATTGTGTTTATGTAGGCTTACATCGTCGGTGTCAAACTGTTATTCAGTGGCGAATGTTAAGCTATACATGTACCTGTCCCTTTTATTGTTAACTTGAAGACTCATCTGGGCCTTAGGGACAAGGCCTGGTAAGGGGCCTGGGAGAATGTTGCGAAGTCGCCATAGGCCTTTACTTTCGATTTTAGTTCTTGGACGTTTCACACGTGGAAATTACCCACATTACTGCTGTGCTATAATTAGCCGTAGCCTGTAGTCCATGTGGTTGCCCCGCGTATGCGCTGGTCATGCACTATGCATAAATTCTGTGCGCTGCAGCTAGCAGACGATAGGGGCTTGGCATGGGAATGTGCAGACTTTTGGGCCCTGCAGATGTCTGCACATTTTTGGTTTGATATAAATTTGTGGAGCCTAAGGTAGGCGGGGTTCAGTTTAGTTCAGTTGAGTGAGTTTCTGTTTAGAGTTTTTGAGTTAGCATTAACCGAATTTAGTTCGTCTACGCACTGTTGTTTAAGTTGTCGAACAATTTAAAAACTTATCGAGTTGGACTTTCGATTGGCCATTACTGAACTGATGTTGATTGGTTTAATTGATTAGTCCATCTGGTCCGTCCAGGAGAGTCGACGTGTTCTGTTCGACGTCTACTCTCCATCTCAAACGTTTACGACCACGGTTATTATGGTTTAACTTTGCTTAACGTATCTGCTATGTTATGCCATACATGGTCAGCGACAATCAAGATAAGACAAACTATTTTATAGAGTTACTGCCAATTAAATTTTTCTATCAAGTGAAGAGACTAACATTATGCAACCGACTATCTGACAGTATGACATCTAATGTAGGATTTAGATAAATTTACTGCAGGCTGCAAGAACAGTTGAACATAGCCTACCACATTATTCGGACATTCTATGAGGAAATGTGACACTGTTTCTGGTATACCATAAGCTACTACTTACACAGAGACCATCTGCATGTTTACCAATATGATGGAGATAGGTATTTAACTGACATTTATCTAGCCGTCTGCCATTTATTTATTATATAGTTATCAACTAGAGAGTGCCTCAGAGAGTTCTAGTCATATGTCTGTATCAATAGTACAGTTTGCTATAGCAAGGTTTGCTACTCTATCAGCATATTCATTTCCTAATTACTTTGATACCAATGTGGCTTGGTAGCCAGATAAAAGCAACACTTCTGTTATATTTGTTGACTAACCCCTCTACTTCCATGAATAGATTTGCCCTATCCCCACTGAGTTCAGAATATTTAACAGTGAATCTATAGGGATCACTGATTTATATATTCTAGAATATGCACCGTGGGCCATAAAAAACGTGCCACTTTGTTTTCCGCCATAACTCCGAAGTTTCTTTGTCAATTTTTACATTTTTTGTAACAGTGAATATAGGAAGGAATACTCTGTTGAATCTTATAAAAATTTACCACCTCGCCTTAACTATGTCTCGACTCTACCTCGTAAAACAAGAAACAACATAAAAAAGCACATATTGACGTCAGTGTTCACTATGTTTTATTACACAACGGTCAATACCAGTCAGCGAGTAAGTTCAAATATTTATTACAGGTTGTGCTCAAAATGTCCGCCTTTTGCTCTGGTGCAGGCTGTCAGACGACGGCGCCATTGATCAATGGCAGTGTCAACAATGTGCTGTTCCAGATCCTTCAAGACGGCTACCAGACGCTGCCGAAGTTCATCAATGTTCTGAATCCGCTGTTGATATATGCGCTCTTCCACAACCGACCAGACAGAATAATGGACTGGATTTAAGTCCGGTGAATTAGGCGGCCACATCTCTGGTTCGATGAAGTTAGCAGTCATACGAGACAGCAGCTCGATTGTTTCACGAGCCCGATGTGCGGGAGCAGAATCTTGTTGAAATATGAATGTTTCTCCTGAAATGTGGCGCATCGCTGACAACAAATGCTGTGTCATCAAGCGTGCGTCTTTTCCAATTCTTGTTGGGAAATTCTATTATCAGTCGTCTGGAAAAAATCCTTTACATTCCCACAGATTTTTAATCAAAAGTTTATCTTCAAAACTCAACATAATTGTTTAATTGTAACAAACAACTCAAGTAAAGTTTTGCGACGCGCAGTGTGACGCAGTTATGACGTCATTTAGTCGTTAAGTAAGTAAATTGTAGCGTGTTTTTTCCTCTTTTCAACGGTGCAAAAAGTGTAAAAAATCTGTCAATAAATGTCAGAGTTATAGTCGAAAATAAAGTGGCACGTTTTTTATGGCCCACGGTGTATAAATCAGTGATAGGGATAGGCAAGGATAGTAAACAGTTAACTATTTACTATCCCTAGATTCTGTGTTAAATATTCTGAACTCAGTGGTTCGTTTGGGAAAGCCAAATATGATCGATTTGTGAAGAATGAGAAAGTGGTTTATCGGAAAATAAATGTTGAAAATGTTGTTTTGGTATTGAAGTACGTGGTTGATGAAGTCAAATCTGTAATATTGCCCAGTACATATGTTTTCAGTGATGTCACACGTCGAAGACGTTGCTTCAATGCAGGAAGAGGGCGTGGTCACTGATGTATACGGCTGGTTTAACTTGCACAGGCTATCTGTGTGCTTGGCAGCTGGCTATGTCGCCTACTACTTGTTGGTTATAGTTCGAGTAAGGCTGTTTTTGTTGATTCTATTTTTTTCTAAATATAATTGGAGACTGTCATGTGACTCCTCATCATTGTTCCCGAGCACAAGTCCTCGTGGCTTTTGCTGTACACTGATACAGTATTCTTGCCAATGGTCATACTAAAAGATGATAGGAGAGCATGAGCAGTAATTAAAGGCTCGTTTACACATGCACGGTTCCTTGGTAAATCCGTGGCACAAACGTGTGACTCAAGCCGCCTCACACTGAGTCACCAAATCAGATATTTGACGCAGTTGGCACAAAAGGGTTTTGAGACGGTTGTGGAATGGTTACCAGATTTTGTGAGACGTTTTGGACACGGTTGTGGCACGATAAGTGACGCATTTGTTGGGTTGCACGATAGTCTAAATAGTTCTGTGCTGTCTTCCAAATGGATTGGGCGTGCTTTTGCAGACACATGCATGCTCACGGACTGTAATAGGTACACTTTCTTGCCTCGCTTTGAGAGGTTCAGTGGTACTTTGTCATGTTCTTGAGATGTTCGAAGGCAGTTAGACACTAGACACCTTTACCCTAGACAGGGCTTCACCACAGGGATCATGGTGTTAACTTCTTGCTAGTGCAAATGGTTTACTGTGAGTCTTCCTAGAAAATGAAAAATGAAACTAGTGATCATGTCGATTAGGCGGTATTGCAGTGTCGATTGCGGATGTGCCCACTTTACGATATCATTGCTCACAGATATCGTACGATATCATACACGACCGGAACAGACCGCATTCACAGAAACACTGAAGCATATATGCACACACACGCTACTGCTGTGTTCAACAAACAATGCAGATCAGCGACAGTAATCAGGTCATAATTTTTGATCGTGTGACAGGATGCCACTGTGACAGCTGCCGCTCTCCTCGCTATCAAACAAGACGACCACCCACCACCCACGCATCTCTACCACTGCCGCCAGCGCTGGCATAACTTTGTTGGTGGTCTCTTACTCCTCACCCGTGTGTGGTCATCTTGCAGCTTACATCAGTCACACAGCTGTTCATGACATCATGGGCGAATGCGTGCATATGCTGTGCTGTAGGCTGGCTCAGACAGCATTCGCAGCAACAATGATGCATTACGTGCACAGTCATACACGTCATACGTTCTACAAATAATGCTCAATAATAATCTAAATGCCACGTCGTTTGATCATGCATGAAAACCACGAATGCACGGCCAGTCTTGAGGCGGGAGGCATGCATGCACATCGCAGCAGACCACCCAGCTACATCTGCCCCATGCACTTGGTCACTTGTAATGTTGCCTCCCACTATCTGCCAGTTTTGCCATCCATGTAGATGCTTGTTCCCATAATTTTGTGCATTTCAGCTGGCAGTGGTCAAGTCACTGTTGACACTTTACTAGCCACGCAGGCCATTTCATGCTTTTGCAATATGCATTCCAAGAATCTATAATAAAGACGTGAGAACCATGCTGCATCGCAATGCCTGAGCACTCTGCTGTTTTACTGTATAGATATCGTATGATATCGCGATATCAGAATATGAAACACCACGATATAGCAGTTAGATCCTTGGCGTACGATATGAACACAAAACAAAACATGCAGCCCTAAATGTCGACATATTTCTGTTCCTACTGGGAAGAAATTTATAAACAAATGTGAGGTGAAAGAAGAATAGCAATGTGGCTGCTTAGAATTTCTCAGCTTGGGCACTACGGTTAGGTACTACTGACAGAGTTGACAATGGTAGTGAAGATCAGCCTGGCTTCAAGAACTTCAGAAGAGTCTGAATGTGAATTGCTGCAGCTTCAGAAGTTTGTGCACTGCTTTAGGACGGTTTTCAAGACTCTGGATATCTGGATATCACATTTAACTGTTCACCATATGCTCACCCTTGCCACAACACAGTTGTAAGACATTTGTCAGCCGGCTAAACAGAACTGGCTCCAGGTATTGCTCATGATGAATTTTCATGTGCAGGTTGAAAAATCGCCTCACATGCGTTTACGGTCCCTCACACCAAGATGGGGATGCTGCTGGTCATCTCAAGGCTGAACAGCCGGTCAGACATAGATTCCAGAATGTCTGCAACCAGCTCTAGAACTGTATGTGTAAACGTAGCATAATATGATGTGCAGATGTCCTCTCTTGTTGTCCTCTGTCCTGCTTGCAGTGGAATGAGAAACTTCTACGACTCCTTTCCACCAGCCCACCATGCTGCAGTGACTGAGAACTTATGATTTTTTGCGTACTATGGTTTCACCACTGTTTGAGAGACAGGTCATTTACTGCCTTGTTGTATGACAGGACAAGCCAAACCTTGCTGTCACAGTTCACCTATTGCAAATTTGACAAGATAGATGACACATGCCTTTTAGCTAACTACAACTCGTGTCCCGTCATATGTCCTGTTGTCTCAGTATCTCGTCATCTTTTAGTATGACCTGTTGCCATTGCAGTCCATTCTTTGGTGATTTAAATTTTATAGTAAGTTTAATTTCATACATGATCAATTTCACTTTGTGTGCATATGTTGTGTATGTTTTAAGTTTTTGTCAGTGACCATGTGTTGTATGGTATATAACCCATTAGGAAACCTAAACTCCGGGCACAGCCCATGAGCAAAGCTCATTAGAAGCGCCTCATTGCAGCTCGTATTCGATGCGGCTGAATTACTTTAGTGTCTTGTTTCTCGTTGCTTCTATATGTCGATTTGTGTTTTTGCTACGATAAGGTTGAAGTGACGCGTACAATTCGAATGCGTTGTAATGTGCAAAGCTCATTAGAAGCACCTCATTGCAGCTCGTATTCGATGCGGCTATCTCTAAATTACTTTAGCGTCATGTTTCTTTTGCTTCTATGTGTCCATTTGTGTTTTTTCTATGATAAGTTTGAAGTGACTCGTACAATTCAAATGCGTTCATTGGAAATTTCGTGTGACAAGATTTCGTGACTGTGACAAGATTTCATGACAGGTCACTCAGTACTTCGTGACAGTCAAAAAGTACAGACTAGTCCGCACCGGCAATGGCCAACTCAGTACGCGCACATGGGTGATTTTACTATGGGCTACGCCCGTAGGCCTGCGGCCTACCGGGCTGCGCCCAGTATTAGTTGTCTGTGTCTGTTAATTGATGTGTAGAAGCCAGTTATTTCATGCAGTGACAAAATGCATTCATTTCTGGAAGCTCATTGTCCAATACTGAGTGAGAAGTTTTGGCCAACAGTCTGGTGCATAGAAGCACGGGCACAGACTATAATCTGCAGTGTCTTTGCAAAGCGTCCACATGTACCATACAAGAGGTAAGTTTTTTTCTTTCAGTGTGAGTGACAGTGATGGACAGTATGAACAAATAGCATTTTATAATTTGTAGACGTATTTACTGGTACAATGAATTGTGTATATTCGTGTTGTGTGAAACTGAAATTGAAGTCCATAAAATGTGACAGTTTGTGTTTGACTACATGGACTGAGCTGGTAGTGACGTTTTCCTGTATTTTCTTGTATTTTTTTGTATTTTCTGTATTTTGCTTCTGCATTGAATCAGTAAAATACCATGGTGCCGCGCACTATCACAGTGGTTGTTGGAGCTGAGTAATACTCAGTAATGACTTGTTAAAGCTGCCATACGTGTTTTCACGGCATGGCTTCAGATAGCATCAGAAAGCATTGTGACCTGGCGAGTAGAACAGTTACACCACGCCTGACAGAAGGCATCTTATGTTCAAAGAGAGCATATGTGTTTGGTGATAGCATTGGCAACCACTGAAACATTTTAGATTTCAACTTTTTGAACTTGCTTTTTACTGTATGTCTTTTTAATCTGGCATTAAAATATTCACATATTTGGGGTTCGACATTTGGGTTTGTATGTGAAGTGTCAGTGTACTAGGTGTGATACCTTGGTTTCAGCTTTCAGTTCTCCGTATAATGTATACAGGCTCGTGTATTGTTGATGTGTTATTCTGCAGAGAAATGCTGTCATTTTTTGATGGAGGGGAAGTTGCACTGGATTGGGTTTTGAATGAGTCGAGCAGTGTGCCATCAGAACTTCGACCTACGATGATCATCATGCCAGGCCTTGTTGGTTAGCATCTTTTGTGTAACTTTATTGTCATCATATCACATTCACAGTTACTCCAGTCAGCTACATAGAAATTCCTTTTTGGTTCGTGTGTTGTGTCATTTCATTTAGTTTTGTAGATTTTTTTGTGTGGTGTGTTTGTTTATTGTGTATATTACGTTCTCTTCTATATTGATTTGTCCCGTGCTTCATATGCTAATCCTGGGTGAGTGTTTGTCATGCAGCAATAAAGTTTACTTACTTACATACTTATGTATAGTAAGTTAGTAACAACACTCTCGTTTAATGGTATAGACAACATTGACATTTTTTATAACTGCACTTATTGCACAGATATGAGCATTTCTCACCAGTAAACTTCTGCCTGCTCATTCATGTTTATTTGTGTGCATATTCATATTGTTTAAATTTATAGAATAGCTGAAAATAAGGTTGCTCTGGGCATTTTCCTGTGAGTTTGGTTATTTGCTATAACTGATATTTCATTTTCCAGGAAGCAGTGAGGAACGTTATGCAAGAACATTGGCTACTCAGTCGTTGAAGCTTGGATTTCGGTATTTTTGCTGCAGTTATTATTGTTATTATTTACTGTTTTGTAGTCTCTTGTTGTGATGAAAGAAACGATGAATGAATGTATTAAATTTGTCTAATGTGTTCAGTACTAATGTGGAAGCCAGAGCTTGTCTCAGTCACTAGTCTGTCACCCTACAGGTGGCTTAGTTGTGCACAGTCTGCCATTACTTTCTATTGGCTCATGTTACGTAACATGTCTTTGGCTAATAGTAAGTGATACTATTAAGATAAGGAGGCACGTGTATGTATATCTAAAGTGCCCAGGCCCCATAGTCACTGTATGTAGGTTGAGTGGCTGAGAGTCAAATGTGACTTCTCACTTCAAGCCTGGTGCCTTAACAGTCACATGGTTAATTAACCTCTGGAGCATGTTGCACGAACAGATCGTTTCATAAATATTGGAGCAATACATTGGTCAACTTTTGGCTCCCACTGGATTGCTCCAAATTTTTTGGATCAGTCTGAAACGTTGACGAGGCAGTGATGTCACACATGATGTTTGTATACATTTTTAACCACGCTGATAAGAAAATGGCGGATTTTATGACATTGCCAGATAAGCATTAAAAATAGGTAACACTGCGCTACTTTCAGCAAATAATGCAGTAATCATCAACAAAATAATATTGTTATTTCTATTGGTAGCCATTTTGTTTTGAATGGAGCGTTCCAGCTGTAGCAAAGTGTGGCATTGACATTTGGAGCGCTCCGCCGGGTCAGTTGGATTGTCATGGATCGGTTCTTTCAGCTTCCACATTGTGCAATGCTACCCTGTTATATTCATGTATATTTTGACAGAATGTCATTAAGTTACGTAAGTATCATGTTATTTCATGGATATTTTAACCAGTCCATCAGCACCTATTAACTAATTAATGTTAATAATGTTTATGTTTGTTTTTGACGGTGTTTCTTATTACTGTATCATGATGACTATAATGTTTGTCTGCAGTGCCGTTGTGTTTAATTACCGTGGTCGTGGTGGTGCATCTCTGAAGGTAATTTATTGTAAATGCACATTTGACTGTATTCATTCCAGTTGTATACTTTGTGTTTCACTTTCATCAGCCACATGCCAGGTTTTGCTGTCATGTGTCAGACAACTCACACAGCTTATATATATAAGTCTAAACCCAGTCTAAACGTTATATGATGTGAGAATGCTGCTGATTGTAACATTTATAATATCACTAGCTGTTCTGCCCGTCCAACCAGGCATTGTGTAGGCAGCCCCATTTCCACCTTTTGCCTACCCAAGGCCCGTGCTTCCCACACCCATGTGTATATGTGCCAGTTCATCAGCACCTACGCCTGCCTCTATTGCGTCTGCACAGTATCCATTGTCCGCCTGCGCCTGTGTGTGCGCCTATAGCCTGCCCAGTGCCCAATTTATCTTCAGTGGTGCATGGTTAGCCGGTCCCGCAAAAAAAAACAAAAAATGCTAATTTTCTGCCCCTACCCATGACCCCTGCCTAATATTTTGTGCCTGAAATCATTCCTGGGGCACCTTGCAGCTACCCTGCAAATTGGGAGACAATCGCCCCTATTGTTCTAGAGTTATAAGCAAACATACATACATGCATAGGCTTACATAAAGACAGACACACAAACAGAATAGACTGCCCCATCTAGTGAGCATGACAGGAAAATACGTACACGGAAATTCTGTACTTGACCGCTACCTCACTGCCGGCTCAGTCTGAGCCAAGCAGCCGCATGTGCTATACACTGTTGTCACGCTTCAATAACCACGTTGCTGAATACAGCTAGACTGCATGCATTGCTGCATAGCCTATAGGGGCCCTGAAGTTATTAATTATGGCCCCTACGCAAGACCCCTAACTTGTTTACACCTAAAACTATCCCTTGGGCATCGTGGAGCTACCCTGAAATTTGGAGACATTCGTCGCAGCAGTTCCCAAGTTATAAGCTAACATACAAACAAACATGCACACAAAAAACTTTATATATATATGGATTTTAACGTTAGATGGCATGATCCTGTACGAGTGTTGTTGCATTTTAATGGCCCAAACTTTCTTGGCGTTTTGTTTCCAGTCCAATAGTAACATGCTGCACTATGGGTGTGAAGTGCTATACAAAGCCATCAGTCTCCAGAGAGATCAGTTCTAAGCTGCATCTTTAGTTGGATCACATCATCTTGGATGTACTTTGTCCAAGAACTGCCTTGCAGAAACTGACGAAGGGCTGGAAATATTGCGATGAGTGATCTGTCTGTTGCATGGCTTCGTCGTTGTTAGCATGTAGTCAGTGAGGACTGTTACATTGCTCCACGGTGACCTCATCAGTCTGACAGCATCCTTCCACATATCAGGTGGGCACTGGCTGTTGTCATAGATTTGGTTCAGTGGAGATTTCACAGGACAATCCGGAATGATGCTTCCGCGATTTGTTGGGCAGTGTTACATGGCTCAGCACCACAGAAATTAGCTTAAACCTATGAATTATTAGTTAGTGTGCAGTATGCCACAAAGCAGCGTGGAACTGTATGGACATCGCTGATTATGTGTAGAATTTACAAAATGGGAATGAACCACAGACATTGATGGAGTTTCATGAAAAGAATTGCTGGTGCTGCAGCATTTAGGAGCTTATCCCAGACACTGCCGTGGAATCAATTCATTTAGTTTCTGCATAATGACACTATTAAGTAGTGATAAAATAACACGATACATCAAAGTGATACTTTACTTGCAGACATCGCGTACATATTGTGCTGCCAAGACGGAAGACCTAGCTGCCGTTATTGAACATGTTGGAAAGCGTTATCCTGGCTGTCCAATCATGGCAGTTGGCATTTCACTGGGCGGGTATGGTTGCTTCATCTGTTCACATTATTTTGGGAAGTAGCAGTGGGATAATACTCCTTTTTCTCTGCCAGGATTATTTTGCACGAGTGCTGTAATTTCGAATTAAGCATGCTATTTCTACGTAGATGAGTATGTCTCTGAAGGCATCTTGACCTCAACTTTTTGATCTCTTCTCAAGCAGAAGGCTTGTGTGTTAGAATTTCAACTGGAACAGTAAGTTCAGGTGTAACAGATAATTATTTGTGTGTCATTTTGTATTCAATTTTTCTTGACCAGCACTCCATGATTACGTGACGTTGTAAGCTGCACTGATATGATATGAAACACGTTTATCTGAAAATGCCTACTCATGTTAGAAACATTGAAAATGAAATATGTGAGAGATTTTGCCCGCAACTTGAGACACTGTTGTTTTTTAAGTTTCTGCATGTATATAAATATTTGCCTTCAGTTAGCCTAGGCTGTTTTGATACTAAGGTGTAAGGTGCTGGTGTGCTTTGATTTAGCTGTATTTTAGTAAATTTGATGATGTCAATGACAGTGATGTTTGATGCTTTATATTATTGTTCAATCAATATGTGATGACTTAATGAACACAGAATCATCTTGTTCAACTACTTGGCACGGACTGGCAAGCAGTGTGGACTGAAGGCGGCCATGTCTGTCTCAATAGCATGGAACTGTTTTGCATCTGCTCATTCCCTAGAACAGCCGATCAATGCATTCATCTTCAACAAGATGCTCGCTGGTGAACTAGTGCAGGCTGTTAGCAGGTATCGTGCTGTAGATTGTAAAATATAATAATTTAAAATGTTTTTCAACAGAACTGTAATGACTGGCCCTATCCGGAGCTGGATGCTGTAAATAATTTGTGAATCGTGCTTTAGTTTCATCTGGTAATCTTGCATACCTGGGCAATTTTGTGATCGTTGTTTAGATTTTTGTGTTTGGTCTCCGGATTACCTTTATGTTCGTACGTTTTCTCAGTTGTTGTAAGTTTGATTGTGTTTGTCAGCTGATTATCTTTAAGTAACCTGTTGTGTGTTCAGTGGCACAACATACTACTGCTTAACAACTCGCCTACTCGTCAAAGCTTAACACATTTTCAAGTTTTTCACTTCTGCATATTTAGTCCTGCTAATAATGAATTTTTAGGCTGCATCGAATGCATGAGGTGCAGACTATTGTTACCGATGTGCACAGTGTCTGTCAGTCTGTCTGTCACATGACGTCATTCAGTGTGGCCTTTGCCAAATCACTTTGGCCTCTTGTTATCCGTTCACATAATTTAACAATTTGTGGTTATTTTTGATTAAGAACCAAGCATTACATTTAGCTACAAAGTTTTTGCTAATTTGAGTTAACATTCCTTGCAGTGGGATACAATATGGTGTTTTCAATTTTTGTGTGTGTTGTAGTCATGAGCACTTGTTCCGGGATAAGTGTGACCTACAGGAGGTGTATAAGGTAAGCAGTCTTGTGTTCATTGCTGCATTCCACCATTCTAACAAACTTGATGCACCAATAGAGCCACCCAAATTACTTGCAAGAGTTCTGATCATATAGGGCAATGTGTTACTTCCATCTATATGTTGTTTCTAATTTATCATGAGACTGCTTGCTGGATATGATGTTGTGCTGTGATGATATTTTGGCAATTCTGACGTCACTTCTCATAGACACTTGCTCTGGCACTGTGTTGAGGAAACAGCTATACTCCTGTAGGGCATGCCAGCTGATGATGATGATGATAAGTTATCTGATGATGCTAGTCTGTGTTTTGTTGTTGTTGACAGAGTCAGACAATACGTGACTTTGACAGGCAGTTCACGGCACGTCTGTTTGGTTATGACAATTATGAGTCATACTACCACGATGCTTCTGTTGATCACAAGGTCCATGATGTCCAAGTCCCACTGCTCTGTCTTAATGCAGCTGATGATCCATTCTCACCCCTTGAAGGTAATTATAGTCTCATAACAGATTGTGATAGTAGCAAAAGTCCAATGACGTTGGCAGTGCACATTATCAGGGCTTTTGTTGACAGCCTTTAGAGGTCTTGTATCAAAAGTAACATTTTGTATTTTGAAGCTAGATATTAAATGCTGCTTATTTTCTCCAGTGTCAATCAGTTTTTTGACAGACATCCTGATGTTGATTGTGCTTGTCTGGCAAAAAAAACAGTAAACAGATAAATCCCGGGAAAGTGCTTCTTATTTTGCACATGTAATGACAAGAGGCGAAAGGCATTTAGCAACGGCTGTACCAATTGACCCTGTGCACACAGCGTACACTGCACGCACTGCCGCCATTTTAAGCTGAGTGACAGACAGACAGACACCACAAACATCATTAACAATAGTCAGCATCTGATGCATTTGATGCAGCCTAGAAAGGTATGAAGTGGTGCGGCCTCATCACAGCCAATGTGTGCTGTACAGCAATTCCACTGGATGATGTGCGCCAAAGTGAGAATGTGATGGTGGTGCTGACGGCTCGCGGTGGTCACAATGCATTCCTGGACGGCCTCCTTAGCTTCTCTGGACCAAACTACATGGAGCGTGTCTTTGCTCAGTTCTTTACCGCATTGTTCCAGCATTCCAAGGATCTCGATGGGCCAACAGAGTTCACCAAATAACTTTCTGAAGTTCTTCTCTTTTAGGCCAATCTGCTACTACCATTCATGCATTTTGTTTCTTATTTATCTGTCAGAATTCTTACTGGATATAACATTAGGCTAATGTATGATGTGTATGCATTTTGTTGCTGTCATTACTCAGCAGAGCTGAGGCTCTTGGTGATGAAGTTGAGCTAATGGCATATAATGCTTTTACTGTATTGATTCCCGTGTCACCTGATTTCTCCAAGCCCACAATAGCAAGGAATTTGAGATCTGGCATTTTGTTAGATTATAATAGGGGTGATTTATGATAATTTATGCATGGTCCTATTTTGGGGTTATAGGTTCAAACCACTCGAAAGAATATGTATTGCATTGTGAATCACCAGAGTATGCCTGCTGTAGTATGCTGGAATCATGTTTAATTTACAGCCGCAGCTATGCTGAGTACCTTGGTGCTTTGCACGTTGCTTGCTCAGTATATTACTCATCTTCTGTGCCATTAATATGCTGTATGACAGGGTTGTTAATATCACAGTACACATATCAATAATACAACAGCAGCTGTAGTTTTATAACAGCACTGTGACTGTTGCCAGTTTTTTTCAAAAAGGTGCTTTGTTTGCATATTCCGGAATCCGGATACATTTTCACTCAAAACAGTGATACTGATGATTGATGATTGATTAGTGAAAATGAGCGTATATAACTACATGTTACATGTTTTAGTTTATTTCATTTTAACTGGATTTCAACAGTACTTTTAAAATGAAGTATCAATATTGGTTGGTACATGTATTGGCAATACTGTTTGCTAATACTTTTCTACAGTACCTATTGGTATTGACAGTTTCAAAAAGTATCGTTAACAACCCTGCTGTTTGTTTATTCAGTATTCGTGTTCAGACTTAGTGACTATGCACATTTGTTGACATTCTTAAAGCATTACCGTTACTGTGCTGTTTTATGGTAAGTCTTGGGTATTTAGTACCATACAGTTTAATAATTGATATCTTGTTACTTTTAGGAAATACACTGGGATGCTGTTATGCATCAATAGACAAACTTTAAATACTTGTCATTTATTTATTGAGTATGTTGTATGTTTAAAATGTTTGAATTTTATTGGCTACTCTATGTTTTTATTTTTGTTATTACAACAAAATGAGACCACTGTTGCTTTAAAATTTTGATTCTGTAACGTTGCACAATGTGTGTATTTAATTGTTTTTGTAATTCAGTTCAACTATCTGTAGTTTCTGATTTTTATAATGTGCTGTTTGTGATGTTTTTGAAGGGCATTGGAACGTTGCAATAGTTTTCGTGTTACAGTATTTGCAGTATGTAATATTCTGCATAGTACACATGTGAGTGTCGCACGGTGGCTCACTCAGTAAGACATTGGATTTGTGATCACGAGGTCGCTGGTTTGAGTCTCACCTGGGTACTGCTGTATAGTAATCTTGGGCAAACATGCATCTGTGTACCTCTGTCACTAAGCAGTATAACTTTTTTACTAGCCTAATGGCTTGGGAATAAACAGACATACTATGCGATGCACTAGCCTTGTGTCCATGGCCTTGCAGTGTAAGCTGGTGTCTGCTGAGGGCTACTGAAATGGGAGATCTGTGCTGCCCAGTGGACCACGTGGCTCGGGAAGGACTTTACTTTTTAGGCTGTGTTGAATGCATGAGATGCAGACTATTGTTACCGATGTGCACGGTGTCTGTTCATCAGCCTGTCTGTCACATGGCACAACTCAGCAGTGCGTGCATTGTGTGCAGTGCATTCGATGCAGCCTTTGCCAAATTCCTTTGGCCTCTTGGTTGTTTTCTTTACATGTGTAAGTACTGCATAGTGAAGCTGTTTTACTAATAGATGAGTCGCTCGTTAACAGTATTGTTGTTAGCTAATATTGGAATACACTAATGTGGTGCATCATTCTGTCATTTTTGCATTCATGTCGATCAGACTTATTTTAGTTTTTAAATTCATTTTAGTTTTTATTAAAATAGGTCTGATGTCAATGATCTTTTTTGTACATAGTATTTTCTGCTCTTCTGTTGTTAATTTAGGATCATTTTTATAATTTGTCTGCTTTTGTTGTTTTTCCTCAGTTTATGAGAAGTTGGTGTTAATCTGTTTTGGTTTTAGATGTTTGTATTGTATCGGCATACCCGGTAAGTACACTGTGTCTCAAAAAGACGTCTTGTGTGTTGTTGGCTATAACTTTGTCAAATCTTAACCGATTTTCAGAATTCTTCCACTGCCAGAAAGCTTATGAAATTTGCTACAAAAATGTTTAATATCTCTCACCACACCCTAATTATGTTGCTGCACTACCTTGGGAAGTTAAAATTTTGAATTTGCTGCAGATCTGGAGAAAAATGCAAACAGAATGCATTGATTTTTTAACTGCATCCATTTAATGTAACTCGCATACTTACTTGTTACTTCAGTTTCTGGTTTCTGTTAAATATTCTTTGAAAAAGCATACTGTTTTATGCAAACAGGCCTAAATGTTAACAGTGCCCTGCATACTGGGCATGCGACACTATGATTTTTCGACTAGGCAACACATCTGTGGCCAACGAGCAGCCCCGACCTCATTCTGGTCTCCTGCAAGATTTGGGGCATTATCCAGCACTGAGTTTATCGTTTAATGTCAATGAATTGAAGTAGTTCTTACAGTTGTCATGTGTTGAGGTCATCGTTGATCATGTGTATGGGTACTTATGGACACGTGAGCAACTGATGTGACAGTATTAATATCCTTTTAGTTATATGATGTAATGTTTCATTTTTATCAGATATGATAGGATTATTAAGTTGTTTTTCTTGTAATTTATAACAAATTTGGACTTTTGACTTACCAAGGTATTGCAGCTGCGTAATCAAGGTGTAGTGAGAAACTTAGTACCTGTCTTGTAGCAAATTTTATACGCTTTCTAGCAGTGAAAGAATTTTGAAAATCGGTTAAGGTTTGGCAGAGTTACAACCGACAACATGTGGCATGTTTCTTGAGACGGAAAGGAGTAGAAAATGTGGCAGTTAACACGACATTGCCACTTGAGACCACCGAAAACATGCGCAGTAGGTTTACTCACTTAACTCATCGGGGATCTCATTCTCTACCGAAATTGTAGAATAGAGGGATCGTTAGGTACCAGGTACCCACATGCCATATTTGGTGCTGATTCTTTATATGGAGTCGGTGAAAATTGTGATTACATGTAGATTCTTTAGACAGCGAGGTGCTAAACAGAGATTTCAGATTGTTTAGGTGATAGCCATATTCAGCGCTGTTGTCATTGTGTAGAAACTTTGATGTTATACAGTAGCAATAGTTGGATAATACGTGTATTAAGCGCCTCTGTGTATCTGTCAGTAGCATTCTGTGCTTGTCCATGTTCACTACGCAGTACATCACAGTGCCATTTAAACTATCACAGCTTAGAGAACTGTACTGTATGTTGCAAATTCTTTCATGTTACGTACTATGTGTATGCTGTGCCTGTGTTTTAACACTGTATTGCTGTTAATGCTGTAACAGTTGATACTTTTAGCCAGTATTCCTGATGATACAGTATAGTAAAGATAAAAACTACAACTTAGTATGTTGTGCTGTATGGCTTGGCATTTGATATCGAAAACAGTACCGTGATATTGCCCGCTATTTCGTGGCGTAAATGTCAGTTTAATGCTGAGTAATGTCGCCTTTTTCAAGATTATTACAGAAGATCATAAAGACAAGAACAACAAAATTCAAGAAGAAAAGTCGCTGTGTAAAGTGACGGTCAACCTTTTGTGGCTTTTATGCATACCTAAATTCTTATGATAATGGGAATTAGTTAAAGACATGCAGCCAGCCATGGGCGTCAACGCCACTGGAACATTGGGGGGGGGGGGGGGCG
>Ga0126335_1000429_pt1 | contig 20128 bp, 10 predicted proteins | sample OlaspJWI45metaG_FD_108409 | JGI IMG/M metagenome (GOLD analysis project Ga0126335, IMG submission 108409) | Marine gutless worms symbiont microbial communities from Oahu, Hawaii - Olavius sp. 1 OAHU.JWI-45 metaG | ecosystem: Host-associated > Annelida > Digestive system > Unclassified | place... | reverse complement strand
TCACCTCACTGTCAAAAAAGATATTTGCTTATATAAGAACCGGACCCCACGTATCGGGCTTGTCCAACCACAGGATAAGATCGTGGTTCGCTTCGCTCACACAATCTATCCTTATTCGTTAGGCTGCAATCTAGTGCATTAACTGAGAATACTTCAAATCTAACACTTTTGAATTATTAAATACCTGTGTCGCACCCCTTCGTAATGAACCGTATCAGGGACCGCAGGTATGACCAGGGCGTTCGCGGTAACACTGCATAACATACCTTAACATTGCAAAAGTCGGAGGGCTTCAGAGCCAAGACGCCAAGGGTGAAGCCGTAGTAAAGCTACTGCGAACCCTTGGCAACGCAGGATCTGGAGTCCTCCGGTTTTCCCGCAGGGGAAACAACATGGCATAAATCGATCCCATCCATTAAATTCACCAAGGGTTACAAGTACACGTGGGAAGAAATTCCGTTATTTACTTAATAATATCTACTATTTAACAACTATTTGCCATGTTGTTTATGCAACATTGGGGTAGCGTTCAACCAGGCGTTTTACTCTTGATCTTTCGAGTGAACCGATTCGCCATAACCTACCACGGGTAATGTTTCCGTTCACGATGAAAGCGTACGTATATTTTTGCCATTCCGACAAGTTGGTGAGGTTCGAAAATTGGTAGTTCGGTTTCCGGTAGTTCGGCATCGGCAGAACCATTGAGAATAATAGCCAGCAAGTCCCCCATTGTGACCGTTACCTCGCGAATAATCAAAGTGCTGCGTTTCACAGTGATATTTTCTTTTTGAATATTCACAATGAACAGCGAAGAAAACGCATCACGGGCTTCGATCATTTCGCCATCAAAAACAACCAGTCCGGTAATCGTTGTCGGAATTCCTGGAAACGGCTCGAATTCAAACATGGGAAAAAATGGCTCCTGAAACAATAGATTACTGATCATTAAATTGTAAATGGGTACTTTGTTACCATCGTGACCGGTAAAAGAGATACCGCCGGCATGATTGATCTCAACATCCAGGTTAACCGTATCAACCAGCCCGCTGACGATCGGGAAAATGGCCACTTTCCGCTTCAGATTCAAAAAACCCGGGCGGATGCCTGCAGGGTCCACTTTCGCTTTGTCGAGCAATTTTACAAATTCATCGCTAAGCTTTATTTTAGTATAGCCGATATAGGGCCGCACGATTGACGAGTCGGCACCGGCTGAAACGGCAAAAGCCAATGTCAGCACAATCACAACTAATGCAAGCACAGACCGTGGTAAACAGAAGTATTTCAACTCTCTCATAATAAACTCCCTTTTCGAAAATAAGCATACATGAAAATATTCTGAAGAATAATTGGCAAGTATGGGTTCGTAATCGATAAAGTCTGCAAAAATTGTGCAAAACATTCAAACTCTAATAAAATATATAATTTCAGACACATAAATTTTAGAATGTATGAATATGCCGATGGATTGTGAAGTGATTTATATAAAATTTAGGCAAGGTTATACATAAAGATCATTCGCTCACGTATAAAATAATGACCGGGCTACAATCGGGAAGATTTCAGTAAATTCTTTTGCTCGGAGTTGGTAGCAGTCGGCCTGGAGAGAGCAGGTGCAACCAGAGAGGTAAATACTGCAGAAGTAACCCCTATCGATCTTTGTCGCTGGAATATATACAAAGACACATACTATCAGCTCAGCGGTGATCCTGATAAAAAAATGTCTCGGTTTAATACAGCACTGCCTTCCGAATAGAACGTATCAGATTCAGCCTGTAGGCTATCTCAAAGATGTCTGTTGGGCATTCTTTGCGTTGTGAGAATTGAATAGGGACCCTTAGGTACGCCTATGTTAACGGCCCGTACGCTGCACCAAATGGAGCCTTCGTGGTCAAGGTAATTCAATATGAAGCTGCAGTCCATCTACCGCGAACTTCGCATAACCCGGGCCATGAAGATCTCTATTAAACTTGCAGAGTGAAATATTTTCAGTTCATCTATCAGTTGTGTCGTGTTACAAAATATACTCTGCCCAAATGCCCTAAAGTTTGATCTAACACCAGTATGTTGTATCTTTCTAACCGATAGCTTAAAAGACTTCATGCAAAGTTCGGGATAAACACGTCTAAACCTTTTCCAAAGTAACCTCGAGGGAAGAAATGAATAAAATAGGGAGGTTGATCGAACGATATCGTGTCGCGTCTTGATTCGTGATTAAAAATCGCAGATCAGTCACTGATCAATACCTGGGGCTTATAGCTCTCAGTATTTAGCACTTTGGCATATGGGGCATATCTGTGCGTCAACCCGCGCCGTTGCCTCAAGTCGCCTTCAAGCTTGGTCAGGGGCAGCAAACGTTGCCCCTGGCTGCCCCTCATCTCCGGCTGGCTGAGTCTGGACTTAACCCGATATCTGTGGCATAATTAAGGACAAAATCATACTTATCATGGCATGGCCAAGACTGGGGATTGTCATATCATATAGGGGGTAAGATCGAACGGCGGCACTTTCAGCTTACTCGCCCGCCGGGCGATATAACATCCCTTGACTCGCGGATTCTGCCGGTCTTTGCGCAACATCTCAAAAGGAAAATGGTGATGATATCCAAATCGATCCGAACGGTATTCCTCTGGCTTGGTTTAGCATTGGTAACTTTCGGCCTCACAGGCTGTTCTGTGTTCATGGCTGCCAGGGGTCCTGATAAAAAAGATCTAAGATGCCTGGAGGCAGGAACTTCGCGTTATAAAGTGCTTTCCGAGTTAGGCCAGCCGGTTGCCACAGAGCGGAGGGAAGATGGTTCTGTTGATATTTTCAGTTTTACCCAGGGGCACAGTAAAGGGGCCAAGGCCGGCCGCGCTTTGGTGCATGGTACCGCAGATATTTTCACCTTCGGACTTTGGGAGGTCATCGGAACGCCCACCGAAGCTATGCTTGATGGCAAAAAGATGGCGTTTCAGGTGCACTATGACAACAATGATCGGGTTATCAAGGTTGTCAATCTCCACAAAAAGAAAAAATCAGGTACGCCCCTGACCTATAGTGCCGCAAGCGGCAATAAATATACTTCTAATCCCGCCGGCGGCAATAAATATACGTCGTACAAAAGCATCCCGACACAATCAGGCGTTCAATCGGCAATCCCCGCAGCCAGGGGTGCACCTGTTGGCCTGAATTTTCAGGAAAACTGGGCGGTTATTGTCGGAATCTCCAAATACCGTTACACCAGGCCGGATGGGTTGACCAATTTAGTATTTGCAGATGATGATGCCAGAGCCTTTGCGCGGACGATGATGCAATTGGGATGGAGCCAGAGCCATATCAAGCTGCTGGTCAACGAAAGAGCCACCAAACGAAACATCACCATTGCACTGGAATCCTGGTTGACCAAGGCCGGTCCCAACAGTCGGCTGGTGCTATTTTGGGCCGGGCATGCCTTTCCCGATCCCGAAAATCCTGAAAAAATCTATTTCGCCGCTCATGACACCGATATATCGATTCCGGCTACCGGGTATCGCATGGACAGAGTGCGATCTGCATTGGAAGAGCAAAATGCTAAAAACGTTCTTCTGTTCGCAGACACGTGTCATGCCGGCAAATTGATCACACGGGGGGAAAGAGGTATCGGTATCCTGCCAAGCATTGATAAAATGGCGCGCGAGCAAAAGATGCCCAGAGGCTGGATTTTCATGGTTGGGGCCGATTCGGATCGAAAGGCGATCGAACATACCTCCTGGACCAATGGTGCCTTCACACATTCACTGCTTAAAGGCCTCAAAGGTGCCGCCGATGGCTTTCAAAGCGTGGGCCGCAAGGATAAGATCGTTACGATGGGTGAACTGCGCACTTACATGAATTCGGCCATGCCTGCGGAAACTCAGCGGGTTTTAGGGGTAGCTAAAAGACCGGTTATTACCACCAGTACGGGCGACCCCGATATTTGGAACCTTACGTTGCATATCAAGTAACCCCTGCAACATATTCAGATCTACCAGCAGGCCAAATGGTGTCGCGTCTTGATTAGTGATTTAAGGCCGCAAATTAATCACCAATCGAAATCTGGCACCATTAGCTCCGATTCCTGCAGTTGTGCTTTTCGCTGATCCTATTTTATTTGTTCCTGAAGAAAAGAGAGAGAAACAATAAAATAGACAGCGCGCAAGCGCTTCCACAACTCCGCACTCCGAACTCCGAACTCCGAACTTTTCCATAACTGTTCCGGCTTGCTTTTCAACTGCGTACGGTCTATCAAAACGGAACATATATATGACAACTACTATACACTATGTTTTGCTTTCGGATCGGGATGAAACAATGAATAGACAACCGGGATTAGCAGCAAGGTGATCAGCGTCGATCCGGTCAGGCCGCCGACAACCGCCCTTGCCAGCGGGGACTGGGCGTCGGATCCTTCGCCGATGCCCAGTGCCAGCGGCATAAGGCCGAGGATGGTGGTCAACGTTGTCATCAGAATCGGCCGCAATCTGCGACGACCGGCCTCGATCAGGGCGTCGTGGGTGGGCATCCCGTCGTGAGTCAAGCGACCGGCCTGGTCCACCAGAAGAATCGCGTTGTTGACCACGATCCCCCCCAGCATGATGCAGCCGATGTAAGACTGCACGTTCAGGGTCGTGTCCGTAATAAACAGCGTTATCAGCACGCCTATCGCCGCCAGAGGAACGGAAAACATGACGACCAGCGGATCCCGCAACGATTCATACTGGCAGGCCAGCACCATATACACCAGGACCAACGCCAGCACCAGTGAGATGACCAGCTCCCTCGAGGCCTTTTGCTGTTCTTCGAATTTGCCGGCAACCCTCAGATCATAGCCGACCGGACGCGGAATTTGATCCAAACGAGCCTGCACGTCAAAGGCCACCGAGCCCAGATCGCGCCCGGCGACATTGGCCTCGACCGTCGCCCTGCGCTGCTGGTCTTTGCGGTCGATCAGGATCGGACCGCGGCTCTGTTCGGACGCGACGACGTTGCGCAGCGCCACCTTTTCACCGGATGCAGTTGTCAGGGTAAGGTTGAGGATTTCGTCCAGGGAGCGTTTCTCGGCGTTCTTGAGCTGTACCAGAATGCGATAGGAATTGCCTTCCGTTCGGTACTCGCCGGCCTTGGAACCGGCCACCGCAGTTTGCAGCAGTTCGGTAACGTCGCGAACGCTCAGACCCAGATCGGCAACCTTGTCACGGTTCACGCGGATTTCCGCCTGGGGTATTCCGGATTCGAGACTGGTCTGAATGTCCGTGATGCCCGGCACATCCACAATCGATTTGGCAACTCGCCCGGCCAAAGCATCGAGGGTGTCCAGTTCGTAGCCGCGGATCTCGACGGTCAGCCCTTCGTCTCCACCCAAGAGTCGTTCCAGTAAAAACTGGCCCTGAGGTGCCCGGACACGGATCTCCATACCGGGAATACTGCCGTCCAGTCGACGACGCAGATCCTTGGCGATTTCCACATTGGAACGCTGCCGTTGGGCAGCCGGTAGCAGAGACATGCGCAATTCACCTTCTGAGCCCGCGTCCGCCCGCCATCCGGATGCTCCGACACTGACCACCGACGCCACTGACTCGGGCACGACCGGCTGAACGATCTGCTCCATTATGCGTGTCTGCTGATCGACCAGCTCGAGCCGCGTACCGATTTCCATCTTCCCGCTGACACGCACCTCACCCTCGTCACTGGGGGGCAGTAATTCACTGCCAATCAGGGGCATGAGCAGCAAGCTTGCACCGGTCAGGGCGGCAGCCGTAAAAACGGTAACCAGACGATGGCTCAATACCCAGCGCAACACATCCAGGTAAGCGTTTTCAAAACCCAAAAAGACGTTCCTGGCGGAGGCAGCCCAGCGGCTTGTTCGAGACCCTGGCCTCTTGCGGCGTTGTCGACCTGCGGTCAGGAACCTGGAGGCCAGCATGGGCACCAGGCTCAATGCCACGGTCAACGAACAGATCAGCGCAAAAATGATCACGTACGCCAGCTCCTTAAAAAGGATGCCCGAGACGCCGCGCACGAAAATCAACGGCAGAAAAATTACCAGCGTGGTTATGGTGCTGGCGATGATGGCCGTTCCGACCTCCCGGGCACCTTCCACCGAGGCTACTTCCGGTGTTTCATCATTTTCAGTGCGGCGGCGGAAGATATTCTCGAGCACGACGATGGAGCTGTCCACCATCATGCCCACTCCCAGGGCCAATCCGCCCAGGGTCATCAGATTGAGCGTAAATCCCCCGAAGAACATTAACGCAAAAGTGGTCACGATCGAGATTGGAATCGACAGGGAAATTACCAGGGTACTGCGGATGCTGCGCAGGAAAAACAATAAAACCACGATTGCCAGCCCGCCCCCGTAGAGCACCGAGCGGGCGACGTTGGCGATCGAGCGCTCAATAAAATTGCCCTGGTTGATGACCGGGACAATGTTAATTTGCGGATAGGCCTGGTTGACTTCATCAATTTCAGCCAGGATGCGCCTGGACACTTCAACCGTGTTGGCATTGGCCTGTTTGCGAATACCAATGCGCAGTCCGCGACCGCCGTTAACGCGAACAATGCGGGTCAGTTTTTCATAGGTGTCTTTGACCTCGGCGATTTGTCCCAGCGTTATGCCGGCACCGTCACGCTGGACGATGACCGTGTCTCGAATCTGATCAAGATTGGTAAACTCTGCCGGAGCACGCAGCGTAACCTCATAACGGCCCTGTTCGATCTTTCCCGCCGGAAGGTCGAGGTTGGCGTCGCGAATGGCATCGAGCACCCGATCCAGAGGCAGACCTGCGGCTGTGATCCGGTCAGGATCCAGTTCGATCCGGACCTCGCGGTTGAAGCCGCCCCACACATCAACCTGCGCAACACCCGGAATGCGGGCAAAGCGATAGCGGATCTGGACTTCGATCAGTTCCGTGAGTTCCACCGGATCGAGGTTGCTGGAAATGCCCAAAATGACTATCGGAAAACTGGCAATATCGAATTTTCGGACCCGGGGCCGAACGACATCATCCGGAAGCTCGTTGATCTCGTCTTCGAGTTTGCCCTGAACATCGATAGACGCCGTGTCGATTTCAGTTCCCCACACGAAACTGACACGTACCCTGCTGCGGCCCTCTGAGGATGAAGAGGTGATTTCCTCTACGCCAGGCACCGTGGCAACGATCTCTTCAATAATCTGAGTCACCAGCCGCTCCATAACCTCGGGACTGGCGCCCTCGTAATCGGTTCGAATGCTCAGTGTCGGTAGTTCGATGTCGGGCAGCATGTCGATCTGCAGCCTGCTCAGAGACACCGCCCCGAGGATGACCAGGATCAGGGTCACCATTGTCGTGAAGATGGGGCGCTTGACGCTGAAGCTCGGCAAATTCATTGGGTGTCCACCTTCTTGCTGCCGGCAGCCGTTTTGTTCTGCCCGGCAGGAATCGTGATCATTGAGCCGTCGTTTACCAGCTGCTGCCCCAGGGTGACGACCCGACCGGCCAGCCCCTCGCCTTCCACCTGCACCCGGTCGCCTTCGCGGATGCCCACTTTGACGCCACGCCAGGCCACCGAGTTTCCATCCTCACTGACGATAAAGACACCGCTCTGATCATCACGGATCGTCAGCGCTTGCTCCGGAATGATGGTGGCCTCCGGCACCCGGGCCAATACCACTGAGGCCCGGATGAACATCCCGGGTTTGAGCCGATGCTGTGGATTGTCGATGGTCATTTCGATCCGCGCCTGCCGGGTGGCCTTGCGGAAGACGGGGGCAATGCGGTCGATGCGGCCCGTATACTGTTCCCCCGGATAGGCGTCGGTTGACAACGAAACCAGCTGCCCGGGTTTCAGGTTGGCATAATCTCGCTCGGTAACGAAAACCACCCCGACAATGGGATGTAGTTCGACAATCAAAAGCAGGGGCGCATTGGCGGCTACGGTCTGACCTTCGTCCACATAACGCTCAGCCACGACGCGATTTTCGTCGCCGCCGGTCCAGCCCGCTGTAACCTTGGTATAGCGGAGCCGGATATTAGCGGATTCCAGCGATGATTCGGCCTTCGTTACCTGGGCCGCAGCGACTTTAAATTGCGCCTGCTTTGCCAGTTGATCCTGGCTGGCGGCATCAAATTCAGAATCGGATGCAATCCCGCGCTTTAAAAGGGACTCGGTGCGTTTAAACTCGCGATTGGCGATTTCCAGGGCACTTTTGGCCTGGGACAGGTTGGCCCGGGCCACTATAAGATCGGCCTGGGCCTGGGCTACCGCCTGGACATATTCATCATTGTCCAGCTCGGCCACAACCTGCCCGCGATTTACCCTATCGGCGATATTTACAAGTACTTGCTCCACACGGCCGCTTACTTTCGGAGCAACAACAAACTCGGCCAGGGCTTCCAACTCCCCGCTAAATACCCGTTGCAGGGCAATCGGCCCGCGCTGAATCCGGGCCACCTCTACCGGTACCGGCCGCAACGTCCTGCCGCTTTTGCCCGAGCCGGCCCGGTCCTGGAAATGACCGTAAATTATCCAACCCAGTCCCGTTGCCGCTCCAATCAGAAGAACCGTCACAATAATAATCTTGGGGCCGCCCGCTTTCATGCTTCAACACCCTTTTCCCAATTTCAAATTTCCAGTTTCAAGACTTCGAAGAGCTACTCTCGGCCTGAGCTCGAGTCGAAAGCAGTCGAGTCGTTTCCAATATATGACAGCGCGCCAGGGCAGGCTCCGCACCCTGGCCCAGAACTGGGTACAGATCGGATCTCGAATTATCTGAGCAATGAAAATGATCTTGACATAAACACCCCGTTTTTCGCCTGAGCACCAGGGCGGGCTCCGCACTCCGAACTTTTTCCATAATTATTCCGGCCTACTTTTCAACTGGTGTAGGGTCTATCTAAACTGAACACATTTATGACAAGCACTGTAAAATAGGACCATACCAATAATAGTAGCTGTTTGGCCCGACACAAGGGACATTGAACCTTCAGGGTCGATATTGCAACGAAAAAATGATGGATAACTTAACGTCTACCGTCTGTAAGACGGTGGTTTCGCTCGGCGGTTGAAAACGACTGAAGGTTAAAGGAATATGATCTGATTTTGTTTGGCTCATGACCTTCGGCCATATCGCCGTCATTTTCTTCGCCTAAAGGCGAGGAGTTTCAACCATCCCCGATGGGGACTTTAAAGTTGCGACGCCACTGTGGTATGATTTATTGCTTGTTTAATTCGTGATAATTCGTGTCAATTCGTGGCTATTAATAACCCATATGGCGATCCGGAAGGGCCGCCTCCCCCTGTCAAGCCGGTAGAAAAACGCGTCGTTGGTTCAACGCAGTTTTTGGTTGTCATCGTGAGGTAAAAAATTATAAAGTCTGGCAAACAGGTTTTGACAACGCCTCTACATTGAACCGGGTCGACCGCCATCGGGCGAGATCGGGTGTTACGAGGATCTGATATGATGTTTGCAAGCCGTTATTATCGTCTGTCGGCATTCTTTGCCGTGTGCGGGTTATTGCTGGTGTCGTCAGCTTGCACACTGGTTGAGGACCGGATTGACCGCTCGGCGGGCGGGCCGAATGCACCTGCCGATACAGCGGTGCACATGCGCTTGGAGCCTGGCGAACAACCCCAACCGATGACAGCGCAAACGATGCCGCCGGAACCTTTGAAAGTCACCGTCACCGAAGCCATTTTGCTTTGCCTTGAAAACAACCGTTCACTTGTGGTGCAAAGATTGAATCCTGCGATCCAGCAAACCTTTGAGGACCAGGAAAGAGCTGTTTTTGATCCGGCAACCAACGCGGATCTTTCCGCCGGCAGGGTAAAAGGAGAACGCCTTGCAAGAACCGGATCAGAAACCGAAGATTTCACCACCGATACCGTCCAGGGAGCCATTTCTCTGGAGCAATATTTCCCAACCGGCACGACACTTGACCTGGAAGCCGAAGCGCTAAAGACCGACTCCTCTCTTTACGATAGCAGCTTTTACTCGACCCGCCTGGGCATGACGGTCACCCAGGCGCTGTTGCAAGGATTCGGCACGGACGTCAATCTGGCCCGGTTACAGCAGGCACGCCTGGAGACACGCATGTCCGAATATGAGCTGCGGGGTTTTACCGAGTTTCTGGTGGCCGAAGTGGAACGCACTTACTGGGACTATGCGCTGGCCCGCCGTCAAATCGAAATTGTTGAAGAGTCGCTGAAAGTCGCCCGCCAGCAACTCAACGAAACCAAAGAACTGATTGAAGTCGGCCGATTGGCCCGAGCTGAGTTGGCAGCCGTCCAGGCCGAGGTTGCAGCTCAGGACCAGGCGCTGATCGAAGCACGCGCCAACAAAGATTCAATTCGCCTCCAACTGCTGCGGTTGCTCAATCCTGCAGGGCCCGGACTCTGGCAGCGGGAAGTTGATTTAATCTATCAGTCGAGCTTGCCCGAAATCAAACTGGAAGACGTTGGGTTGCATGTAGCCGTATCGATGCGCATGCGTCCAATTTTAAACGAGGCCCGATTGGAAATACTCAGCGGCGATCTGGAGCTTGTCAAAACCAAAAACGGATTGCTCCCCGTAATGGATCTTTTCCTCACGCTTGGCAAAAGCGGATATGCAAGTTCTTTTGGTCAATCCGTTGCCAATATCAGCAAAGACAGCTATGACGCCATGGCGGGCGTCAGATTTGGTTATCCTGTTTTTAATCGAAATGCAAAAGCCCTTCACCAGCGCGCGCTGCTGACTCAGGATCAGACCCAACAAAGCCTGGAGAACCTGTCACAGCTGGTGGAAGTCGACGTCCGCACCGCCTACATTGCGGTCGATAGCACCAAACAGCAGATTGCCGCTTCATCGGTCACCCGCATGTTCGATGAGGAGAAACTGCGGACCGAAACCGAAAAGCTGCGGGTGGGAAAATCGACCAGTTTTCTGGTGGCTCAGGCGCAGCGGGATCTTCTGGTCAGCCGCATCGCCGAGGTGCGGGCCCTGGCCAACTACCTCAAGGCGTTAATCGATCTTTACCGGCAGGACGGATCGCTGCTCGAGCGCCGCGGAATTTCCGCCCCCGGACGCGAACCGGTCAAACTGTCAGGCGGATGATAAGGTTTTTCGACCAGGAGGTTTTGCATGAAAGTATCCGATGAACATATAGATGAACTGCGCCGGGCTAAAGCATTGCTTGAAAATCCCAATATTGCGGCCAAAATCACTAATTTACTGGGTATTCCCATAGAAAAAGGGTTTGAATTATTACCCGCAGGCTGGTCAGAAGCAGTCAGCACCGGCACAAAAGCCGCTTTGGAAAAAGCGCTCGATTTTGCTGTTTACACCATGCATAGCCAGGACCATTCAGCATCATCGAATTTTGTACACAAGTTGCTTGTCGCGGCCTCAGGAGCGGGTGGGGGCGCATTCGGGCTTCCGGCTTTACCGATAGAGCTTCCGATATCAACAGTGATCATGCTGCGCTCCATCGCGGACATCGCCCGCAGTGAAGGAGAGGATATCAAGTCCGCCGAGTCAAGACTTTCATGTTTGGAGGTATTTGCTTTGGGGGGTAGCTCGAAAAAAGACGATGCGTCTGAAACAGGTTATTTCGCGGCAAGGGCTGCATTGTCTAAAGCAATTTCTGATGCAGCGCAATATATTGCTGAAAAGAGTATGATTGAAGAGGGAACCCCGGTGATCGTACGGTTAATTGCTTTAATTGCCGCTCGGTTTAAAATTATTGTTTCAGAAAAAATAGCGGCACAGGCCATACCTGCTGTCGGGGCCGTTGGCGGGGCGGTCGTAAACACAATATTCATCGATCATTTCCAGGACATGGCGCGCGGGCATTTTATCGTTCGAAGGCTTGAAAGAACCTATGGTCTGGATAAGGTGAAAAATGCGTATATAAACTTATAGTCAACAGATTTGACATCATCGGCTTACAACGGATCGACGCTGCCGATTAAATTGTAAAAAAGTACATGTAAGGATTCAGATCACCACCAATAATATATAGGGGACGTTGTTGACCAAATTGACTTATTTACTCGGGCGTTTTATAATTTTTGATATGGCCGAGGTCGACATACCTACCCGTTTGGCAATTTCGGCGAACGCAACTCCATACCCATTTGCCAAGCCAATCGCAATCCGGGCTCGAACCCTACTGACTTCCTGTCGCCGGCGGCCCCCTTTGAATCGGTCAATGGGTACTTTTCCATCATTGGCAATCCGACGCTTTTCGATTCCCCGCACAAGGATATGATGCAGAGGCCCAGGAGCATCCAAGCGCGCACCACGCGGAATTGTATCCCTCCTGCCAGGGTATTTTCTCTACTCAGATAATTCAAATTAGTCAACTTTATCAACAACGTCCCGTAATTATATTCGGGTTTTCTTTAAATCACCTTGAAACCGTAATAACTCGGAAAAATACATGGCTGGAATCGATGGCTTTGAAAAGGACTAAACTATTACAAAAAAATCAGGGTGCCCAATATCCGCTCAGGGAAATTGGCCACAAAACGGTGATGCTATATGTCACAGAAATAAAAAGCTGTTATTCTTAAATCAATATCTGTTCAATAGCTATTCTTCTATCTATTTTATTCTTGAGCCACAGGCAGTCTCGGTCTTGGGCACCAATGGCTTCCACTGGGTACGCAGGCCGGAGGGCTGGGGGGCGAAGGGGCGATCAAGGCGTCCCCTGCGCACGGGCCCGGGAAAAGATTCGGGCAATGGGTATTTGAATCTGTTATGTTGTCAGGAAAGACGGTGGCACCAAAGTTTAGCGTATGGGCGATCAAGGTATTGCTAACTCCGTCCATCACATTTACCGAATAGTGCCCGTTCGCGGTCGAAATTGAGGCATTGGTCAAGTCGACCCCGTACAGGGTGGCCCCCGCGAAACTGGCGCCTTCTAAATGGGTGGCTGCCATACTGGCATTGGAAAGATTGACGCCGTCCAGGGTGCTATTGATCAGAACAGCCCCTGTGAGATTCACATCGGCCATATCCGCATCGGCGCCACCCAGATTCACGTTCGCCAGTATAGCGTTGCTGAGGTTGGCACCCTGAAATTTGGCGTTGGTCATCAATCCCCCATATATGTGTGCATAGGGAGCCTCAACACCGGTAAGATCTGCGCCGTCAAGGGTTGCCTCAGGCATATAAACATAGTCGAGATAGGTCTTGGGATCATTTGAACTTGCTCTTGAGAACACCGCATTCGTCAAATCGGTGTTTTTAAAGCTTGCGTAAATTAAATTTGCGCTTCGGAACTGAGCATTCGTGGCCGTTGCATCATCCATCTGGACCTCGACCATTTGTGCACCGTTGAATACAGTAGCCACGAAGCTTCCATTGCTGAGGTTCATGCCGTTCAAGGTCGCGCCCGCGAGTCCGGCCCCGTCCAAATTAATCTCGACCGAGTCGCCAAGATGGAACTTGGACAGGTCGGTGTTGGCGAGCCATGTGTTCGTCATCACCAAATTCTCGGTAATGGTCAGGGTTTCGGGGAAGACGGTTTCTTGTGCGGAGGTGTAGGAAAGGTCCAGTATGGCCATCTCGTAATTGTCCGGAGCGGTGAGTGTAGCCCTGTCCAGAATAAAATGTTTGTAGGAATCGGGGGTGAAGAGATCCAACGGCAGTATGGTCTCGGAGAAGATAACGCGGCATCCGGAGTAGCCACCGTGGGGAAAGTGATCAGTAATGTCGTTTTGCCACCGGGTGTCCGCCATGCTAATCCCGGTAAAATCAACGCCACAATCTATAGTAGTGCTGCTTAAATCGCAGCCATTAAATATACTTTCGCGAAAATTACCCCCGAGTACTGTGCGATCAAGTTTAGCGGCAGGTATGGGGCCATGCGGCGCATCGCTTCCAATATTCCCAAAAGAACTGTCTATTGCATCTGACGGACTGAGATGAGCATCGGTCAGATCAGCGCCGCTAAATACGGCCCCGTCGATATGGGTACCTGCAAAACTGGCTTGCTGCAGGTTTGCATAACTAAAGTCTGTTCCCGAGAGTATCGCCCCGTCCAACGAAGCATAGGGCAAGTATGCATTTGTCAGATCACAGTTTTCACATTCTTGGGTCAAGAAAAGCCAAATTATATCGCCGATGGAGGCGGTCGGGTAAGCTGCACCGTAGACTTCGCCCCCGGACATTGCAGCCTCTGAGCCTGCGGCAGCCATGCTGCGTACAAAAACCGTATCGGCCTGGTCATCGTCCGGGTCGCCACCATGGTGGATCTCCATTTTGTAAGTGCCTTTTTCCAGATCCACGGATATACAATCCTGGTCCGCTGTGACCTGGGCGATCTCATTCCCATCAGCGTCCTTGAGGACCACCCGGTGCGGCTCACCGTCGTCGTCATTAAAGCAAATCTGCCTGACCCCATCCTCGTCAATCTGGTACTGAATCAGGTCAACGCCCTGGCCACCGGAGTCGCTACCCGGATGAATTTGGTTGGTGCTTCCGGATGGTTCCAGGTGAACCACGCCAATCTGCTCTTCGGTTATCTTCAGGGGGCCGTTGCCGGAATGGCCATGCTCTGTTACAGCGGCACTTTGAACGTTTTGATTGTCATCCTCCGAACCAATGCAGCCCGCAAACAGGGCCAGCGGGGTCAAAATGATCAACACCATAGTCAAGGTTGTTCTTTGCATAATCAATTTCCTTAATTGACGTTTTTTACCGTGTCTATCTAATGGATGTACTCTTGGTCACTGTATCTATGGAGTAGAGGGGATCCACTGGCTGACTGAGGGTTCGGCCCCGACCAGGCCGGAGATCCTTTCGTAGTTCAACGTGTACATGTTGCGCCAGTAGTCGATCACCAGTTTAGCGGCTGCTACGCCGCTGGTGCTTGAAAGGTAGTCTCCCTGGGGCGTGTAGATGTCCACCGAATAGTCATCCTGATTCGATCCGTTATTCCGGTGATAAAGGACATAGGTGTATCCCGTGTACTCGACCCCCAGATCGAGGTACCGCACCGGCGAAGATTGGGTACGCAGATTCATGAAGTAGCTTGATTTGTTATCGAATATCTTCTGAGGATTACCGTGAAAGTCCATGGCCTGTACCCGAGTATTTTCGGTTTCAAGAACCAGGAGCGAACCTGTGGCGCTGACGGCCAAGGCCACAGGGCCATGAACAAGACCTTCGCGGGAGCCCTTACCGCTGATAGGGGTAGCGGGCTGAGCCTGGTTATCGGCCACGGCTGCGTCGGGTAGACTTTTAGTCTCAAGCTTGCTGTTCAGCCAGTTGGCCCCAACGGCAATACCGTTATGGATGACCACCGCATCCAGCTCTTGCGTGAAGTGGCCGTAGCTGAGGCCATTATCGGGATCGATGGCACCCGGACCCGTTAGATCGATTCCCCGAATGTACTTTTTGGATGTGCGTGAATCGATATAGTAGCCCAGATTCGACTTGTTCATCAGATCGTAGATAATGGCGCTTGGATTGTTGAATCCGCAGGAGAGGGTCTGGAGGCTTTCTTCCGGATCATGTTCGGACGAAATGCCACGAATCATATGGAGCTGCTTTGACGAGGCCCCGGTGGCGCAGTCCTGAATGTTGCTTCCCGCGGCGCGCCAGGCATAACCGATAGAGGCCGTAGGCTCATGAAAGGTGATCCCATTGAGGGCGCCCAGGTTGTCGCCTATATTTCCGCTGTCCAGGTCGGCCGCCGTTGCCGAAGGCGCGCCGGTTTCCGTCCAGACATATTGACTGCCGGTGTATTCGAGCCTGTTTTTATGGGAGTAGGTGGTGTCCTGGGTGAGCGGGACCTGGGCCTCTTTGATGGTGATTCCGAGATCCAGAAGACTGGCATTTGCCGGAACAAGATTGTCCACATCGGTGGTGGCCCCATGGCCGGCCATCCATCCCGTATCTGAATAGAAGGACACCAGGGCCTTGACTTTTCCGCCCGAGGGGACGCCGGTAAATGTTTCCACGATAGGATCCGCAGTGACTCCCAACGGCATGGGGTTTTGAATCACAAAGCCGGTTGTTTTGTCGTTTAATTGGAGAACGACCTTGTAATGAGTGGCCGTTGCCGGAAAGCCCTGGGGATCGTCGGGATCATGGTTGATGGTAACGCAAATGTCCTGGGTGGCGGATATTTCATTGCTGTAAACACAAGGCGAATTGCACACCTCAACAGTCGTTTGAGCCAGGTCTGATATGGTAGCCACGATACTGGCGACCTCCAATGCCCATCCTACAAAGGGTATGGCTTCCTCAAGGGCTTCAGAGCCGATCTGTTCGGCCACCAGCAGCGCCAGGTGCTCGGCCGCCGGGCCGGAGAGCATCCCATACACGGTTTTGCTTAGCTTGATCAGGGCCGCGGGTACATCGCCACCGTTCAATGCCTCATGGATATCCGATTTGATCTGATTCAGATTGTTGAGAGTCTTTAAAATCGAGATGATGATATCCTTGACGGTCTTATCCTTTTCCTCCTCTGTGGTCTCTTTGTTGAGGTTACCCACCGCCATTACCAGCATGATGGAAGGGATGGCCAGATCGATGATTGTGGTGGCCAAAAGGCCGACAAAGGCCTCTTCGGCGTAATTGCAGTGTCCCAGGCTCCCATACAAAAGCTTTATGTAACTGGCCTCATCGGGCATGGTGATAGTGTTCGTGGTCTCGGGGCCGTAGACTGGAACGCCGAAAACGGTTAGCTCAGGTGGCAGCATGGCAACAAAATACTTTTTGTCATCGTAAAAATTAAGGAACAGGTCGGCAAATGTGATATCCCCGCCAGGATCGATAGGATTGCGCTGGGCATCCAGGTATTGCACATAAAAAGACAAATGGCGCAGGTAATTGTTTTTGGTAACAAGCGTGATCTCTCTTTTTACAGGATCAAAGTTTGTGATCCATGTGGAGATGCCGTACTTGGGCTGCTTGTTTCGAATGTCTACCTGAACGCTGGTATCCGCAGCGGTCAACGATTTCCAGGCTGTGTCCACAGCCGATGCGTCGGTACTCTGGTCAACACTGTCGATGCCATCGTGAACCCCCCAGGCCGTATCCTGAAGGCTCACATCGTCCTTGACGCTCTGCAGGACCTTTTTCAGTGCCGGCGCGGCATCCAATTTGGTCTGTTCTGAGAGAGAATAATGATAGAGGGTATTTCCGTTTGCATCGACCACTTCGTTGTCGTCGGCGTCTTTGGCCGGTGTCAAAATGGCCCATCCATCGGGCGGTGTTGTGTAAGCGGGACCCTGAAACGATATGGAATCGGCCAGATTGTTTACCTCGGTTGTGTTTTCGATATGCTCCCATACAGAACTTGCCAGGGTTGGGTCGAGTTTCATGAGTTCCGGATGGTGGAAGATAATGGCCTTGGCGGCTTCCAGGGGAGTATCTACGTGATCCGCATCAAAGCTGTCGCCTGCTGCGTCTGCAGCGGAAATTCTTGCCGGAACGAGATTTTGAGAAACCTTTCGCTCGGGATTGTGAATAAAGGCCCCGGCCAGCCCGTGTGAGCTCCCGCTGTGTATTGTTGCCGTATGCTTTATTGGTATTATCACCAGGGCATCCACAGGTAGAGGCAGGTCAGTGATGTAATGGGTCAGTTTGTCATCAGGAACATTGATCAGGGCCGCATGTTTGGATCTGTGCTCACTTCTGGTTAGATCCGTGTGCTTCAGTAGTTCATACTCTTCTCTCATTACTTTGATAAAGAAGTCTTCATTTTGGGGAACGTGGGAGAGATCAAAGTGCAGATCCTTGCTCTTTGTTGCTCTGCTTGTTTCGTTGTTGCTTCCGCTGTTGCTGCATCCGGCCAAGATGCCCCCTGAAAATAGGCCGCCCATACCGACCGAGACACCGGTGGCTAGGGCATATTTGTTGAACGTTCTTCTAGTGATTCCTCCATCAGAATTCTTTACAACTTTGTTCTTTTCATTCATTCAATCATCTCCCAAATTACTTATCTAAAAAAAGAAAATTGAAACGGGCTTAAGGCCGGCTGCGTTAAACATGACAACTGAAAGATACAGCCGTTTGGAACTAATCTACAACGATCTGTAATGGATAGTCTCAATCGGGACGACAGTTTTGCAAACCTTGTGCCGATCTTTAGTGAAACATATAAACCATATTAATTCTGGTGTATTATGAGTAATGATCAGTTCATATGGGCGGGATCAATTCAAATCTTTGACATGTCCAATGAGACATTGTGCCAAAATGTGGAAGGATTGAGGATTTCGAAAAATTAGGTAATGAGTGGGCATTAAGGGGACGTTGCTGACCAAATTGACTTATTTACTCACTCGTTTTATGATTTTTAATATGGCCGAGGTCGACATACCTACCCGTTTGGCAATTTCGGCGAACGCAACTCCATACCCATTTGCCAAGCCAATCGCAATCCGGCCTCGAACCCTACTGACTTCCTGGCGCCGGCTGCTCCTTTTGAATCGGTCAATGGGTACTTTTCCATCATTGAAAATCCGGCGCTTTTCTATTCCCCGCACAATGACATGATGCAGGGTCCCAGGGGGCATCCAAGCGTGCACCACGGGGAATTGTATCCCTCCTGCCAGGGTATTTTCTCTACACCCATAATCCAAATTGGTAAAGATAGGGGACGTACCTCGGATATACGGTTTTAAAAAGTCCTATATATTTGACAACGGGTTGACATACCTTGCAAAGCCCACATATAAACTGCTGGAGCGCTGCACCATATCAATGTGAGGGGGATTAATCGAAAAAACTGAACATCGCGTTATAGACGGCATGCGAATCGGATACGAGGGGCCGGCAAATCGTCGAAGAGCAAGGATTAAAGCTTTTGGGTGAGGATATTGAATAATCCGAAAATCCGAGGAACGTCCCTGATTACCTAATTTTAGTACCGTCATTCCCAATGCCTCTATGAAAGGCCCTCAGTTCAGCTTAGTCACAGACCCATTCTGCTCGCGTTAGTTGTAATGAGCATACCCCTTTACAATTACCGGTTTTGTACGTGTATTCACATATCCCATCGGAAACGGTTAGACTGCATGCAAGTTCTTTTCTATTGCATACCGGTTGTGGGCTTGCGTCACAGCCTGGCGGCCCGCAGTTTTGGGCACTGGATCGGGTAGTGTATTTAATATAATAATCATATCGTGGGGTTATATTGTCGCAACTAATATTCCTTATTATTCCGCCCGACCCACACGGACTAAGGCTGCCGGGACAAATTTCGGAACTGCTGGCCGTATCAACGGTTTTATGGTTCTTATAGCGCCCTTCGCTGGATCGCACACTGCCTTCGGTCGCAGCACCACATTGATCGGTTACCTGAATAATCGCCGTACCACAGGCGGAGTTGTTCGAGTATAGCACCACATTTCGTGTATTGGTGGTTATTTGTTTTTGGGTCCGTGCAGAATCAAAATAAAATCCGGATGTGGATGTCGTCCAGGTGAAGGGGGCGTTTCCATTACTAACGTAAATAGTCCTTGAACTGTTTTGAGCGATAGTACCTGAACCTGTTTTAGCAAAATCAAACTTAAACGATTGGTCGATATTGGAAATATTCGCCGGTGGTAGAGTTTTCCCCTGGTTTGTCACCGTTACCACTATTGAGCAATCGGCTGATTCTCCAGTGGTCACCGTGATTGGGTTTTTGGGGCTAAAAGTACGATCTATTTTCTGATCATTGGGAAAAGTTGCATCATCGTTTGCATCGATTTCCCATACATACTTACCGGTACCTCCGGTTATTTTAAGAACAGCCTTGCCGTTCGAACTAAAATCGGCGGGTGGCTGACCATCGGCCCATTTAAATTCCATATCCGAATTAGGTATAATCTCTCCGGATTGCGTTTGTTGTGGGCAAGGATCACAAGCAGAATATGAATCACCGGGTATCAACAAGTGGCACATTATCAGGATCAAGATCGGAACAATTCGAAAGGCGCTCAACGCATGCATAACATCTTTCCCCACTATTTCCGGCTATGCTGAACAGACATTACAAATATTGATATGTGTGAATTTCGCTTTTTACTCACTGGTTATAAAACAAGCCATATATTACCTCGATCTTGCATGAATTAGAAAATAATAATTGAAAAACCATCTGGGTCCCCTGTAATAATTGGGTTTAGGACCAACTAAAACCAAAAACAGGAGGTACCCAGATGGTAAAAC
>Ga0126335_1000428_pt1 | contig 20135 bp, 13 predicted proteins | sample OlaspJWI45metaG_FD_108409 | JGI IMG/M metagenome (GOLD analysis project Ga0126335, IMG submission 108409) | Marine gutless worms symbiont microbial communities from Oahu, Hawaii - Olavius sp. 1 OAHU.JWI-45 metaG | ecosystem: Host-associated > Annelida > Digestive system > Unclassified | place... | reverse complement strand
TAATCGTGTGATGCGGCTTCACTGCTTCAACAGTTTTGTATCGAAAACGTGTAAAACATTGTCTGTTGCACAGTTGTATAGCCTAGTTAATATTATACGCGATTATATGTCCGCGATTAAGTGACCCGCGATTAAGTGTGCGCACGATTATGTGTCCACGCAACTAATTGTCCAGCGATTAACTGTCCGCGCTTAATTGTCCCGCGATTAACTGTCCGGACACCTGATTTTGGCCATGCTGCTAAGCATTGTTTTACCATGTGCACAGTACCAAAAATAAATTACTATACGGGTGTGGCGTGCTGAAGCATACTGCATCGAACATGCTAGCAAGCTGCACCATTCAGCGAAAAACGGAAAATGCTTATTAACTGTCTAAATTTCTGCGCAAAACTTTACGTGACTTTCTGTTACAAAGTTGCAATTTTTGAGTCCAACGCGCTGTAACTATCAAATGAACTAAACGAATAGTGATGCCACGTTAAAACAATCCACTCTGCTTTACATATAGCTGATGATCACCTGATCAGGAGGAAACCAATATATTCATTTTATATTTATTTTACCAATAATTAAAATCGGTAGTAGAAAACAATTAAACAGACAACAACATCACAAGTCCAATAGACACCTGATACAAAGTCACACTCTGTAAGCTCTTTACTATAGCTGCAGACGTTCTTTAAGGCAAATCATTTTATCTGAACAACTGCAGTAGAATGTTCGCTCTCTACAAAACTGACGACATTCTGAAACCACATAAATTTGGAACAATGCTAATGACGACTGTGACTGTGATGTAATTAAACAACGTTACGGTATAAAACTAATGCGGCCAGTTTCACATAGGCCTACATACCTGGTCTATTTCATCAGAGATTTCCAGCTGAGAAATGTCCATTCTGTTCACAATTTGTTCTCTCTTCAACAAAACGATAAGCACACCATAGAACATACAGATACTTCGACAGAAGCAAACAACGAACAGGCATTCTGACCAATTTCAACAACTTTTACACAAGCAAAGCTGATAATAAATTTTTACAAATTAGGCATGCATTTACTAACTTATAATATCAACAGCTTCTTGCTAATGATGTCGGCAATTTGTCATTGTTTGCTGATAACGTTTACTGTGAATCACGCGATTCACGCCATCGATGAATGGAGGTGACGTATGTCGGCCTGTGTCAACGCTGAAGGCGGACGTTATGAATGTTGCTTATGGTTGCTACGCTCGAAATGACAACGCCTTGAAGTGTCAGTGTGCAGACGCTTAGCGTCCCACACACAACACTTTATAAGTCATTTCAGGGACGATTCTTACAAGTCCAATAACCCAACCAACAGCGTCAAAGCACTGAACGAAGCCAGTTAGCCACTGAGATAAGCTTAAACCCCAAGAGAACCACTCCACCGTGTTACAATATTAACTATAGGCAACCGCCTCTAGGCTTAGCACAGGGTAAAGGTACCAGTGTGACAATGCCTTAAAGACAGCACTGTAACGATATCACTGGCATTGATGATTCTATTTTCTTGTGCTTGGAAGATAAATGTGAAACGAATGATAGCGATTTAGGTGTTCTTATTTAATTTTACGAAGTAAGTTGCACACACAATAAGGTGATGTGGTAATTTCACCACATTTGTACATGTAAAATTTCTTCACAATTAAAAACGATCCAAAAATTACAGAAATTGGTTAAGATTCGCGAAGGTTACAGTCAAATATAGACTACCACGTTTTTATAGTTTACAGTGTACATACCGTAAAGTTAATCCTGGGATGAAATACGACATGACCATTGTTCATAATGACAAATGCATATGCATTAACGCCAAGCTTCAACGCACAACAAACACGACACTGCATTCACTGAATGCAAAATTATTTATCGCAACAAAAACTTATATATTGTCTAAAATAAACCTATTACAAAATATCACTTACTTACGAAAGGCCATAAATCACATACAGTTTTTAAATGTACAAGTTTAGTTTATCCGAGAAATATTGTTCAATAATGGACGCAAATCAAATCATTCTGTACACAGCATCTATCTATCTATCTAGCTAGCTATTTATCAACAGAATGAGCTGACGCATTATTTCATTCACGAATTTAGTCGCACTGAAGACACCACAAAAAATAATGAGATTGCGATAAATGAGCAGCTGGCTGAATCACATTTTTCGCCTTCAAAGAATCAAAGAATCAATTTATTCGTTACACACACAATGTTCATAAGCGAAAACGTACAGAGTACAGTGAATTATGTGGTGCGACGGGCAGTACCTAATTAAGGAGCAGATGCTCCGCTTATGGGCTACCCATTACAAAAAAATAAAACAAAGTCCAATGTAACATAGTCATAAAATTCAGAATTACTGAAACACACTAAAGAACATAAAAACATGACACAAATCAAAAACATGCACAATTTATCTTTACACCTAGTATTGCCTTGTATGTTTTTTCTTTAAAACGACTAATGAGATAGGCCGAAGATCGACGTATTTGACACATCTCGTGGACTTACATGTACCTCATGCTGTCTCAACGCATTGGACAACTGTTCAAGAGGAATATCAGTTCCCATAACACCCAGTAAAGCACCACCACCGCTCCACTAACACACACACGCCACAAAGTAAATTATTAGAATTTCAGTTGTCAAGCATTGTACAATACCTGCATACGTCACACATTAGAGTGTGTGCGTGTAGGGTTTTTTATATTAGTATTTTGTTAACTTTATTACATCTAAACAAATGTCAATAGTTAACAAGGATGTGCTATTACGTGTTATGAGCGTAAAGAATAACATTTTATGAACTGATTACGGTACTGAATTGTCATGCTAAGCAGACCTTATTCCTAAAATTAATTGAATTTTTGTCACTTGATCGTCATATAAATATACGTGCGAAGCTGCACGCAACCATCACAATTTGTACAATACTTTAGCACAATTTATATGATTTAAAAATTAGTTTACACTGACAAGTAGCAAATACAAATAAGCCAGTTTTATTGTACTTACTGAATCATTGCTCACGTCGTAGACAGGTTGAGCATGTGACATGACAAAGTCCCACCTCTAAAACAAACAGTGTATGAGAATAACGTTGACTGATTATACTTCAGTCTGAGATTAATCCAACAGTTTAGACATATATTTTACAGATACAATTTTTCTTCGTCTGCAAGGTTATCAAACTTTCATCTCTGCATTGTTGTCCGGTATACTCGGTCCTTCGTATTCCTGCAGTTTCAGCGGTAGTCGTTGATTCATATTTACTTCCATTATCAATGTTATGCTTTGATGATGTAGCAAATTGTCAACGCTAGCCGATCACCTTAACGTGCATGGCATGATAAACCATAGGTACATTTTATGCGTCCACCAGAGTACGGCAGTCTCGACTCTCGTAAAGCCAAATTTCAGACTTCGTCAAGACTACATTTTATAACCGAACTGACAAAATCATAAATAGTTTATTAGACTACCTCAAACGTGTCAGGAACTGTGTATCTGGTCACTGTAATGACTGTAAGTGTATTAGAAAAATGCATCTATAGGCTGATAGGCCTACGTGCACTTGAAAGTCTAGTCTAAATTGACATATTAGCTATTTCCTTGCAATTAACCTCTTGGTTACAAATTGTTGATTCACAGTTTACAAGCTTATTGAGAGTTGACAGTAAACACAAAAACATAAACAGTCTTAAAACATCTCACCATGTTGTGTAAGTAGATGTTCGTCCATACATGGCGCCTGGCTCTGGCAGCCGCCATTGGTCGACTCAGCACGTGTATGTATTCCTGCAATTTGATAATCAAAATGATTTTCAATTCCAGTGAAGCAAACTACAGTACACATGCGTTACCCATACAATTAGTTTTTACCTTTAGTTTACTGGTTTTATAAGGGCAGTTGTTAGCGCACTCTATGCGTCTAACTTGTTTTCTATTCGTCTAACTTGTATATGTATTTGTTTTGTACTGACATGGTAAATAAACTTTTCTCTCTTTTTGCTGTCCTGTTCTTATTTGCATTTTATGCTTCTTGTATTTTTTATGAACGAATTGATGAAAATGATGGTGTAATGATGCGATAACTATCAACGTAATAACCAAAGTTAGGCTCATCATCATCATCATATTCGTTCATTAGAGGTTGTCAAACGCAACCGACAACATACAGTACAAAAAATAGATGTAGGCATATACATGGACATACACACAATACACGCAGGCTAAAATACATTTGTACACACAGTCGAACAGTTTTTAGTTCAAGTTATTATGGCTGGTGCAGATTAGAAATGAGAGAGTATTTGGCTATTATGTTTTCACCAAGTAAGGACAAAGTAGGCTATTAAAACAATGCTACCGGCGTAACTGAATGACCGTTTGTTGCCGCTATTTATTAGCGGAGTAGACAAACGTGAATCAAGGAAAGTGAATGAATCAAGAGTTATATTTTACAAGCCTGTTACATTCTAAGTATTGTGACAACAAAGTTTTTCTCTGACTTCTGAACTGATACACCGTAAGCCATACACGTGCAACTTTTTGCTGCTTCCATGGTTCAAAAAGTGAATCTTTCTATCTACACTGTGATTCAGAAAGAAGTGAGCCAAAATGTTTCTGTCAATCTTCTAAAAAATCCATCCGATTCTGATCAAATTTGGTCATAGTATTTTGAGTAAATTTGCAATACAGTAGTTTACACGTTTTTACCTCACCTATAAATAATGTCTATACACAACCATGTGAAACAAATATTCATAATTTTATGTTAATTGCAATGTTATGCTGTAAATTGAATTGGAAATGTTTTTAAACACAGTAGTAAGTTATTTGATCACTTCACAACACCAGTTCTGCTCCAGCAATGCAATGGAAACTCTTTTAGCAAAAGAAGAGTGCTCTGATCCTTTTACAGCACCAAGTTCTTGATCGACGTTTTCTTTTGTTCTGATGATTTTTGTTTCAGTTTTTCATCGATGGATGATTAAGAAGATAATGTTCACAGTACTGATCGACTGCTGTAGCATAAAACACTTATTATATGGATACCTCGGATTACATCCCATAGCAACCATTACTTAAAATAATTAAAATTAAAACGTTGTTTACTTTGTTTTTTGTTGCTATGCAAAAACTTCGAATATAAGCTAAAAAAGATGTGACAAACACTTTGGCTTATTTTCTGAATTACAGTATAGCTCTGCGGTGTACATGTAAAAGACACCGCAGTTACTAGTTAGGATAACACTCAGAATATCAGGAGTCACATTTTCATTAATTGACAACAGTCTTCATAATACTAATGTACAAATTTCTCGATTTCTGCATCGGTGCATTGTTTTTTAAAAAGTATATATGCAAATTGTGGTTGATCTCTTTTGCGGTGATGCAGATTACGTCATCCGAAAAACATAGCTTTTCATCTCTGATCTTTTAAGTCTTAATTCTTCTAAGTAATTTACTGTTATGATATCACAATACCTGAACACGATCAAGAATATCATCCGTGCTTCCAATCTCTGAAAAATATCCTACAAAAGAAAAAAAACACAATTTGCTTCAATAACTGTTTGCAGTCAACGTTAAAAATAATATATAATAATCACCAACCTGCTAGAAAAATAGGCTGCTGTATCTGTTGTATTTGGTAAATGAGGCTAAAAGCAGAATGATATAAAATGTATGAAAACCAAATTATTACCTCCATTGTTGCAAGCTAGAGACTTGAGCTCATGATCCTGTCCTGCATGTGGTCCTACCAAAAATGTAAACACTCGTACCTGAAATTAAAACATCACGTACACATAGACACAAAGTCGATGATAACTGCGCTCGAAGAAATCTGTTCCGTCGTTTTAAGCCTTCAATTCACCAACAGCAATTTGTTCACAGTTGTTAAGGATCATGGTTTAACATGATTGCAATGTTAAGCACATAACATAAAAATTATTAGGTAAGTTGATAGTCATCCAATCGTTTAAACTCGAGAACAGTGCTGAATAGCAGAGCAAAACCAACGGCGCCATTGGAATTAACGCCTATCCCGGACATCGTCATAGACTGTCTGCTATACGGTATGATTAGGAAATAGATAGGATTTAAGGTCTGTCGACGCCAAACGGACCAGAGCTTGCAGATACAGAGTGGTCCAAAAAAGTGAGAACCGGTCTCATTTTTGCCTCTAACTGTGTCGAATCAATCCGATTTGCCATATGATCCCATTGAATCAAAGAGAAAGAAATTTCCAGTGACAACCACGTAATACATTCTGCCAGGTCTTTAATATGATGCTGCACTACCTTGTGAAAATACTGGTATGTTCAAATATGATGCAGATTTAGAATAAAACGAAAACAAAATGCATTGATTTTGCATGTACAAAATACAATTTGTCTAGCTTAGTTACTTATTGCTGACTTGCTTATTAGCTAATTTCTGGTTTCTGTTAAACATTCTTTGCAATAGCAGATAAACAGCTGCGCTCCCTGTACACTGAGTATGCATCAGTTCACTCTACACCTTTTCGAGCAGGCAGCGCCTTTTTCACCCCCACCGAATATAAGCAGCAAGTTTATCAGCCACCGTTGTATAACGTCAATGAACTGAAGTGCGCAGTGGTGCAGTGACACTGACTAAAGCATTGTTGACAGTGTGATTGATGAGTGGCAGTGACTTATTTAAGCATGTCTGCGGCATACAGTGGACGCTTTGAGCAACTATCGCGACAGTGTCAATATTTATTTAGCCGTATGACATGAAATATTTATTTTTAACACACACGATTCCATTTAAGTAGGTCTTTTGTAATACAGCACGAAAATGGATTTATAGCATTTCCCAAAGTAGTGCAACAACATATTTAAGGCGTGGCGGAATTTATTACATGATTCATGTTGGAAATTTCTTCCTCTTTCAAGCAGTGAAAGAAGTTTGAAAATCGGTTAACATTTAACGAAGTTGGCGGCAAAAAGTGACCAGTTATCACTTTTTGAACCACTCTGTATAAGTAACCAAGACGAAAGAGCAACGAATAAATGTGACAAAACTATGAACCTCTCTACCAGGCCAGTTGTACTCGTCGAAAACATGACTGTACTCAGCTGTTGCGTCACACGTTATCAGCATTATTACTCGGTTACACTGTGATAACTGTTCCTCTTCCGTCTGCAATATCAAACGATTGTATACAACATAATAAGTAGCTTTCAATCTCTCCTAAGTTTAAATTCAAACTATAGTTTTCTGTTCCTACGTGTGTCAGCTGTCAGTATCTTGACCTAAAGCAGAGAACCAGATAAATGCGTGTGTGTTACATTTTACATAGTCAACGACTACAGTAATTAACACTCTACGAAATAACTGCTTGAGCTGTCATGTTAAACAAACTGTATTGTGCAGAATATGATCATTGTAGCGTGCTGCAGAGCATTGCATTGGACTAGGTTGTCGGCCAAAGTCGGCTCAAGCCACTATAATTTGTGCAAGTATTGTAATAGAAGACAGATACATTTAAAATAAAATGTATATTGATAAATTAACAAAACACAGCAAAATATATAAGTAATTAATGTCTATAACTGTTTATTGTCTTTCAATATCAATGTTACAGCAGTTACTTTCCCAATTTAAGTCCTTAGGGTGTAGGTGACGTTTGATTGCAAAGTCCACCCCAGAAACAAACTAAAAAGAAATAAAACGACGTCAGGTCGGCAAGATCTGGTAGCATGTTGATCACTTTCGAATATACATTGTTTCTGAATCGATAATTCGAACAATAGCTGTTGTCACTTTCAGATGAGGACCTGAAGTCCGAGCAGCACTTCACAAACGTATCGATAATATTTATCACGGACATGTCGGCAATTTATAACACAACAATCCAATGTTTATCAACGTTTGTATGCATCTGAACTTCCATTCGATGTCAGTTTATCAATTGATTTGTCGAATTATAAAAACACAAATTCAAGACAAAACTCCGTTAGATCCCATCCGTAGAATAGCTATTCTCTCTCAATCGATTCCAGCGTAAAAAGTAAACGTTGAAGTGGACCCACCCCAAACACCGTCACGGTTACGCTACAATTATCATGTTGTCAAATATGCCAAAATTACAGTAATAGTAGTAACTGTAAACATTACGAACCAAATATTTTAATGTTTTCTAATATCGTACAATATTTGGATGCATATTGGGCCAAAATGATGTGCCCTCAGCCCTCTAGGATATGAGCTAAAAATCATGTAATTTAACCGCATTCAGCAGGCGTAAAGCTTCTTCAATAACGACGTCGCGTGAGATCGTATCCTCTGCGGTGACAGCGTTCAAAGCGTTGACAAACGTCTGTAACATTATGCAACACACAATAAAACCAAATTCCTATATTTACGATTTGATATTTTCTCTCATTATGTTCCGCGTCTGGCGTTTTGTCTTAACATCGTTTTAAGCTATTTGTATTTTAATTTATTATTATTATTTATTATGAAATTCGTACAACTAGGTACACAAATAAAAATACGATGTGAAAAAAGAAAATATACAAAAAATACCCAAAATGTACATTATGAAGTACATAAAAACCATATCATAAAATCAACTTCTGACTCACTAAATAGTGAAATCTGACCTTTGTGAAACTTTACACATACACATTACATATTTCATCAAATAATTTTATTTAATTACATAGTTTTATACCACATTTATACTCAATATGAGTAGCCCATACATATGTAATATCAACTTAATTTGAATAAAACACTAAGAAACTGACTGAAACTCTTGTTAATACCTTTTTGTTTGCAGCAGTAGCTCGAACAACAGTTCCATTTACGCATGGTTGAATGTATTCAGGGTAACTCGCAAACTACAAACAATACATTGCTAGGTCAACAATTTGCTAATACTGAGTATACTTAGTGTAATTTGAGACAGGTATCACCTCCGGCTTGTGAGCAGCACACACACGTGATTCTAATTCAGCCTGTATTGACCGAGTGGTCAGGGGTTTAACCCCCCCCCCCCTGCCGAAAATGAGAGATCCTGTAAATGAATTTTTAAATGCCTCAGGGGATCGATTTTATGATAGCAATTTTTAGTGTGTGTGGAATATCATTCCACTATATTCCACTTTTTGAACTCCAGCCATTCCCTTTTACATTTTGACAAACAGGCCAACATGCCTGCAGCCTACTGTTGTTTTGAGACATGCGTTCTATTGCGGACACCATAATTCGATCTCATGAGTCAGGAACACCAAAGAGTGAAAATATCTGAGAGGACTGTTCCCGCTTGGGGATAACACTTATCGATGCTACAAGATCTGCTGAAGACAGAATTAGAGGAACGTTGTACGCAACTTGGACTGCCAGCGCGGCATTCAAACTTCGTCGCCAAGGCATTAAGTCAAGTAAGTCGAGTTGTTTTATTTTGAACATACATCATGCGTTCTTCAGTTCTTGTATAAGATGATGATTCTACTTAGTTAACTCCAGTCGAAATCCTTTTTCTTACCTTAATAACGTTCAGATAGTCGTCGTCTCCAAGCGTCTCAATAATCTTTTTCGCGGTCTCTTTGGCCAATTCGATTGTCGGTTCTTTTACGCCACCACTCAGATCCAGCAAAATTACTACATCTTTTACTGACGCTGCCGTCTCAGTGTACCTACAGTGACAATCGTAATAAACTCAGTAAACTGCTCATTCAACATCATTGTTTTTAACTCATAGCCTACACTTAATAGCAGCCTGTTATTTATCGTATTACACTGTTTCGATCTTTTACCTTCCTATATGAAATTTATATCACGACTTAATGTCATTATTGACGCCATCTTTATAAACGGTGTTGCCAATTAGCAGTGTATCTGTGAGACGACCAGTTCAGTGGAATCTACGCATTCGGACAACGACTTGGCAGTTGTTTGCCACACACTACGAAAACAACAAAAATTATTTGTAAATTAAAAATCAATGTATTGCTTGTCTGCAGTGATAACTATAAAATGTCGCAACGTACCAATTAAAAAGACGACAGTCAAAAATGTTGCCGTTATTCGGCTGCCAGATTGTACCTGCATGCATGATAAAATACATAACAGTTATGACAGCATTGCATTGAGTGTCAGTCTTTGCTTAAAAACTCTTCGAATAGGCATAATCGTCGTGCGCTGTAATGTCAAACGTCAATTAGATCTAAGTGATTGTCTATCCTTTATGCGTACAAAAGTGTAGCAACGTTGCTAGTTTTTATATAACTTCGTTAACAGGCGATTGTCGTGAAAAGATAGTGTAGGCGTATTAAAAGATGAACATAATATAATACTGACAGATAACAGTGATAAAGCTAAACTGCTAAACAAGTATTTTGGTTCAGTGTGTACAGTAGATGATGGAAAACTTCCAAAAGTAGATTGCAGTTTGCCAAATGGCAGTGTTATCGATTCAGCAACAGTGTACATAATGTACACAGTGTAATAGTCACAAATACATGTACATTATTCTGTACAGTTTATGCAAACTGTATGCTGATGACCGCAATACAAAAGGCAATGAAAAGTCGAAGTAAAACACTGCTAGTGGACCAGATGATCTTCCACCGATAATGTTTAAACATTTATCAGGCTGCTTGGCTGAACCGCTTTCATTAATGTTTACGTCATTTATGTCAGCTGGTGAGGTGCCTGGTGATTGGCGGAGCTTATAGAGTTTCTGGTAATTTATTAAAGTGGATAGAAAGTCTATTAATGGACAGATCACAGCTGCTTGGTGACTCACTATCATCTTTTATCAGTATAACTAGCGGAGTGATCCAAGGCAGCTGTATTGGCCCACTATTATTTATTTTGTACGTCAACAGTAGATTTGTTAGCGGGTGTTTATGCAAACTGTATGCTGATGACCTTAAATTTACAATAGTGGTCGACTTAGAGAACTTACAAAGTAGCCTCAATCGTTTAGTAGAATTGTCACATACTTGGCAGCTAAAGATTTCATACACGAAATGCAGTTTTCTGTACATTAATGGTATGACTAACCCGCACAATGTCGACATGTTGCTTGGTGGTGACAAAATAGTAACTGTTGACTCAGTTAAATATCTAAGAATCATTGTGGATAGTAAACTCAAATTTTTCAATCACATTGGAAACATTTTGCACGCGCACATGCTCAAGTGTTTCTTGTCCCGGGATGTTCACCCTCTTACACGCGCTTTTACTGTTTATGTCCGTCTTCTGTTAGAGTATGGTTCATGTGTTTGGTCTTCATATTTCAAGAGTGAGATTGATAGAATTGAATCAGTGCAGCGTCGCTTCACAAAGCGGTTACGTTTCCTGAATAATATGTCATACAGTCAACGGTCGATCTCTCTTGATCTAGAAAGTTCAGAGGTTAGGCGTTTACGTCAGGATTTGCTTTTAACGTATAAAATTGTCTTTGGTCTGATTAATATTGACTCAAGTAATTTCTTTACATTGCGACGTAATAGAGTTACATGTGGGCACAGTTTCTGAGTCACAGTCGGGTTGATGTCAAAAAATACTTTTTTGTCAGCATGTTGTCGGGAAATGGAATAATCTACCTGCATATGATGATCATTTTCGCAGTATTACAACTTTTAAGTGATTTTTATCCACCATCAAGATTTGAATAAATTGTAATGACATTGTCAGATAACTAGCCAGTAATGTATTGTATGTAGCAGATATTAGTTTATGTATGTTTTAATTGATGCATTTTTGTATGTTATGTTAGAATAAGGTGTCACGTAAAAGGCTTTATGCTCTATGGCAACCTGCTGTCTATGAAAATAAATGTACCTTGTAAACGACCTAATGGCTGTGTGAGGCTGCAACTAATTGATGTGATTTCATTTAGGACGTTGGACTTAATCTTCATGGTTTTGTATGTTATCTTCATTACATGAGTGTATTTTTTGTAGTTCCGTATTGCTTCCAGTAGTTTTTGAGTATTTAACTGTGTTTTCTGTAATTTTGTTATTGTATGTGTACAGTACTGGCTGCCGCTTTGGCGTAATAAGTGATAATAGTAGCCTATAAGAACTTACCATTTGAATAATTCAGGCTGCAGTGAAGTCAGTACTATAGAGTTGTAGTGGTGTGATGGTTTGTGTCGAAATCTTTGACTTATAGAAAGTTCGTTTCTGGTATACTGGCACATCTTCAAAAAGTATACATTTAGTTCATGTAACGAAGGTCATCGGGTCAAGGTCAAGGTCGGTCAAATGAGCAAAAATAGCACGCACGCGGGTGTATCGCTTTTGACTTAAAAGCAATCTGCATCATGTGTGCGTGGTACCGACCTGGGTAGTTTCTGAAGAAGCCCGATTGACTGGCAAAGTACTGCCATGTCAACGAAGAGTCATTTATGTAGTTACTGTGAAACGTGTCGTCTAGAACGGCCGACCAAGCAATATCGTTCAAAACATCGGTGGCTGTCAGAATACATACACACTTTCTCAAATACTTATATTAATTCGACAGGTATTAGTAAATTTTACACGTAGGCCTACTACAAAAGGCCAACAAATTAATCTGGATTAAGACAATGAGCAACTGAAAATATAGGCCAGTAAATACAATAAAGAACACTCACATAGACATCTGCAGAACTTACATCTATCGTAGAGGCTTGAAGGCACGTGCACGGTACTCATTGTCAAATTCACTGGCAAGTTGTTGAAATTTGTATTTTCCACCAGACGAAAATCGGTCACATTCACCTTATTCGATTCAGAGTACTTGATCTAAAAACAGAACAATTTTTTGTATTGCTTACATTTACATGTACGTGCGTCTTGCTAACCACCAAACACAAAGGTACAGTGTAGAAGTAAAATGACCGTGCTTTGATAGAGTACATTCCGTGAACTGGAAACACAATGTATCGCCGATCGAAGGCAATGCAAACCGGCAGAAAAGGCTAGCCCACAGCAAATTGGCATAATCCTGCACAGCTGCTTTCTTACAGGGTGCGCCAAAAAACGCAAAAAATACGATTGCGAAATTTCAGAAAATTATTACTTTCAAGTTGACACTTTGCCAAGCCACCGCTAGGGGGCGCAGCAAAAACTATAATATAGGTGCACAACGACATTCCTTGCCCTATGTAAAGACGTCAAAAGTTTGCCTAAATTTCAGGGTGGGCCAAAAAAGTAAGCCCCTACTGCATTATCAACAAATCGCATTACAACATGCCAACTAAGCGGCGCTGATCTCCAATTTCGTGGCCCTCAACCAGACATCACTTTTTTACTGCGAGATCAGGGACTCGACGGGGGTGGAGGCTGAAGGAGCTGCATCACGAACAATACAAAATTAGCTTTCAGGGTCACAGTTTAAAAAATCACCAAAGTCCAGTGACTTCTAGCGACCACTAAAAGACATAAAGATATATAAAGATATGCAGAGTATCAATTTACATGAATTCCTAATCAGTAGAGTTTTTGAGTTTCTATGCAGACAGACATACTCACAGACGCTGATAAAACAATACTTTCGCCGGCACGAGATTCGCGCAGGTAAGAAAGTGACATAAGGACAAAAATGTTTAAGGCATTGCGGCACGCATGTGTACAGTAATGCCGCTTATTAGGCTGCATCGAATGCATACAATGCATGAGATGCAGCCTATTGTTACCGATTTGCGCGGTATCTGTCCGTCAGCCTGTCTGTCTGTCTGTCTGTCACACGGTTCAACTCGGCTTCACTGTGCAAAAAAGGCTGAACGGATCAAGATGCTGTTTGGGGTGAACACTTTCCGGGGCCCGTGGGACACTGTGTTACACAAGTAACAACACAATGATCTCCACGGACAGGTGGAAGGGACCTACTTTTTAATTTTGGGACCCCTCGTATCTCCGGAACGGTTGAAGCTAGAGACTTGAAGTTTTGCACGCATATAAAAGGCGACGGGCCCTAACGAAAACTCTGCAAAACTGGGTCATAACGGATTGAGGGCTGGGTCACGTGACCCATTTTTGAATGTTCTGACTCCCCTCGCATATACGAACGGCTGAAACTAGAAACTTGAATTTTGCGTACATATACACGGCTGCAGATCCTATCCAAAAGTACGCAAAGTAGGTTATTCGGGGGTCGTGGGCGGGGTCACGTGACCTACCTTTAAATTTTTGTGACCGCTTACATATCTTAGGAACGGCTACAGCTACAGAGTCATGCCGTTCAATGTGTGCGGTGTTTTCGATGATGCAGCCTTTGCCAAATTACTTTGGCCTCTTATTTGTATTTAAAACGAGCCGAGTTCTATCTACTCATTTGTAAAGCGTAAAATGGTGTCTAAGAACGAGACTTAAAAATCCAAGACTTTAATGACATCATCTAGGGATTCTCTAGATGATGTCATTAAAGTCTTGGATGGTAATTCTATTAAAGCTCACTTTGGGTAAAAGAATGAAAGGAAAAAGTAACGGAACGGAGCCGTCCCACTTATCTGAACGTTCCGACGCCTCTGGGTTTTTGAACTGCAATTATAAACGTTTTTAAATTAAGCCATTCTTTAAAAAAACTATTTTAGTTCAGACAGGAAATGTTGTTACACATCAGACAGAATGTAAAAAAAGTTAACTGTTTAATGTCTTACATGTAAAGTATTTTGGAATGTGTGCAACCGATGTGCATTTTCTGCTTCTTCCACCAGCCTCTAAAACGACATTCCGGCTAGTTTTTTTAGCATTTCACACAACAATAACACACTAGTAACAACGTCCATTTTGGCCAGTAAACCTTCATGTGTAGACCGATTTTTTAATGTACAAATCATTACGATAAGTATTAAGTAACGTAAATGCACATCTTTCATCTTTCTTGTCAAAACGTGCTTCGAAATTGCTGATATATGGAGCAGAGACATTGCAACTGTCTTCTGGCATAGAGCTCCAAAAGTTGACGGTACGGAAACCAAACACATTGGCTGTCAAAGACGTACGACACTCAGTTGTGTGTACGGTGTGGCCTACGGCCTCCTGTGTCCACGAGATGTTACTTTACGATACATCCATTCCAGGGTCGGTTCGTTTGTGTCCTGTTTAGTATAGAAACAATCCTTGTGGATCGATGTACGACGTCGTGTGACACAGTCAATAATGCATCGCAGACACGCGATGAAACAACTGTACACCAGGTGTGCAGGAAGATATCGAGTTTTATCCCCGTTCGCCGTCTGATCTGGTGTTCGGCTTTGTTCCACAAGGGATTAACTACGCCACGCCGCCGCTCGACATGAGTATATTGTATAGTGCCCCGTGTGGACTCCGCTCCGGAGTTATGAAACTGAACCCGCTCGATCTGCTTCGTAGCCGGATGCCATGATTGGTAGGTGAGGTAAAAGTAGAGGTGATAGTCTTGTATATAGCGCCTCCTTATGGGCCAACCTCACCACAGAAGTGTTCAGGTATGGCACGCGTTGTCACTGGATCACACAGTTTCACATGCTACCCACGTGTTTATCCATGAATGAAATAAACAATACCTGCTTTTGCCTTCCCTGGTAATCATTTACCGACCCCAGAAGGACGGAAGGCTGAGTTGGCCTAGGCACCATCACGGTAAGTAAGCAGTCTGCCCATGATTGTTACGTATCGGCTATCGTAATTGTTACTGTTCAAACCGTCAAGCCTCTCTGGGTAACTGAAGCGCAAAAGCTGTGAGCGTCGAACTCACGACCTCTCGGGCATCGAGTCACGACGCTAACCACTGAGTCACCCAAACTAAACCACTGTTTGTAGCTTTAAGTTTTGTTTTGAATGTTTGTCTTAGCTCAGTTACCATGTTAGTTTTGTCTTTATGGTGCGTGTGCTATTTTGTTACTTATACTTTGCACGTCTATACCAGTGCAGTCGATCGTCTACATTCGCTGTGTCGGGTGTGACGTAGATCATTCAATTCAATACGGATATGTACTATGTACTGAAAGTAGAACCGTCTACGTACCTTGACCGCCATAACTTTCTTTCTTAACATTATCTCGATATTTTCCTTCAGTTTGTTTACTACTTCTGCACCATCCACCGCCTGAATTTTGGGTTCCATGAGTAGAAAATCCTAAAATTGATCGACATAGATAAACCTTAAACGACTTGGAGTAAACATTACTAGATAAGCTAAACCAGGCGATTTAAGGAAAATATGCATTGTTGCTAACAATTATTGAAAATATCACATATCAAAGTTTAATGCCGTATATACGGGGTGGCCCAAAAAACTGCACATTTCTAATTGCTTGAAGTTAAATTGATATAGCTTTGTGAAATCTGAATCAAATTTTATAATTTTTGGCAGACTTACACCTGAATAGATTCCCAACAAAACAGTGCATACATTGCACACAGCATCTATTTCCTTATTTCGTGTTTCTACACTACCTTGTTTTTTTCTGTGCTGCCTACAGATAAAATTTGATCATAAATTATGTTGGCAAACAACTAAATAGTGTCAATCACACAAAATTGTACTGATCAGTTTACAGGCAGTGTTCAATATGTTCTCGTCTCAGCCAAAAATTACAAAATTCGGTTGAGATTTCACAAAGCTATATCAATTTAACATCAAGCAATGAAAATGTGCAGTTTTTTGGGCCACCCTGTATGAACTTTCCTTGTCGGTTTCAGCAAGTTCAAAGCGTGCGCTGTCACGTCGAATAGTCCTATCAGAGACAATTACGCTACTGAGTGATAAAACACTCTGGCACCACCATGCCAGTGTGTGATACGCCGCATCTTTGACTATGACATGACAATGCAATAGGCCCTCTTATGTTTCTCATATATGTAAATGATCTTGTTGAATTGCTAGATAACTATAGTATTACAGTAAAGCTGTTTGCTGATGATGTAAAGTTGTATATCAGAGTTAGTACTTCAAATGATGTGGTTGAATTACAAAAGGCTTTGTTTGCCCTTGTTTCTTGGGACGAAAATGACAACTTTCGGTGTCAATAGACAAATGTTGTGTTCTAGGTATAGGTAAAGGCAACGCCACAAATCAGATTTTTGTTAATAACCTGTCATTGCATGTTGTTTCCTCTTGTCGTGACTTGGGATACACTACAACAAACGCTTTGTCTCTTCTACTCATATTGGCGATATCGTTATTAAAGCATATGCTCGTGCTTATCTGTCACGAAATGTCAGCCTATTAGTTGCGCCTTTGCCACCGACGTGCGTCAGTTGCTTGAACATAATTGCATTATCTGGTCTCCGAGTCTCAGGCGTGATATTGACTCAATCGGGCAAGTTCAAAGACGTTTTACTAAAACGCTACAGAATTTTAGGCACTATTCATATAATCAGTGATTAAATTTGTTAAACCTTAAGAAACTTGAAACTCGCAGATTTCAACAAAACTGTGCTACAAAATCTTATTTGGCATCGTCAGAGTTGATCCCGATGTATTTTTTGAGTTGCGTGTTACTACCACTAGGGGGCATCCATACAAATGATATAAGCAATGTAACTCTTGTAGGGCCAGAGCTTCTTTTTTCACTGATAGAGTTATTAATGTTTGGAATAAGCAACCAGTCCTGGCTGTTGATTTTACAACATTGTCCTCCTTCAAAAGAACCATTGGCTATATTGACTTAACTGAGCTATAAGGCTACTAATATCTATTGCACAGACGTTACTTTGTATTCATTCGATTTCATTATTTTATTTCTGTTTTTATTCATACTTGTCATCGGTTGGTATACTGGCTTCAATCACTGCGTAGGCTGCTACTATATGTTTTATGTGTGTTTGGTAACTAATACATCACAAACAGACTTGTATATTAAGGGCAGCTGTTAGCGCTTGTCCGAGCCTTGCTGTACAGCTCATCCGTTATACATCTCTTTGTCATGCCACTTCTTTTACGGGCAAATAAATATATATATAGGGCCTACGTACATTGGGCTATATTGCATACATTATTTGCTGCATTATAAGCGCTATGTAGACATGATTTTCGTTATCTATCGTGAAGTAATAAACGAATTTTACGTGACTTACGAAGTTTAAAGTCGAAGCTGCTCTAAGTATAAGATTCGATATGACCAGTCCTGTGTCACTATTAAACGTTGTACGTTTATCAGTTAATACAAAACAACAGACAAAGCATTATGCATACAGCACGTATGTCGTTGACTGCAGTAACCGTAGCGCATAACTCATACACCGACTGCCCAAAGACTTCTGCCAGTCTGGCAATCCTACAAAAAGTGAACCACATGGTTCGAACACACTCTCAAGTCAAGTCAAGTTCATTACAGCCTTATCAGTGTGGTCCGGAGACCAAATAGCAACACACAAGAACGCATTTTCATTTGTTATTATTTTTTTTACTAAATTAACAGACCGTGTAGGCGTATTAACTTTAGCCACTGGGTTTTGTATTAAAAGTTTTTAACTTGGCGCAACGCTATGCAATTCCATAAAAGCACGAATGTCAGTGAATTTCGTACAAATGTCTGCAGCGCGCCATAGCGGAGGGCGAGTTCCGTCACAGGAACAGCAGTCGGGTCCGCATAGCTGGCGCTGGCTGTAAATAAACATAAAAGGTCATACACTTGACATAGCGCCTCTTAGTGAAGGAACCTCACTGCAGGAGCGCTCAAGTATGGCACGCGTTGTCGAGCGATTTCACAGTTTTACCTGCACACCCACGCGTTTATCCACGAATGAAGTGGACCATACTTTCCCTTACCGACTCCGGGGGGATGGAAGGTTGGGTTGGCCTAGGCACCACCACGGCGAGTAAACAGTCTGCCCAAGACACGTGACGGCTATCACAGTTGTTAGCTACTCAAGCCGTCACACCTCACTGGAGTGCAGGGGAGCGTCGAACTTACGATCTCTTTGGTCGCAAGTTGCGACGTTAACCACTGAACCACGGATCATACAAAGTACACAAAGCGCAGACGGACGACAGAGAACAGACGGACACATGAATTAATATTCTCTATTGCGATCATAGGCCTATTGGCGTGCTATACCAGTACCGGTAGGCCAAAATACTTTGACACAGACAACCGACATGACGTGTGCACACTGTAAAGCTTGGTTTTCACCACCAGTCAAAACAGGCCGGTCAATATGGGTTGGTGTGTAATGTCTGAACCACATACGGTGCCGTGGCAAACAGACCAGAGAGACAGTTACTGTAGTCACAAAGAAAGGTGTCAGTCTTCTTACGGTACAAGAGGTAGATTCAGTTCCGCGAGACTTGTAACCACGCACGAGACCACACAAACGGCAAACAACGCTACAAATGCTCTGGCCATGTCTTGTGTCGACAAAACCTAAGCTTGAACGGTCTCAGCGGCATCAACATCAAAGAAGAATAATCTACTATTTGTGTGCCTTTTGCCGTTAAACACGAGACTTCCCATGAAACACGATAAACAGTGAACACGGCAAGACAGCACTGGCTTCACTGTATAGGTATCCCCTACGATCAATAGTTTCTCTGCGGCGGCCAGCATAGTGTGTACGGATCATTACTCGGCTGCTGCGATGGCTCAGTCTGCATGCACTTCACAGCAGGTCGCTCTCCCGCCATGTTGGACCCGTACTCAAACTATGAGCATTATGATGTCATATGATCATAGGGCCTATATATTTGTCAATAAAATCATGTATGCAATTCCTGCATGGTACGGTTTCCTAGATAGAAGTCATATATTGCAAATAAATGGTCTTTTTAAGAGCGCATTCAAGTACGTTTATGTCAAATCTGTTATTAGTCTTGAACAATTACTGCAGGATTACGATGATGAATTGTTTCATAAAGCAACTTACGGGAACCATGTCACTCATCATCTTCTTCCCAGTCTTAAGTCCTCTGGTTATAATTTACGAACTCTAGACCATGGTTTGTGTGTAAATTTTATTAAATTTCAACTTCACTCAAAGAATTCATTAACTGAGCAATATTCAATTCCTTATGTATTGTTTTTATTGTGTTGTGTATTTTCTCTACCGGTATTGAGCTAGTTAGCCTACAGTCATTGTTGTGTTGCCGTGTCACGCGTTTGTCGTGATTATGTTATACATGTAGTAATAAGTAAATAAATC
>Ga0126335_1000427_pt1 | contig 20154 bp, 16 predicted proteins | sample OlaspJWI45metaG_FD_108409 | JGI IMG/M metagenome (GOLD analysis project Ga0126335, IMG submission 108409) | Marine gutless worms symbiont microbial communities from Oahu, Hawaii - Olavius sp. 1 OAHU.JWI-45 metaG | ecosystem: Host-associated > Annelida > Digestive system > Unclassified | place... | reverse complement strand
TGGCCTAAGTAGCGGTACTACTGCTAGGTCCACCAGAGACAGTCAGTTTATGTCCAGCATATAGTCCGGAAAGGATTTTCGGAACAGGTGTGTCTTGAGAAGGCGACGAAAAGTAGAGAGTGAGTCTGCTGATGTCACGTCTTCCGGCAAGTTGTTCCAAGTCTGTGGGCCGACAACCGGAAAGGCTTGGCTGCCGACAGTCGACAGTCTGGTAGAAGGCACTGTCAGGCGGTTGGTGCCAACAGAGCGCAGCGACCGGCGACTGGGTACGTCGGCGACACGTGTGAAAGGGCCAAGGTACCCTGGCGCATGTACGTGCAGGACTTTGTAGGTCAAGACGGCATTCTTGAACTCGATTCTCTCAGGGACACACAGCCAATGAAGGCAGGCCAGCGCGTCCGAGATGTGATCGGATCGCCGTAGGTGGTAGATCAATCGCGCAGCCGCATTCATTACTGACTGGAGTCATCGAACCAGGTAGGTCGGAAGTCCGGCCAGAACGCTGTTGCTGTAGTCCAGACGTGCTAGCACTAGGCTAACCACCAGTGTCTGGACTTGTTGTTAGTTAACATTATTAAGAATATTAGATTAGTTTGAACAGTTGCAAAACTGTCGTTATACAGTGCACGAATTGGCAGATTGCATCTAGTGTATTGTCATTGAATATGCACAGATGCTTTAATGGCAGTTAGAAGTTTTCCAGGTTAGCCAGTGGTGTCTCAAGTGTACATGTGTCTGTTACCTGCTGTAGCATATATACTGCGTTTTTCAGCAAAACTGTTAAAATTTCTCATAATACTCTATTATTTGCTTTGGTGTACAGAAGTCTGTCAATTGTTTTCGATAAAATATTGTAAGAGCATTAAAATATTTCTGCTACATTAGTGAAAACTGTGATTTCTTATTATTTACTAGTAGTGATTTTTGAAGTTTATTGTGTTGTATTATGTATTATTTAGTGCAGCATAATGTTTTCTACATATCTGTCATTGGCTTGCCATCAGTTTTTAACTTAATATGTTATTTATGTAACACTTGACACTGACATTTGCACTGTAGATATATAGTATTATGAGCACGACAGAGCTGGCAGAGCTCAGCTAACACTTCATGTTACTGTTTAACGACGAGTGCAAGTTTGTACAATGACACAAGTTTTTGTTTTGACGAGTGCCATTACAGTCAGAGATAACATGGATTATCAGCTGAAGTCAAATACAGCAGTCTCTGTTAAATGCTGCCAATGATGTTTTGTTAATTGTTGAATATGTCTGTTCAGATGGGAAGGGCGACTCTGTCAACAGATATTCGTGAAATTCACAGGATTTATGTGCAGCTACAGTCCCTATATTCTTTTAAAATTCAGCTTATAAAGTCATGATGTATGTGATGCGACTGACTGACTGAATGCCAGTTCGCTGTGCATGTGTTTTCTACCAGTTTGCATTGCCTTTAATCGGCGACGCATTGTGTTTCTAGTTCAATATGTCATTGTTCAAATGGGAAAACCGAGTTCTGTGCATTAATCCAATTCCAGCTTCAGCATTTTCTTGTAGTGAAAACAATACAGTACACAGTAGTCCATGCTCCACAGTGGCTACCCTTAACAAATTTCTATGTACAAGGCTTCTAGTAGATGATGATCCCATAGCATGGTGTCACACAGCTGTGCTGTCCAAAATATGGCTGAATGTATCGAGGTCATGTTCAGGGTGGAGTCATTTCGGGGACGATTTTTACAGATCACTTGACCCAACCAACAGTGTCAAGGGTAGAAACGCTTTAAGAAAAGAAACTGAAAAGTGTGATGAATAAGAGTGAGATAACATGAGGCCAAAGCCATTTGGCAAAGGCTGCACTGAATGACTCAGCACACACGGTATTCGGCATACACTGCGTGCGCCGCCATAAAAGAGGGAACATTAACACAGCTGCTCTAGTTACTGTGGCACAGTGCAATACTCTTGTTGCACGATGTTCTAGGCAGCTTATAGGTCCGGCAGATTGGGTTTTTGTCACACTGCGACCCTTACGCTGTGATTAGCCTAGAGGCGGTTGCCTACAGTTAGCCTAGTTCATATCGTAACACAGTGGAGTGGTTCTGGTGGCACTGAAGCCTATTTCAGTGGCCAACTGGCTTCCTTCAGTGCTTTGACGCTGTTGGTTGGGTCATCTGGCCCGTAAAAATCGTCCCCCGAAATGACCTATAAAGTGTCGAGTGGGACATTAAACCTCTGCTGCGTGACAGACTGACAGTGTGAACATTAGTAAGACTAGTCAGAATTTTGTGCATTCAATGCAGCATACAAATGTATTGTATCTGGTTTAATGTTGCCAGTATTCACATGTACAAGTTAACATGTACCTTTGGTTTGTCTCTTAGTAACTAGTCAGCAGTGACATCGTTATATCCATGTGGTATTTTAATGAATATTCGACTGTGCCAGCCACTCCCGAGTTTTATTTGACAGTATTGTTGTTTTTGTCGTATTTGGATTCTAACAAGTCAACCATTAAATGGCCGTAATACCAAAAAGTTAGTTCCCAACATGCCATATCTTCATTAAAAACAGATAAGCTTGTTAATTTTATGTGATGTATTTATTGCTTCATTGTTTACTGTTATATGCAGTCTGCATGGTGATGATATAGGCCTGATTTATTTGAATGAGTGTTGTATGCGTGTTTTATGTTTTGCCTATACCTGTTTCAGTTATCTGTGATGCCAAATAGTAGTATATGTTACCTTCTCCACATGCATGTGTTGTATTTCATGTACCACTTTGGCTAAACACGTTAAGTGCAAATGATAAAAGTGTTGTACTGCATAATAATTACATTTTCTGAAGGCAATATAGACAGGTACAAAAATGCGTGGTGGTACAAGCACAGAAACATACCAATCACTTGTGTGTAAACCTGTATTACACATCCAGCTCATGGCTGTTAAGTGTGTAAAATATTACATAATTAGTTAGAAATTCAATAAAACTTTATGGTGATGAAACAGTCCCGTTACAGCCATGAATAGGTGCAACATAGTGAATTTTGCACATAGTGAGTGAGAAGGTCTCAGTGCCAATTAATGGGACAATTCTCTCAAATATTTGTATGAAATTCATATGCCCAACGGTACTAGCACCTACAGAAGTACCACACTACACATAAACATCATGATGATCTCAAAGTATGAAGTCACAAGGCTTGGGCTGTCTGCTGCAGTCATCAGGCATACGATACATAACTCACCAATGCATCTAGGGTGAGCAGATTCCAGTCACGCACTGTAACATACAGCAATTTGTAACATTTAGCACACCATGACATCAACCTCTGATGCAGTGTTCAGTCTCAACAACAGCCACATATGTGTAACGTATAACATTGTTCTAAAACTATATACAAACTAAATTTAATACAAGATATGGCATGTAACCTGTAGGATTTATTGTGGGTAAACATAAGCTATGTAATATTTATACCACAAGCAAGATTACTGACTGGTCATTATGTGATCCTAGTTTAGTAGCAAACACCAACTTGTAACACTCACCATCGTCACCGAAAAATGTTGTGCAGTGTATCCAGGACTTTTCAACGGACCTTGTAACAACTTGTGAATATTTGTTGAAAGAAAAACCTACAATACACAAGCCTCTGCTTTAAAAATCAGAGCCCTAGTGCTTTGCAGATTAACCAGTTAGAAATAACAGTGATTTTCAGTCATGCAATCTGCATGCAAATGTGACCTACAAATGATGCTTTATAACAGTATAAACTCCCATGCTTAGAAATCCAACATGAAAAAGTTTTGGATGGATGCTATTCTTGCAACAACAATAGTTAACACCAGTCTAGGCTGGAATTAAACCTAAACTGCCAAAGCAGAAATCTGTCACCTTCATCAATCAGCTTTTACTGCTGTTTAAATGTGACACACAGGCTACCAGTATTCGCGCAACACACATATCACAGTTCAAATGACAACGCTGTTACAATAATTACAATAAAACCACAGTAAACCCGCGAAGACAACTGGAAAAACCTCAAGTATGTTCCTCCAGACCATTCACATTGTGCAAAATGACTACAAAGCCAACAAAGCAGCAGACTAACTGAATACTGAATGATGTGATGTTCGAAAGCAGAACCAGTGAAATTTCCAACTAAAGACATGTCAACTGCTACTTACCTTTATAAGACCCGGCTGACCAAATGACCTTCAAACCTCAAAACAACAACGGAAGGATAACAATCGATGATATACCACATGCAGCAACCAACTGACAAGACCACAGCACAAGCCTATCAGCGAAGATTAACGTTTTGTTGTTCCGTCATAACTGAAACACAGTCTCTCAGAATGCCATAATAGCACTACACTTGTCACCACAGGACAAACAAGTACTTACAATGTACTAAAAGGATAAAATACCTTAAAAACAGCATAAGCATTTCTAACACTTCTTATGTTGGCAGCTATTTGTTAGTTAACATGATTCTAAAATGGATACCAGTATTACTATGCAACGGTTTAAGTGTTCACCAAAAGCACTTGCATTGGTGGTTATTGTTATTCACAGACGCAGTGGCATGTTGTAGTCTTGTAGCATACCAATTTTGAGCTCGTTACTGTTCACAAAAAAGTGCGACAACCTTACGTAATAAATGCTGGAACTTCAAGCAGTAATGTCGCCACTAACATGAGAAAGGTCTACAGAAACACCCAACCCTAAAGAACTTGGGATAGTTGAAAGTTGAAACACTGTTGCACTAAAACTATAGTAGAGTTTGTAGTGGTTTAGTTGACAAGTGTTAAACCTTATTATCAATTTAGCTCCTGTTTACATGCCACTTAGGTTGTCACTATAGCTCATGTGCATGAGCTAAAATATATTCCATTAATCTGTATATCTGCTTAGCCATGTTTAATTCTAGCTGAAAAGCTTTGATTCTATCCTCACTTTTTATCATGGCTGTTAACTATAGTTTTCTTTGCATCACTGTTAGGCAAAGGCACTGGATAAATATGTGGTGATGTGCCCCCCGACCCTAATACATCTTGGCAATCTGAAACAGTATTAAGTGTTTATAAGTAGTGAAGTTAGCTACCAATGTTCACGTACCTACTGTACAAGAAAAAGTGCAACAGTCCAGACCGACAGGAAGTCTTTTACACCAACCAAAACACAGCCAACGGTTGCATAACAAATAGAATGTGGTGTTTAGAACCTCACAAGATAGACAAAACAGAAAAAAAAATATTTCAATACACTGGCAGATGGATTACTGTGACAGCATCCAACTACCCCATGCAGACTGCTACAGATTCATTTTGTAAATCATAAAAACACTGAAATGACCTTTGAAAGTCACTGTCAGTTGGTGCTAATAAACAGATTGTTAGTAGTCTGCAGCAACCATGTCACCACCTTGTACCAATTACGAGATACAACCATAAGTTCAGTAAGTTCACAACTTAAGAGCTTATGTCAAATAAAGAGTCAATCAATTCGGACAAAAGAGCAGAAATAGCGAACAAATAGGTTGAAATTACCTTTTTCCACTGGCAACTACACTCTATGCAATCTATTATACCATGTGATATATGATGTAACTTCCACGATACAGACCACGAGCAGTTTTTGACAGACAGATAAATAGATATGCAGCGGCTGCACCGCACTGTACCGTGAAAACGTAATGCATGTTACAATTGTTACATATATCCAGTTATCCACTATACAGGCAGTAGATAAGACAACCAAATTACGTATAAACTGACAAACCACTTGAAACTATGACAGGATACGATGTTGTACAGAGAACACTGACTAGAGTGTACCCTATGTGTCCATAACGTTATTAAATGACTTTCATACAGCATGAGAATATTGGACCATTGGCCAACCATCACTATTAAACCAACATTCACTTCACGACATTGCCAACAGGTTAAGAAACCAGAAGGTGAGCAAACATCCAATATGACGAGACCTTTATTGTAGCCAGTATAAAATACAACAGCATACACAGTCCACCATATATCAACAAACTGTGTCTAACGAAATATGCCATATGCAATAGTTTAGAACAAATATGGTGAAATTAACAAGCCATGACCATCAGCAAATATGCGCCAGTTAGACATGATCAGAGCACTGACGTCAGTATGGGCAATGTGTGCAGGGGGCTCAAAATCCTGGCATTACGGCTGTCGGTGGCTTATTTAACCAACGAACTTCAATCGGTCGGCCCTCGACCACTGAGCCATTTAGTGCAGCTGATGGGACTAAGTTAAAGACCAATCACTACAACACAGTGAAACTAGTGACAGCAATAACACACCAAAGATGACAGTATAAGGTGGTTATGGTTAACCATTGGTACTGATATCTGGCCTGCTTCAACTTTACCATAAATTTATACAGTTCTTAGCTAGTCAGCCTTAACTTAAAATCTGCCCATTAATTTATGACCTAATGGTATAACAATAATAATAACAAAAATAACCATAGTTTTTGTTGATAATCAGTCAGAATAGTGTTCATTCCAGCTGGATGCTCTGTACATACTTAAAAATAATGTCACTCCTATCAAGCTCAAATTCACAACAAATGCTTTATTACCTCTCAACATCAAATAGAAATGTTTTCTTCCCAAAGGTGGTCGGCAGTATGTCAATTAAACATAGCAGTCAGAAATAAATAACGAGAGGCCAAAGGCATTTGACGAAGGTTGCACTGAATGACCATATGCACATGCACGTGGCATATACGGCACGTGCCGCTACCAATTTAAGCCGCTTGACAGACAGACACCGCAAACATAGGTAACAATAGTCAGCATCTCATGCATTCGATGCAGCCTAATCAAGTTACACGTCACAAAGGATACCAATTGCCTTCATGGCATCATCGGGATTCTTGAAGCGAACAGTACCATAGCCCGCTGGACGGCCATTTTCACTTTTCATATCCGCAAACAGTACATCTCCTGCACACAGACCAGGTTAGCAGCAGAGCATGGCTTAAAATACAGCCCACAATTTTGAAGCATTATGTAGCACAATTTTTTCTAGAAATCTGAGCAGACTGCCTAATTTGTTTCAGAAATAAAAACAGTTTGCAGTAGTCAACCTAAACTGCCATATGACTGGATAATACATACAACCACCATTAAGTAAGTAAGTAAAATGTGGATTTATGTAGCACATAATCATATACACCTCTAATACGCTAGACACACTAATACTGGCTGAAAAAAAATGTCTTCAGTGACTGTCTGAATGTAGACTCAATGCAGTCGGAGTCTCTGAATTGGTCTGGAAGCAAGTTCCAGACAGTGGGTCCGGCAACTGAGAATGCCCAACAACCGAGTGTGATACATCGATGGCATGGCAGGCAATGACGTGCAGAACATGGTCGCTGATGACTGGCGATGACTGGCAATGTCTGAGACTGGAATGCAGCAGACATTGGTGGACTGCTACACCAAGCTTCTACAGTACCCAGTCAGCCACATCGAGCCCGTGCAAGTTGGATTGTAGAATCTATCATTAAATTCAGTGTGTGTAAAACATGACAATGCACAACAAAGATTTTACAGTATATTTCACCACACATTTTGGTGTAACGCAGGTAATATGTTCTTACCGACTTCTTTGAATTTATCCTTCAAGCTCTGCCATGTGAAGGAGAATGGCAGCTGCATACAAACCAACAGAGCATCAAAAATCTCTGTAACTGGACTCAGTAAGTAAAGTAAACAACTTATATAGCGCTGTAAGCAGGGCTGTACCGAATAGGGGGTCTTGACTATTCGGCCGAATAAAAATGATTAAAACTATGACTAGGCCAAATACGAATAAAATACGAATAGTTGCTTTTAACTTTGAAGCAATGTCATTGCCATTCATCACCGTTAACGTAACATCGTTATACTAGATATTTATTCACGTTCAGCATCATCAATTCATTAGTATAAATCTAAAATACACATGTACTCACAAAGTCATTAAACTCGCTAAAAAATATTCAGAGTCACAGCATACAGTAGATCAGATCACGAATGTTGCTTTGAAGATGGCTGCCGCTACTGACCAGTCACCATGGCGGCTAACCAGTGTTAATGCAGTGCAAATGAATGACTATTTGTATTCGGTCTACTTTCAGCAGCATTATTCGGTGGAACAAGAATCCACTATTTGGTCTACTATTCGGCCCGAATACAAATAGAATATTCAGTACGTAAGCAACAAGCAGCCTCAAAAGCACTTCCCATCAAATGTCATGTTGCACAAATAAATTTCTTAACAGGTAGAATTGCAAATCTTTCTTAAAGTTAATACAAGACAACAGTTCGTGTAGCAAATCAAGTAAACTGTACCATGCACTCGGCGCAGAATATAAAACAGTTGTCATGCAGTTGGCCACATAGAAAGAGATGACAAAAAAGGCAATGCTGTACTGTGTACACTGGTACGGAAGTGGCTTAAGTTGTTTTTATTAGCAGTACATGGTGTAGTAGACGATGATTCATCATATGTTTTGCTACACATCCACCGGTCCAGTGTTTCTCCATCTATCATGCTGTAGCTGACCACCAGCACGCCCAGCCACAGGCCACTGTATGTGAAGTGCAGTTGCCTCTGTTTATTCACGGTAACATGGTGGAATGGTACCAGCAGAATTAAAGCAGTGTTCATATCATAGGCCAAAGGGCAAACTGATAGATCACGGCATTTCATATCACGATATCGCACGACATACAGGCCTACATTTGCAGAGCAATGGACGTTAGTCGTTGTATATAGCTGCAAGTGGCCCGGCAGTCGCCAGAAGAATGCAGTCTTTGTCACTACTACTATACAAACAGTCCTACAAGTGGCTGAATCTATAGCAGGCTTGTAAAGTGTGTAGCTATATGTCCATATGAGTGACACAAACGAGGGTAATGAGGCGGGTGGTGGCAGTGATCACCTCACAGACTGGCGAGGCTAAGTAGCAGATCATAATACACACTTCAAAACTACCTGTAAGCACTTAGACACAGTCACTTGACAGGATTAAATACTGTTATTACTGACATAACAGTATTTAATCCTGTCAAGTGACTGTGTCTAAGTGCTTACAGGTAGTTTTGAAGTGTGTATTATGATCTGCTACTATCTGCTACTGACCGTCTATTCACGCGAGCAAATGAAGCGGCATCTAGATTACTGTCGTGCGTTGTTTGTCGATATTAGCGGCATGTGTGTGTGCGCGCACGGCATCATGCGATATCATGCACGATCTGTGCTCTACAATATCGTGAGATGGTCACATCAATACTGTAATAATTGATATCATCGCTAAACTAAAGCTTGAATGTTGCAACCAAACGGTTTCTTTTAGTACGCTAACTCCGTTGGTTCAGTCATCTGGCCTGTAAAAACTGTTAATAAAATGCCCTACAATGTGTCAAATGCGACGTCAAGCGTTTGCTCCCTTATTCACCATATGTGCAAAACGTACTACCAACCCAAGATGTCAAGCTTAATACGCATTCTCTTGCTGAAAGCAAAATCGCAACTAAACTAATAAGGAATCTACACCAACACGCACTGGGCCAAGCATATGATGACAAGAAAAGAACAACCTTAATCAGATCACAACAACTTACATTGCCGACGTAGAGCGTATTGGGATCATTGTCTGAAGCTAGGAGACCGCTCCTGACTGCATCAGCTGACGGCATTCCAGTTACCCCGGGCCGTCTCGACGTTTCCGCAGACCACAAACCATCAGTACCAACAACACTGGGCCCAGACCATCGACTCATTGCAAATGCCCCTGAGCCACCAGCGCCAGTCATATCCATGCCAGGCAATGGAGGAGGATTGCCATTACGTCGAAGCATGGCTGATCCGTCGGCTGAGCCATCCAGGCCACTAAGCTGGCCAGTCACTGCGCGGACTGTTGCTGCAATTATTGTCTCCAGATTGCTGAGAACTGGAGCGGCATTGCCATCTAGACCAGTGGCACTGAGGCTGGGATTCACGCTGGGACCACCTCGCTGTTGACCTGGTGGCACCATTGCCATGCCACCTGGACCACCTAGCAACACACACAGTGACTCAATGCACGGCACATAGATAACAGCTTGCTAAAGTCTGAAACTCATTCCACCACTTCAATAAAATTCAACACCTTCCTATCTACTTGACGTGATCCTGTAAGTAAAATGTATGAGAAGATGCTACTGCTAAAATAAAAACAAAAAAAAAATAATCCAGAAATATCTCACTCCTTTTATCCGTACGTCAACCTCTGATATTGCATAAATGAAACCCAAACGTTAATGTAATCCTAACCCTATCCCTAACCCCAACCCTAAACTGGCCCAAATTCTAAACACAATTCACACCTAGTCAAGTCATGCAGGTTGGGACTGTACTTGCACACTTCACATTCATCATTGCCATTTTCTGACTAGGGATGTATCACACAGAGATTCTTACTACCAGGCCGAAAATGGATAATAACGAATACTGGATAGTGACGTAAGGACCGTATGACACACTGACAATTGAGTTGCGTCGACTTACTCGACTACAGTTCTATGCCATCTGAGTGAGCACTCGGTAGTTCGGGGACAGTACTAGTTTGACTTGGACACCCAGACAGCTGTGTAAGTAGAGTCACAAGTTGCACGTTTGAGCTTGTGATGTCCGGGTTTAATCCAGGGCATAGCAAAGGAGTCAACTGAGTATCGAGTCGTGAGTAATCAACAAAATAAAAAGTAAGTAAAATTAATAACCTGAGTATCAAGTAGTGAGTAACATATCCAGTTTCTTGACTGTCAGGAGCCAAAACCGGATAGTAGAAACTGGCCGGATATCGGGACAGAAATGGATACTACCAGACATCCAGTACATCCCCATTTCTGATTCGCTGTTATGACGAACGCTACTAGACTGTATTCAGCTACAAATTCCACAAATTCTACGAAAAATTGCAAGTACTGCGTGCATTAAGCTCCACAAAATGGCTGCCACATTAATCTGCACTACATAGGGAACTCACAGGATTATGACGTCAATCACAAGACGACATACAGCAAGCATTTGACACACGGCATACTGTATGATGTCACAAGCATAAAACCCTTAGTAGTCCAGCCAAATAAAATAATTTCGAATACAAAACAAATAAGATTACCAGGCGTTGTGGCTTTACTTCTCAGAAATGCACCGAGATTTGTCAATGACAATGAATCTGTAATTTACACACAAGACTCGCTCAGAACACAGCTATACTTGACCGAGTGAGTCACCATAAAGATGATACAGTATCAACAGAATTCGCTTATCACCCCACTAGTGACTTGGAGCATCAACTGTATCAAATATCAACACACTGGTTATACTTGCCACAAACAACAGACATGTTATTACTGACAGAGTTCAAATAAGAAAAAACAAAACTTATAAATAATCAACAAAGCAAAAAGCACCACAAGTCTTAAACCCAAGTCTACAAAGCATAATAAGAAGTCCTGTAACTTTATAACAAAAAGACGAGAAAGGCTGTCCACAAATCCACTTCAAGCTGAGTGACTATGAGATACTGAAACAGGATAGAGAACAAGAACAAATACACTGACAGGAGAGCGTATACATACTGGCAATCTGCCCAATGTTCTGTAATGGCTTGCCACCGGCACCGAGTCCCATGCCAATAGATTCCAAACCAGACGGCAGCATGTGTGGGATTTTCTGATGCTTCACATCGTTCCACCGATCCAATCGAACAGACATCGCGCGTCCAAACAGGCGCTGGCCATGGAAAAGAGCTAAGTACGTAGAGCAGTCAAGAAATACCAATAACTCACAACTAAAATACCACACAGTACTCCATCAATGTCAGCAACAAAATGACCCGCTATAACTACTGCTCTATCATACATCACGGTCTTACACACTATCAGCCCAAAATCTATAACAGAATCACACTGTCTTAATACCAACTATACAACTTCTCTGCGGCTGGCCCTTGGCCCTAGAATAGATCTCCTGTATCCTTTTCTCCTCATCTCTGTTGCAGTCGTACACATTTCAGATATGTGTAGCAGTATATAGGCTAGTTACTTCGTTTACGTGTTTTTATTGTTTTTACACATTTTTACTTGACTGTGTATTTTTTATCATTTTTATCTTTTATGTATTCAGCTACTCAGCTACACCGCTGCAAACGTGACAATAAAATCTTGTATTTCACAGTAAGAACAAGATGCTGGTCACTAGGAAGCTTTGCATCTGCTTGGCCAAAGCTAATAATAACTTATGATGCCAGGAGGCATGGCCTGAGCTAATAATATCTTGTGACGTCAGGGGGCGTGGCTTATTACAGACAGACAGAAGGACAGACATCACAACCGGGTTACATATTGCGTCTTTCGCCTTTAGAGGCGTAAACGCAAAAAAATACCAGGGTTGTCAAAAGAGCGATTAACAGCACAATTAATTAATATTCACCAATCATTTCGACAAATGGGATACAGATTGCTTGAACAGATTCGATGGGATGTTCAAAGCGTATGGTAGCCATGCCACGGAACTTGCTAGTCTCTTTGTCCATCTTAAGTTCCACATTCAACACATTACCAGCGATCCGAAATATCTCCTCAAGTTTCTCTGCCGAAACTTTGTAGTCAAGCTGTGCAACAACAACAAACCAAGCTGCATGCCACCTGTCATTGCTGACAAATACAACGACAAGACAAAAGTAGAATTAGGCTGTGAAACATCAGTCAATATGAAATGCATTTACATTTAACAGGGAACAAAATATCAGTCACGAAAAGACATAATATTTTGATGTTAGGTGTAAACCAATAACACAAGCAGGCAAATGACATGTCAGTAGTACAGTAATAACAACGATACTCGAATAAACTCATCAGTTGATACACAAGTAAAGTGACATCATCACAGGGTCCTCAGTGCTCCGCACTGTCTAAGAATCCTCTTGCATGGTGGCGCCATGTAAATGCTGTTTGTGTGTACATGTGGCGCCATCATGTGATTAGAAAAAATGGCATTTTTACTGTTTGCCAGTTTTGGACTAAAAATTTAGCAACAATTAAATATTAAAGCAGTGCATAATTCAAAAACAAAAGACTTGGCCATCATCCTCACACCATGGGCTATGTTTGTGCCAATTGCCGCATTTCTACTACTTTTTGGTTTCTGAGGTAGTGTGTGGAGAAGAATGTGCTCATTTTTAGTGTTTTAGGCCACAATTAAAAAACTTTTTCCAAAAATCTAAGTGCACACATCATCATCGTACTAGACACCACCTTTGTGCCAAATTTGATATTCTTAGGCCTTCTCAGTCTGGAGATATCGTTAAAAGAAAAAACAGTTACCCACCAACCCAGACATACACCCAGCTTATTTCACTGTCCGTGAACCTCAGTGCTCTGCACGGAGGAAGAAGATGTTAAATAACAAATCAGTCGCTAAAACATTGCAGTTGAGTCACCCCTATGAAAACTTGCTGCTCTTCGTGGCAACATCTCGCAGAGAGTGAAAATCGCTTTGACAATAGCAGCAGTTGCTGCCGAAACATCACTGAATTATCCAGTATTGTTTGCAGTTGTTTTAGCACCAATGTGTTATTTAAATTACTTTAGACAGGCTGGAGAGCTGCTGTTATTGTACGCTATAAAAGTGGCACCATCCAGTGAATGCAGTTAAAGACATACTATCAGCCTAAGCAGTAACTGTCCTAGGTGGTGTCATCACTGTGATTTACCAGATTCATCTGATAACTGTAGAACAGTGGTTCTCAAACTATGGTCCTCGGCCCACCGGTGGTCCATGTGCTCTAGACTGCTCTACAGTAATGGAAATGATGCACATAGTTAGGTACTTGAATAAGCAGAACTATATGCAAAGGCAAAAACTGAAACGTAATCATACATTGGCAACGAAGATTTGGTTGGTAATGTTTGTGGGGTCGATGCCAAGATCATGCAATATCTGCACGCTGAAGTCATCTGACACTGCCACTGCATTTCCCATCATTGCAAGCGGCTGTGTTGATATCTGTGACACCGGCCCCATTCCAGTTGCCGGCCGCCCAGCGGGTGCTGCACCAGTATTTAACCTACCTCCAGAGCCCATGTGTATGCGTCGCAGCACATCCTCCTCGTTCTCCTGCAAATCACCAGCATATGTACAGTCATACAGACCATTTAGGCTACATCGAGTGCATGAGACACTAACTACTGTTACCGATCATCACGGTGTCTGTCCATAGCTCTGTCAGTCTGTCACATGGCTCAACTCAGCAGAGCATGCAGTGTGTGCGGGGTCATTCGGTGCAAATCACTTTGCCTAGTCATTTTGGCATCTTGTTAAACTTAGATGTTTAATATCTTAATAACTTTGTAACTTAAAGTCCTAAATAACAAAACAAATTGCTATAGATAATATGCATCCTTCAGCAGTGCTGCAAACACGCACATTAGCGAAAAAGTTTTTCTGAAACAAAGGTAGCATGTCACGCAAACCTAGGTCCTAAACAAGTTACTAGTTCAAAACTAGGTCCTAGTTCAAAACTATGCATATTAAAATGTGTCCGAGAGGAGCACAAACCTGTGAGCTGCCGTTGTTTTGCGACTGTAAAATTAAAATTAACGCCATGACCTTGAAACTCGAAGGTGACCTACATATTCTAAAGATGTACCTTCACACTGAAAATGAAGCACAAAACATAGAGCTTGAATTAAAAAATATGAAAATAAGTCTCGAGGTTAAAGGTCAAGGTCAAAATGTCAAAAGCTCCAAAGTACTTTGAGTTTTATCATAAAAGATATTCCGATCAAGCCGCATCAGTTTTCGGCCAGTAGTTTCTGAGTTGTACACTGTCACATTTTCGTTGTACTGACCTTGGACCCATAACCTTGAAATTGAACTGTGACCTAGATATTCTAAACACGTATCTCCAAACTGAAAATAAAGTTGCTAGATCAAGCCATTCAAATCAATCAATGTAAAATTTGTAGGGCGCCGCTATACGACACGTCCAGGAGCGCCAACAGTAGTCAGTGGTAAGCACGATCAAAAAGTACACACTTGAGTCGTTTTCTGAACGTATCAGTGTCTTTAATATCGTGGAGATCAGAAGGAAGAGTGTTCCAGGCGGCTGGGCCACAGTAGGAGAAACCTCGTTCTCCAAATTTGGTTCTAGTTCTTGGCAGAACGTAATCCGCTGAGCCAGTCGACCTCAGCCGGTATCTGCCACCGAGTGCAGAGACTGTGGATACACAATCTGATAGGTATTTTGTGGTGCCCGTCCAGCATGGATGTGATGCCTGAATTGAAAAAGTACTAAAATAGCTAGAGGTGATTAGCAGATGGTGACATTTGACCTTGGTCAAATGTCACCATCTTCTAATCACCTCTAGCATTCACCTTTGGGCATATTCCTACCAAGTTTTATCAATTTCTGATAAGTAGTTTTTGAGATTTTGTGCAGACAGACAAACAGACACACAGATGCTGCCAAAAACAATACATGCTCACAGCATGCATGCACGTAACAAATAGTGTAAGGCAAATCAAACTGTTTCCTATATCTGTGTAGGAAACATATGCCGTGCATACATGCATGCATATTTACATATGGTTGGTGGCATGGCACAATGGCTAACATTGTTGGGATGATCAATGAAGTTAATCAACGTCAGGTCTGGTCAGTACTTGAACAGGTGACAGTCTTTGGACAGGTAAACCATCTAGGTATGTAACCAGCCAACCTAGTCGACTCAGCCTTCCATCCCTTCAGGGTTGGTAAAATGAAGACCAGCTCGGCTGGGAAGGCAAAAGCATGCTTCATACCATTCGTGGATAAACACGTAAGAGTGTAGGTAAAACTGTGAGATCTCTCGACAATGCGTGCCATATACCTCAGCGCTTCGGGGGTGAGGTTATCTTGGAGAAGCGCTATATAAAGAGTATGTGCATCCTTTACCTTTATGCAATACACTGTATTCTGAAACTAGCCGCATAGTCCCATAGTTATGTCTATCATTGCAAAATGCACCTTGTCACAGCAGTCCAATGTACGCTGAATACTGAACATTCACAAACATGTGACTAATCACTAGCAGACCGCAAGTCATATGTTTCACTGCTTGCCTCTCGCACAATGATCTGTCGACCACGTATGTCAGCACGGTGCATAACTTCAACGGTTTTCTTTGCCAATTCTGCGGAATTCACTTCAATTACACTGCAAAAGCATACAATACATCAACACATGAAATTGACATTATAATTAGTTCTCTTTTAACACGAGACAAAAATCAATCGAATGTCACAACTGCACCTTTTTATTTTCACAATAACTTTGTTAAACCTAGATCTTTTTCAATAATTTTTGGCACGCATCTACCTGAAAAAATTTTCTATTTCATATTCTTTGTAAATCAGAAAACCGAGTACCAGCTTTAGATTTGTTTACTTGTTAGCAGACGAACAGCTATGGTTTTAAATAATGAAGATAACATTTTGATCGAAAACTTGTACCTATTTAAGAATAGTGATGTAAAACGAACTTCCGACATTCGATGTTCAAAGTTAGAACTGAGGATCGATTTCGACGGCATATAATCGATAAATTGCAAGTAGCAGCTCTCAATCTGGTCACAACTGTAAACTGTGCCACTACAAGCCTCCTATTTTTCACGGTGTGACGTGCCGACACATTAAGACTTTGATCAGCTGCCACGATCATTTGCCGTGGGCACGGGTCATTTAAACACTCTTGCTCTCCAGTCCCCTCCTAGCATCGGTTGTTAAAAGCATGCTGACGATAGACTGCACTGTGTACACAACAATGGTACCATCTGTTTACCTAGACTGTAAGCCGGTAATAGCATACTGTCTAACCCAGGTAGGGTACTGTTACAGGCATTTTTATTGCACTCGGGAGGCCTATTCCCTTATCTTAAAACAGAGTAATCTAAAAACATTAGTTCTTTTTAGAACCTTAAAACCAAAGAACGTTTGCATAAAAAATAATTTTCCAATCCTGTTTGCTTTAATACTACATTTGCAACATTCCCCCCACCAGTATGACCCATTTCATGATGGAGTCATGGTTTGTTTATATTGTGTGATATCGCAAACATTTACAAAATTCTCGAATAAAAAAAATTTCTTGCTGTAAGTTGTGTTAATATTCTTACAGAAAAATGAATGACCATTCATTAGCTCCACATTTAGAGGTTTTTATCCGTGTTTTGAATACACAGAAATTCTAGGCCTACAACTGCCGCACGTACATTTCACCATGAGCGTAACAGTAAAATGTCACAAAATTCAACTATCAAAAAACGAACATCAGTTATAGAAAAAGTTTGAGTTTAACATCCCTATTTAAGAACTATGGTGCTATGATGCCAAAAAGTCAATAAAAGAATTTACTGAAAGAGATTGGAAACCGAGAACTATAAATTCAAGACGTCGACAAGCTGAGCCTAAGGCGACGCCTCGTTGACTGCTGGGCAGACATGCCGCAGACGATCACTGATGATGCAACGCCGACTGATGAGTGGCGTGCTAGGCTGAGGGCACATGTTCAGGACAGAGACGAGCACTTTGAACATCTGCTGTAGCATAATGTTTTGCAGTTGCTGGTTCATGTTTTGCGCATTTTGGTATTTCATTTGCATGTAAAAAACTGGCAATAATGATGATCTCATTGCGTGACGCGTGTGACATTTAACGGACTTTTGTACGCTACGTTTGATAAGGCATTGTACTGATATCCTTCTAGAGAAATTCGTGAATTCACGTCGCTTGGTTCCAAATTTATTGAGGTATATGTGTGCCAAAATAATATTTCAATGTAACAAGTTTTGACAAAGTTACTGCAAAAACAAAAAAGTGCAGTTTTTTTGGGGGGGGGGAAACAGTGTATTTTGGTGAGCACTAAACACTTAAACATTAATCACTTACCCAATACCAGAAGGTCTGCCATCTGGCCCATTAAATATTTCAACGTACACGTCAGCCCCAACTGCAACATACATCCACCCAACTATTCATAACACAAATTTCAAAGTCTTCCAAAAATCACACTAAACCTATCAAGAAACTGCACACTGATACCTTTGTTATTTATTAGATTATTGTCTTGAGATAAGAGACAAAAAGCACTGCACAAAGCAGCAATGTATCTAAATGTAGCACAAAGCAAGCAACTCAATACAATTATCTACAGTTGGTTCGTTATTTTATACTGTCACTGAATACTGATAAAGCACAGCAGCTACTATCATGAGGTAACTGTGTATAGTGTACAAATTGCTTGCAATTCTCGATTATCAACCTTCACAAGTTCTGCAGGCTAGCAAACCATCTAGTCAAAACTGTTCATGAAACATCTATTAGTCAGTACTACATTAATCCACTAGAAACATCAGACTGAATCCATCACAAATACTTCAGCTATGTGATATCTAGAGTATACAGTACAGTTCACCTCTGTCACGCAACAGGTCCTTTAATTCCTGCCACTTCATCTCATACGGAACATTTGCTATGTGCAGTTTAACTTTTCCCGACATGTCCATCGTTTTGTCGGCACTTGACTGCTTCGATTCCTTTGGACAACTGTGAGGTGACAATAAACTGTCATACATACACACACAATCACATGCATACACTTCTGAAACTGACACTAGTGACAAGTCTGGCAGATTTCAGCAACAGCATAACTGATTCATGTGCTGTAGACATTACAAATTTACTTCTAGCACTAGCAGAGACAACTCGACGTTTTAGATTCATGCCAGGTAAAGGTGTCCGATTTTTAGCACTTACAAACGATAGAAAACGATGTTAGAGAGGCAAAAAAAGCTTAATTTTCTAGTGGAAATGCAATCCAAAGTAACTACTAACTGCGACAACTCTAGCGGAACCCGAGTATAAAACATGGGGTTTTGGGTGGGTACATTCTTAAAAATCGACGAAAACGCACAGAAATTCCTACATAATGCTGTATAAGCAGCAAATGTAATGGTGGCGCCACCTAGCGAATGGATGAGAACTATTTAAGCGCAAAATTTTCACACAAAAATATCGAGGAAAAACGCACATAAATGCGTATATAAGCCGAATAAGCTGTAAGGAGAATGATGGTGCCACCTAGCGAATTTATCTGAACTATTTATAGAGCAAAAAAGTGATGGAGAAAACGTTGGAAAAGTCAAAAAATTCCGTAGAAAATCCGAGCAAAGTTGAAGAACGACAAAAATTTGGAAGAAAATGCACAAAAATTCGTCCAATAGCTGAATAAGCAGCAATCAGAATGATGGTGCCACGTATGGAATTTGTGTAACTATTTATAGCACCAAAAATGTGATGGAGACAATGTTAGAGAAGGAAGAAAAAATCGGTAGGAAAAACCCTGAAAAATATATTCATAAACTGAATAAGCAACAAAGGGAACGATGGCGCTACCTAGCAAATTGATTTGAACTATTTTGTATACCAAAAAACAATTGTGAAATAAATTTCTAAGGGAGACAATGTTAAAGGAGGTAAGAAATTCTGAAGAAAAAACGCACAGAAATGCGTCCATTAGCTGAATAAGCAGCAAACAGATTGATGGCACCACGTATGGAATTTATGTGAACAATTTATATGAAAGAAACTGATGGAGACGACGTTAAAGAAGAATGAAAAATTTGATAGCAAAAAGCGTTAAAAATTCATTCATAAACTGAGTAAGCAGCAAATAAAACGATGGCACCACCTAGCAAATATATCTCAGCTATTTTTTTACCGAGATACAGTTTTGAAAAAAGTTTTGATGGAGACAATGTGAAAGAAAGTTAAAAATTTCCAGGAAAAACGCATGCATCCAAATTTTTTTCGAAATTTTTCTTTTTCTATAGGCCTAAGCAGCAAATAGAATGATGGAAAAATAGCTGAATAAGCTGAAACAGTGTTAGTGACCCGTGTAGAATGGCTGTAGAAAATCAGTTGTCACAGTAAAGTAATTAACAGTAACAGACTGCATTTCCGGTAAAAAAATTAAGCCTTTTCTGCCTTTCTAGCATCGTTTACTATCGTTTGTAAGTCGCGAAAGAACG
>Ga0126335_1000426_pt1 | contig 20211 bp, 14 predicted proteins | sample OlaspJWI45metaG_FD_108409 | JGI IMG/M metagenome (GOLD analysis project Ga0126335, IMG submission 108409) | Marine gutless worms symbiont microbial communities from Oahu, Hawaii - Olavius sp. 1 OAHU.JWI-45 metaG | ecosystem: Host-associated > Annelida > Digestive system > Unclassified | place... | reverse complement strand
TCGACAGTCGCCAGATGGCGATAGGGAAATTTTTAAAAATATTATGTTGGCTGTTTTTAGAATATTAGATAAGTTACACATCTTTAGTAATATATTATGTACCTGTAGCATTTTTATTAAAATTTGAGCACAGATCTAATCTTTAGGCACATGTTACAGCTTATTTGTTAAAACACCAGAAGAAAGTATTTTTTACCATGATAACAATTGTCCGATATAACGGGTCACTCGGTACTTCGTGACAGTCACTCAGTACTTCGTTACGGTTAAATCTGCAGACTAGTCAACCACGTACAATACAAATAGTACGCGCGCACACGCGCGATCTTACTATGGCCGCAGCCTTCGGCCTGGCCCCGTATAAAATTTGGTTGAGATTTCACAAAGCTATATCTATTTAACATCAAGCAAATGGAAATGTTTTTTGGGCCACCCTGTACATTTAGTGCGCTGAATTAACGACTGGACTGCACAGTCGTTCATACTGCATGGCGCGCAATACCATGCCAGTAGCAGTATGCTGTTATTTTCCACAGTCGGAGTGCCTGGCGATGCAAATCCAAGCTCACGCATACAGTACGAAGTAAAACGCCTACGTGCACCTTGTCGCGTTTGTCTGACTGTTATTGTCCGATTTGAGGACGTTTGCTCTGTCACGTTAGGCCTAATAGTGTTCGGTCACCACCGACTATAGGAATCTGGCTGAGCGGCCTGAGCAAAACTACAGTATGCATATAATTATACAGGCCTAACAATGTGCTAGCCGTAGTGCGGTAGGCCCACAAAATATACACGTACGATGCTGCTTGCATGGCGCCAAACACCAAAACATCGACAAAGAATTAAGTTAAGACTGTAATGGCTATTTTAATGCGTAACTACCTACGCGTCCTTACTGAGCGATAACAACTGCATTCCAAGATTTTCTCAGTGTGTCTGAACGGTTGTTTAATGACATAGCAAAACTATACAAAACGAGCGAAAAGCCAGTCTTAGAAGAATAAAATGGAACTGGCTCGGAAATTATTAAGAAGTGATCGCCAAACAAGCGCTACAGCGAACGCCATAAGGCCACCGATGAAGAAGACGACCGAGAAACACCTGGAAAAGAGATCGAGACAGGGAAATGTGGACAGCGGGCTTCAGATGGAGACGGTAGTAAAAAAACATCTGGTCGGAGACAAGTGGTCTGTGGCCTATTCTCCACTGGGGGTGATACAGGTACAAAGAATGACAAACAGGTTACACTAAATGAACGGCAAACATGCCATCACTGCTAAATACGCCGTATTTATGCTTGTAGCTTAGATATAGCAAACTGCAGCGACGGGAATGAATGAATGAATAATGGACGTTGTAACTGCTCGAGATTGACGACACTGGACCAAAGTGCATAGGACTTGTTTAAACAGGACAGCATAGCCTACACAGTAAGCAAAAATAATTGAGAAGATGATACTCTGTTGGCTGTAACAATGTCAAAGCTTAGCAGATTATCAAAATTCTTTCACTGGTGAAAAAAAGAAGTAACCAACAAGAGGCATAATACTTCCCATCACACCTTAAATAAATCACTGCACTGCCTTGTGAAGTTGTGAAGTTCGACATCGGAACTTTTATCATGATTACGAAAGATGACACTTTAAATTGTAACATATGTTTGACAATGGTTTTTAAACAGATATACTGTACACTGTGAATCAAAAAAGGTGACAGTCTATACTTGACAACAACTTTGGCTAACCTTATCCGATTTCTGATATGTTTGATCGTTTTAATGATGAGGAAATTCTACATGCAACTTTGGTAAAGTTACCACATCACCTTAAATGTGTGCTCACCTTACTTCATAAAATGAAACAACAACACCCAAAATGCTATCATTTGCTGTACATTTATCTTCAAAGCATAAGAAAACCGAAATGTCAAAGCCAATGATACTGTTTACGGTGTTGTCGTAGACATTGTCATTTCGAGAGCAGCCACCATAAGCAATGTTCAAAATGTCTGCCTTCAGTGTCGACAGACGACACACCATCTGATCCATGGCATGATTCACAGCAATTGTTATCAGTGAGCAATGACAACTTGCTGACAAATGAATTAGTAAAATGTATTTCCAGCTTCAATTGTGCAAAAGTTGTTGAAATCAATCAAGATTCGACAAAGTTGCTGTGAAATGTACACTCCAACGTTTTGTGAACAACGTAAAACGTGAACTTTTGAATTTTATTAGGTAGAATGCACACACAACTAAGGTGATGTGGTAAATTTCACCACAGCTGCATGCGGAATTTCTTCACAATTAAAACGATCAAAAAATCGCAGAAATCGGTTAAGATATTAGCCAGAGTTATAGTCAAACACAGACTGCCACCTTTTATGGTTCAGAGTGTAGATATTGTCACAATAATTGCTCAAAAGTGTCCATCGTTTGCCTGTATACATGCTCATAGATGCAGACGCCATGCGTCAATGCAGTGTAAACGATGCTTTAGCTAACGACATGCCATATGCATAGCAAGCACTGCTTAAGTTCATTGACGCTATAAACCATGGCTGACAAACTTGCTTATGATAAAGTTACGTCAAAACGTGATGTGTTCTCACATTTTTGGCCCACCCTGTAAATTCTAAATACCATTCAAGGTGAAAGGTCAACTGACAATAAAATAACACATTTTGCATTGTAAATAGGCCTATCATATAATGCTGTACAGAACAAGTACAGAACTGAGTTCACGACGGCAAATACCATCCAGCATGTGTTTCATGATGAATAAGCATGTGCACATCATTAAATTAGAAAATGAGAAATGTACAAAAATAACAGGATCATACAGACTTCTGTCAGTAGTTCACAGAATGCATATATAGAGCAATTTAACATGACAGCCTAAACAGTCCAGTTTACACCCAGACCAATTTCATAGCAAATCATCAGACATTCCTTACTGTGCACTGATAACTTACATAACTTGATACTTTATTTCTTACACCAGTGGATCTTATAATGTAAACAGCACATTAAAAATTTGTCATTAATAACAATAATATCACATGACATCTATAATTAATAGACAAACATATATGAAATACGTGATTAATGGCTTCTCTGTTAGTAATGTAATATGTACAAACATCAGCTTATATTAATCTGAAATTTCATCAAAACAACTTCCCACAAAAAGTTGTCCACCTGCTTCATACTTTTTGTATTACAGCAATGGTAAATAAAAAAGGATATTCTGGTAACTGTATTACAACAAATACAGCAAATTTACTAATCAGTGACAATGATCAAGTGGGTGATTTCGGCAGGTTTTGTTGCTTCTGGTCAGCAGATAATGCTGCCGACAGTCGACAAGATCTACTCAAACTGTCTGGTAATTCACTGGCTGTATTCTCAGTACACTCAACTGCAGGGCTAGCTGCAGTTGAACAGACAACTGCAGTACTGACACAAACCTGGCTAGCAACTGCATCACTCGGGAGCTCGGTGCTCAAACGTGCACTGGAAATAGCTGGTTCGAGCTGACAAGGTAGGTGACATGAAACAGATCTAGTGGAGCTGTCACAGTTTTCAGTGGTGTCACAGCTGATCACGTCACTAATGTCAGTAAGCAGCAAGTCCTGATCAGCCGATAGATCAGATGTCATGTTTCCATCTAGAATGTCAGCTGTTGACCAATGCTGTTCATCAGTCACATTCTGAGAACCATAACGCTGACATACAGCTGCCGTCTCATGTTTTACACCTGCACTACTGACATCTGAGGCTGACGGCAACCGTGAACACGAGCTGTACTTTGCTATGACACAAATACACAAAACATATTAATAATAACAAAAAATGAAAAAAATCCGAAATTTGCCGCCGTCACCTTAATCTTAAACCATAATCTTGAAACTAAACCATGACCTAGATATTCTGAAGATACCATACCAAAAATGAAGTTGCTTGGTCAAGCCATTCTAAATATATAGCCGGAATTGAAAATATACAAAAAATAATAGCCCTCAAATGTCACCAACTTCCAACCACTTCCAGCATTCCCCATGGGACATATTCCTACTAAGTTACATCAATTTCTGATAAGAAGTTTTCGAGATTTTGTGCGGACAGATGCACAGACACAGAGACAGACAAAAAATACCTGTTTGCAGCAGGTAACAAAGTTGTAAGAAAAAAGAATGAAATAATTCTAGCATAAACCTACAAAACTAAGCATTAGCACACACAGTCAAGGATACTGAAATGAAACTAAACAGTTATGCAAGCACAGCATGACTTAGAAATGAGCTGCAACACCACAATTTAAAAAAATATTATTCACATAACTGCTAACAACTGAGATAAATGCTATATTTCAACACCACAAGCATACTGTATTGCCAACCAGAAAAATATTCCTTCAAATTCCCAAAGTTCACAAAAGCTGCCACTAACCTTTAATGCTAACCAGCCAGCGACATGATGCCACAGCATGCGCAAGATGTTTTATGTATTTCTGCATAAGTTCCGGAGTCACGTGGCTCTGCTGCCTCAATGTATCTTTTAACAACACATTTATGATCTATTATCAATAGTCAAACCATATTATAAAGTAAATAACAAAGGGTCTCTGTAAGCAAGTCTGAGCACTTGCAAACACCAGGTACAAAACAGGACAAACAGGACAAGCACTACAGCAGTGCCAGATAGTGTGTGTTCAAAAACGCACTACAAACATCCTGCTCTGGTTCACTTTCACTTGACCTAGGCATCTAGACTATAAAAGTGCTTATCTTGACCGTTTGTTTGATGGCCGCCATGGACAGCACAGGCCACAATGTTGGGGTAGTGAGATTGTGGCTCGTGTTGTATTAAACTCTTGTTAATGAAAATTAGCTACAACACAAACATCATATAGCAATGAAAATAATACAAAAGTTCACTATCAGTCCTTCTCTATAACAGAGCCACAAATAACAAGCTACCCATGGGCAATGATGCTCAGCTAGCTTAAATAGGTCAGGGTGACCTAGATTTTAGTTTGTGATCAGGGTTGGTCAGTAAATCTCTGTACACAAAACCACAAGTCTCTATATCGGAATATCCACTGGTTACAATTTGTGACACCCTGGTGAACAGACACACGTAGACACCATTCGAACAGCTTCTGTCGGATTAGCTCAGCTACACTACAGCTAACTGAGATAATAGCTAGAAAATGCGGCAATTAAAATGAATTGCCACTTATAGCCACTGGCTCATGGCATCCAAAACATCCGGCATCCTAAATCGCAGTATGCAGCAACACGATTACACGCACGTGCTCATGCGTTATAATGCGCAGTGAAGCATGACTCACTGATACACCATAATATTATTTGCTTAACACGCGACGGATCTCGTTTTTATGTCCTGATCTTGACATTCGACCTCATGACCTTCAAAGTTGGTAGTGAGTCGGCTGTCACGTGACCAAACCATGTACCAAAACTGAAGACTTCGCGGCGGAATTCACACGAAGGATTAGCTCGGACCCACTTCCAGAGCATACAGCCCTCTCCTAAATCCCCTGGCCAACTTTAAACTTCTCGTGTCTTCGGCACTCACTCCTTGGAGAGCCCCATAAAACTCTAGGTCATAACTGCCCCAGCCGGCATCCCAAAATTTAAAGACAGGTCATGTGACTTAGGTTACGCCCTTCTGACCTAGTTTTGTATTTGTAGATAGCAGTCTTCGTAAAAAGCATGCGCACCATATTTGAAGTCTCTAGCTTTGGCTATTGCAGAGATATTGAAAAATATGCGAAATTTAAAAGTAGGTCGCGTGACCTAAATTATGTCCCCTTTGACCTACTTTTGTATTGCTTATTTTCTACTTCTTACAATCTATCTACACGCTAAATTTGAAGCCTATATCTTTAGCCATTTCAGAGTTATTCACAGCAGTCCGCAAATTTAGAATGTAGCCACGTTTTCGACCCCTGTGACGTAGTTTTGCACTTGTGCATAGCACTTTATGTAAGCAATGTGCACACCAAATTTGAAGTCTGTAGCTATCGCCATTCCGAAAATTTAAAAATAGATCAAGGTGACCTAGATTATGACCCCTTTTGACTTAATTTTGTACTGGATATCTGCTACTGTTTACAACCTTTCTACGTGCTAAATTTGAACCAGACAGCTGAAGCCATTCAAGAGAATTCAGTGATCGACAAACTTAAAACGTAGCCATGTGACCTAGTTTTTACCCCTTGTGACCTATCTTTGCACTTTTGTGTAACTCTCTGTTTAAGCATTGTGCACACCAACTTTGAAGTCTGTAGGTGTAGCCATTCCGGAAACACAGACGAAATTCCAAGATTTAAAAGCAGATCAAGTTGACCTAGATTATGACCCATTTGACCTACTTTTGTGCTGCTTATCTTCTACTCCCTACAGCTTTTCTACATGGTAAATATAAGCCCTATAGCATCAGCCATTCGACAGATATTCACAGGGGTCCGAAAATTTAAAATGTAGGTTGCATAAACTGGGCCACGTCCCCTTTGACCTAGTTTTTGCATAGCGCCAAAATTACTCCTCATAGTCGATGCATGCTCCAAATTTGAAGTCTCTAGCTTTACCTTGTCCGGAGGTATAAGAAATGCCAATATTAAACATTTGGGCACCATCCACCATCTTGGTTTTGACTAGAAGTAGATTTTGACAATTCCGCGGTTTCCGCAGAACCACGTAGTATCAGTTCGTGACATTTCAGCATATTTTCACACAATTTTGCATTTTTAGGATAATCTCAGAGTTGGGTGGATAGACTGCCCCAATTTTCAGGGATGATAGGGTAGTCATTGGAGCTTTTAACACAGGTTTGAGATTTGTGACACGTTGCTCACTTTCAGAATGGGGGCGACTCAAATGCAAATTTTGTCAAAAAATCAAGTCAAATTTTTTCACATTTTCACCCGTTGAAATTGTAGGAGGGTGAGAAGTCTAAGTAAATATTTCAAACATGGCCTATGGCTGGACATCTGAAAAGCCTTTAACTACAGAGCCTATTGACATGCTGGCAATATGCTCAATTCAAGTCAATTATTTTTTTGGGAGGCCCCAAATAAGTGTGCCTAACAAAAATTATTTTACTTGAGAATGTGCCATTATATAAGAACCAAAATGCACTTACTATGGACATCCATCATAAGCTGCTGATGCTCGGATTGTGGCAGTGAATGAATCTGCTGAAGAATAATATCAAAATAGATTGCAGTATCACTCGACTGACACTGCTGCAAGCCAGTAGAAGCAGGACTTGGGCTATAGTCTGAGTCAATATCCATAGCATGGTCAAGTGGCCGCACACTCAGTGGAGACAGCACTGAACTGCTAGCAACCAAGGAGTCACATGACAATGCAGAGTGGCATGACATAGGCGAATGCAACGTGACATCGGCTGAACTGACTGCCGGCATCACAGCAGCATTCTGACACATCTTCTCCTGCACTCACAGATGATATGATGTGCATATGTCAGCAGAGCGCATGTATACAGTACATACAACATGAGCACAATTCAACAGTTTAACATGCTTCATCATCAGGTCCATGTAGCCAGTCAGGACCGTAGCGTCGTTCTAGCACCATGACCACAAAGGACTGCTCTTCTCCACAGAGCAGCAGGGGAACAGTTAAGAGTCTTGCTAAACTAGATCTAGCCATCTGTTCCTTGGGCGACCAGGATGACATTTCCAATTTTTATATGGTGTCCCATAATTAGTGGCCTCTTAGCTTGTAACGACATAATAATTTTGTCAAAAAGCTAGGGAGCTGCTGATTATGGGAGGGACACCATGTTCTTCTAGCCATTTTTGATCATAACAGCAAAATAAAGCCATTAACTTCACTAAGTCAACTCTCAAGAAAGTCACTGCATTGCAAAACTATTTGCACTAAATCATGTAACCTTTGTACAGACTGAGTATGTTTATTTGTACAAATCAGACTAACATTTAGTGACAGCTTTTGTCAGAACTGCAGACTCTTCAGTGCATATTCATGTCATGTCACACAGATATCACACAGCTTTAATGTGCTGTAAATAATCCCTGCATTGGAAATGTATATCATGCTGCTTTGTTGCCTATAACTGTCCTTTATAAAGGTTGTTTTTTATATTTCAATCATAACAATCTGTAGATCACACATACAGACATTTAAAATCTACAACAGTGACTTTACAAACTTACAAAGTCGTGATGTGACAATCAATATACTGCACCTCTAATACTTTACTTACTGAATTGCTCGTGTGATCAATATCAAGGTCAGTAACTATGGCAACATATAACCAGAGATAATATATACTAGGTACGAGGCGTAGCCTATATACTATCTCTTGTGTAACGACGACGCCAAAACCACTTCTGCAATTTGAACATTTCCACCAAATAAATGTCCGAATTCACTGTCAATAAATCTCCAACATCACAAATCAATTACTTGACTGCGTAAATAGAACACATTTCCTGCGGCTGATCCCTATAACATGTTGCAATCTGCATTTTTAGTTATTTTTAGTCTTTTAATTCGATTTAATAGCTACCGCGATTTTGTCACCTAGCAGCAAATGACCAATTGTGCATTATCAACTCTCGCCTTTAAATTTCACCCAAGAATGTATTCGCCATGTAACTAATGAATTACATAGTCAAGCAATATTGGACAATTTTTACTGCTCATGTGCAGAAACAACTATCTGTCAATGTCTGGTTAAAAAATTTGACCCAAAATTTGAGTTAGCCATGCTTGATGTAAGTGTGGATGTGAAAATGTTTCAATTTGACAGACATTTAAGGCCACTTTGGCCATTTATTTACCACACATGTGCAGAAAACAGCCACTTCACCTCTTCCGGTTTAAAACTGACCCCAAAATTGAGTTCCCCATGTCGGTTTCTAATTGGACCTAACGTTTTGGTAATTGCACCAAGTTTGCAGTCACTTCTTGTAAATTTTCTACTGCACAGAAATGACCACATATCTATTTCCGGTTAAAAATATGATGACAGATTTGAGCTTCCCGTGCACGATTTCCTATATGACATAAAATTTTGGCAATTACATGATGTTTACGACAATTTGTTGCATGCGCAATAACTGCCATTTTTCTACTTTCGGTCAAATTTACGAGTGAAAATTTGAAATTATCACGGTCAGATTCCTATTCGACTACGAAATTTGGTGGCGCTTGCAGCAAGATTTATGAGTGTTTAGAGTGATTTGACAGATGTTTAACGCCACTTTTTGCAATCTATTTACTGCACATACACACAAAATGGCCACTTCACTACTTTCAGTTTAAAATTTGACCCCAGAATTGAGTTACCCATGTCAGATTTCTAATCGGACCTGACATTTTTGAAACTGAGCCACGTTTTCAGCCACTTTTGGTCAATTTTCTACAGTGCATGCACAGACATGGCCACATATCTACTTCCAATTAAAAATATGACACCAGATTTGAGCTCCCCATGCCCAATTTCCCATAGGACGTAATATTTTGGCAATTACACAATGTTTAGGACAATTTTGGCTCAATCGTTTATGGTGCAAGTGCAAAAATGGCTATTTTTTTTTACTTCCAGTCAAATTTTTAACTGAAGATTTGAAATTCTCTTGGCCAGATTCCTATGTGACAACGAAATTTGGTGGAACTTACGTTAAGACTTATGGATGTTTGCAGTGAAAAACAGCTTTCGTAATGCAAAATCTCTTGGCATGTGGGTAGGGGTCCCAGACATAATCAATCATGCGAAGTTCGGTAATAACCAGTTAAGGGGATACAGAGTTACAGAGGGTTGTCAAATTTTCCATTGAGCCATAGGAATGGATCGTCACCTATAACACTGTAGCACGACTGTGCTACCATGATACTGAGCTTTAATACCAACAACTATGCAGTAATGTTTGCAATGGGATGGTGGTTAGTGCCCGACTTGGGATTGAAAGGTCCCGGGTTCAATCCCCAGGTGGTGTCAAAAAGTGAATGCATGTTTGTAAATATTTACCATTACGTTGTGTCTTATGTTATATTATGTGTTTGATTGTTGTTTCAGTTTGTACAATTGTTAAGTTACCACACTCAGTAAGCCTTGCAACACTATGTGGCAGCATGAATATTACTGTGCTAAACTGCATATGCTATGTTATGTTCATATGATAATTTGTGTTCTATTATATGCACTATCCTGTGTGGCAGATATTGTGTAATCCAGCATTCATGCTGCAATACAAATAAAACCATTATTAGTAGTAGCAATGCAACTGAACAGAAACACACCACAGCAGAATACATCTGTATATGAACAATACCCAAATGCAATTCAAGCTAAAGTGAAGACTGAAAGCCTTGGAATACATAACGAATTACACCCTCACTGGAGTATAATAAAACTTATATAACCATGACACAAGCAGAAATAAAAATCTCAGAAGATATATTGTGAAAGTTACCTTGCATAACTGAAAAAGGTATTCTAACATTAAGACTAATTCGTCTTTCATTGGCTTCTTGTCTGGAAAACCAGCTGCGTGTTTTGACCGTTTCCTATTGTTAGGATCCATGAATGGCACATCAGCATTCCACCACTTCGGACGACTGTCCCACAGACCTTTCACTACAACAAATGCCAATCAAATCTTCTCAGAAATACGATTTATTAACGTCAGTTGTAACGAATATTAAAATCAACTAAAACGAAAAATTTAGCCCCTTTCTGCATATTAACTGTCGGGCAGCTGTGACTGCTGTTCAGCAGATTCCACAACATTACACTGCATCTTTTTCTGACCTTAATAAATTCCTATCTTCCTATCATTATCATGTTACACCAACATCTGATGACTGGGTCGAGTTTCCTGTTAGCTATGAACATGTACAGGTACTAGCACTGCTGAAGAAAAATGGACTTGACAGTTCACTACTGCGAAACTACAGGCCCATCCACCTCTAATCTGTGAACAGTCTCCAAGGTACTAGAACGACTCGTGTTGACATGCCTATGAGTCAGCCAACTTCACCAAGTACCAGTCTGCATACAGGAAAGGACACTCCATGGAAACTGCGCTGCTGGAAGTCCTCGATGGTGCTACATGGCTGCCGACAACAAGCAGGTCAATGTTCTGATTGGCCTCGACCTGTCAGCGGCTTTCGACACAGTCGACCACGAGATCCTGCTCCAGAGGCTGCAGACTGAGTTTGGCGTGATTGACACATCGCTATCCTGGCTGCATTCTTACCTGCAAGACAGGACCAAGTTCATCAAACTGGGCCAGCATCAGTCACCAGTCGTCCGGCTCGACGTCGGCATACCTCAGGGGTCCATCCTTGGACCAGTATGTGGACCAATACCACCAGCCGACAACACATCCGACGGGCTGTCTGCTCTCGCCGTGTGTACTACTGACGTCAGACAGTGGTACATGCAGAATGGACTGCAGCTCAACCTGGAAAAGTCGGAGGCACTGATGATCGGCACCGCCAATCAGCTCCACACCATCAGCTCAACCGTGACGTCAGTTGGCTGTGATGACCTACAAGGTCTGTACAACCACGACACCAATGTAACTCAGTCGGCATCTCACGTTGCGCCAGCCTGCATGGACATTACACCCGTCGGACGTTCCGCTGCTCATCAAGCCTTTCACCAGAACAGAGTTTGCAAAGCACGCTTTCCGACACTCTGCGCCGACTGTCTGGAACTCACTACCGAAATCGATCACCAACTGCGACTCATTGCCAGTGTCTAAATGTAGACTAAAGACATATTTTTTCTGTTTAGTGTTTAGCTAGCACACAGCGCCTCTGAAGTCATGACCTTATAGCACTACAGAAGGTTGATTATTATTATTATCATCATTATTATTATTATTATTATTATTATTACATGGACAGACAGATGGACAGACTGTCAGATTCCACTAAAACAATACCTAATGCTAAAAGATCCAAATGTGTGCAAATAAAAAAACAGCTGAATAGGCACCCTGCCAGAGGACAGACCAATACTACAAATATTCTGTATTTAATTCAAACCAAACCTCTTTTGCAGCATGATACATCACGATCATCACAGTACAGAAACAACTTTGGAATAATTTTGCGCATATCTTCCACATGGAGGTCTCGCAACTGATGTTTATCGTGTGTTGACAGAAACCTCTCAACAACTGTTGTCACTGCTAACAACCAATTCAACAAAATTCAGCTTAGCAAAATTGCATAGTAATAATAGGATTAAAGCCATATAACAAGACATAAGGCTAACAGTAGCATACCATAAAGTGAAAAGGACACAACAACAGCTGTATCAAGCAACCATCTGGAAAGAGTCAAATCACAATGCTAACCAAACACCAAACATTTACTTTTGTCTTAACACTGCTGTTAAACATCAGACAAGCAACAGTTTTACTATGCAGAAAATGACAAAAACTAACAAGCTAATCAATACACAATGATGCACTCATGCAATAAATTAGTCAATTTAAAACTAAGCATGCTAATTATATATTGTATACAAAACATATTACCGTCTTTTTCAACACACTGCAGTAACAACTTCCTCTTCTCGTCAGCTGTCAGTGAAGATACATCTGAAAGTAAGACCCAAAAGACTCCATTTACAATACAGCATACCCCACTCAAAATACAACATATCAGCAAAGGATGCTACTGCATTGACAAGCTTGAAATTGCAACTACAAAATTCAGACACTACATTTAATACTGGACTGCTGTAGTTTTAACACACAAAAAAACAATTTCTACAGTGCTGACACGAATGAAAAATCTCAGTGACCACTAGCTTAACCTGCTAGCTTAACACACTCAACATGCATGCATGCCAGACTCGGACAAGAAAATGTAGTCATTTGCACAAACCAAACACTTTGCCAAGATTAACGGCATGCATGCTATCAGAGATGAATTTCAGGCACACACTGGTAAAGGTCCAAAAATTTTCTTTGTGATCTATGCCCATTCAGCCCACTGCAGCCTTCAAAGTTACAAGCTTATGTGGGTGATAAAATGTGTAAATTAATATTACTTCTAACCTCACACTTCTTTTGCTCTACAGAACAGCTATTTTTCCTGTAAAATATCTATGAACTCACCGACAGAGTTATCACGACGGAATATGATCTTCTTTGAATATGCCTAAACAAAAAACCACTTATCAGTACAAGTTAGTTATAAAATCATTTTTAAAGAATCAAAAACATGGATCAGAAATTTTAAAAAATCTTCTAAATGGAAATAGTCACAATGTAACTATTATGCACTGTGTGCATATAAAAGAGAATAAGAATAGTGCAATATAACCTCCGATGAATGGCCAGAAGCTTCCTCATGCAAAGACACATCTTGAGCCATTGTCACCAACTATATCTTGCAGTCTTGTGGTCCAAAGATACTTGTTCACACATCACACAATGTTATAACACAAAGCAAGACAACTTAGGCTTCATTAAATGAGACCAACACCACAAACAGAACTGCTTCAGCATGGACCAGCCACAGCTGTTCCGTTTAAAAAGAGAGTAACAAGCATTACAGCAGTTCTCAGTTGAAACAGCACATAATTTCAGAATCAGAATACACTGGACTAGTATGAATATACACCTTGCCTGCATGGCAGTTAGTATAATTGGAAGCCAGACATTCCCCCTGGACATATTCCCCCCAGACATTTTCCCTTCCCGAAATTGACATTCCCCCTCCTCACCCAATCTCCATAAATGTTCAATGAAAGTATCCATTTTCCAAGCTGGTTGCATGTAACAATCAAACTGCCATTGCTACAGCAAACAAACTGTCAGCATTCAATAAAAAAGAAAACATGTTTAAAAATAAGGAAACTGTGTTTTATTTGTTTCTCGTCATGGTGATATGTGAATTTTGTTATATGGGCTTGGTGTGCTGTGGTTGTTTTCCTTCTTTCTACCATATTGGTAAATAAAGATGTATATATTATTGGGCAACTGTGCGCTAAAAATGGCCGAAATGCCGCTCCTGAGTATGATGTGCAGTGGAGCGCAGAATAATCCCTGCCGCTGAGTACACGAGATGTTTAACAGCGTTGTTTTAACTGAGTGAGTGGAGCAGATAATCAAAGAATAAAGCCGGCATGTAATATTAAGGCTGACTTGCGAAACTAGGCAATTGGGTGCACTTGGGCATGACGTACGAGTGGTGAAGCGGGGTGGACGAATATGCGAATATCCGAACACGACATCGAAGCAATTCGGACAAGCAGGAAACAGTTGCAGGCGGAGCAATCCCGTATTCACGGCGGAGCTATATACGAGCAAACATGCAACTGTTCTCAGAGATATTCAGTTTAGCCCTAGAATATGTATATAGATGCCTATAATGTACAGCGTATAACACTTTTCTGTGTGTACACCCCGACGTGTTCCTCTTTACTGGGTCTACGTCTGTTATCTAACATAAAGGTGCGTTAACAGTGACGAGTAATTTCTTTTTTTAAAGAGAACACAATACAACACATAAGTATATGCCTATCATATACCCAACAGCTTATTTTCCTCTTCAATAATAAACATTTGTCCGGGAGGAAATGTCAGGCGGGGGAATATGTCCAGGCAGCGAAAGTCCTACACCCGCATAATTAACTATCCCATCTGGCTTAATCTGCAAATTTCAAAGACAAGCCTCTTTAAGTAGCCTAGCTTGCCATCAGAAGTTCCTCAGCATCTTTTTGACTTTACAGCACCATACACATCCAGATTTACCCGGTAATGGAAAATTTTACTATTTTCCACATCACACAGTTCAGGCTAAACTGTAGGCGTTATTCTCAAAAATTATATCTCATAATTACCGTGCACGGCCACTTACATTCGACACAATCAACAACATGCACTATACGACAAAAAATCCCAACGGTATGGGAAATCCATTAAATCCACCTAGAGATGGTCGTGATCAAATTTTCAGAACCGATACATTCTTTTGTCTCTGAACCGATACGACACTTTCGGTATTTTTTCAAGTCACACGAAATTAAGCATACGAATGTTTTGCTAGCCAATGTTGTGAAGTACTGCGTTGTGAAGTACTGCGTTACTAGTAATTAATTACTAGTAATTAATTACTGTTTTGGGTAATTTAATTACCAGTACTGTAATTAATTACTTTTCTCATAAAGTAATTAATTACAGTAATTAATTACATTTTGTGCTGTAATTGTAACGTTTTTTGCAATTACATCTTTTAATTCTACTATGAGTGATGCAGCAGGCTTAGTGACGAAAACTTTGAAATGATGCTGCTACTGAAATCTAACAAGGCATTTAAGTGACTACAGGAGAACAAAATTAGTTTGTTTTATAGCAGTAATAATAGCAGGATGTTTAGATGATTGTAAACGAGTTATGTTTGTGAATTGTGAGTCTGAGAATAAGACTTCTGTGTGTGTACAGTTTTTTGGTAGTATAGCTTGTGTTAATCGATTGTGACAAATATTAGTTTGGTTGTACTTGTGTTCACAATAATTATGTGTACTGTATGTTTTAAAGCAGAATTTTGACCAATGATAATGTAACTCCTATCGAGTAAATGCTAGTTGTTCAGTTTTCTAGTAAGAAATGTAAGCAGATGTCTGAGTTTGTGTGAAAGAACTGCATTTTTATTGTAGTTGTGATGTAAGTCTGGGTGATGAAGAAACTGTTATAGACTGTAGCATTTTGAATGCCATTCAGCTGAAGTATGAACAACATACTGCAGTTAAAATCAGTTTTACAAGTAACGTCATTTTACTGTTTTTTTTCATAATTGTGGCATATTATAAATTTAACTAGTGTGCAGTAATAAAAGCAGTAATAAATTATACTTACTGAAGTAATTGTAATTAGTAATTACTTCTTTTTGGGTAGTAATTAATTAATGTAATTAATTACTTTTACACAGTAATTATTCCAATATTGTTAGATATTTCTATAATGTAGAAATAGAGGTAAGCGTTATCATGACGGTATGTAGACTGAGTATAATTGAGCTGTTAATTAAAGTATTAAACCGATTATTGTGACTCGATGGCTCAGTGGTCAGCATTGTGGCTCACTGTTCTGAGGTCAAGGGTTTGACGCTCATAGCCTCTGCACTCCAGTTACTAGTAGGCGTGGCGGTTTGACACCTAACAGCTGGTGATTTCCGTCACACAGCAGTACTGGGCAGAGTCGTTTACTTACCGTGGTGGTGCCTAGGCCAACTCAGCCTTCCATCCATCCGGGGTCAGTAAATGAGAACCAGCTTTGGCTGGGCACGGAAAGGCACGTATAGATCATTCCACTCGTGGATAAATGCATCGGTGTGCTGTGCAGATAAAATTGTGAAATCTCTCGACATGTGTGGCATACTTTAGCCGCTTTAGTGTTTCTGCAGTGAAGTTTCTTCACTAAGAGAGAGAGAGGTGCTATTTCAAGTGCATGACCTTTGCCCTTTTATGACCTTTCGCACTGACGGCGGCAATGCGGATTGCCATCTCCATAGCTAGTCTTCGCTTCCGCTACCTAGATATATACTGGAGGTAACAGGCATGGGCCAAATATTACAACCATTTTTGAACAAAATATCTGCTGGCTTTTCTACGGAACACAGTATATAGCACAGCACAAAATTGTTCATTTTAAAATACTATAAAGACGATTTGACAAGATCACAGAAACACAAAATGAGCTAAATCATACAAAACGCGAGTAATGGGAAAATTTCTGCCAGTAGTATGGCGAGTCACCGGGGGCTTACACATAGCAGCAAGAGCAAAGTCAGACTAAGCCAGAAAAGTGACGAGCGAGATTTACATACGAGCGAGCGAGAAAATGACTTCTGAGTCAGTTCTGGGTCTAATCTAAAGTATATGACACAACAGCTAGTGCCTCAGGACACTGCTGACAACTCACACACACTTGACTGTTCACCTCCATTAAACTGTGTACTCGCAGCATGTGCATGAGACGTCTCAACATTAGCCAAAAGTAGGCAGTCATGCAAGTGTGCAGATACTACTTTCAACAACAGCACAGTTCACAAACAGACTTTAGTTTATGACATTTAACTACTGACGCTCATTTCTAAAACAAACACCTGACAGAAGTGTTTGATAGCACATCTCACATTCAGATAATTGTGCTAAGTGCAGACAAGCAACCTGTCAGCTGCTGTATTTTATAGCAAGTAGTGATTAAACTGTGTCCACGCGGAGCACAAACTTGCGTGCTGCCGCTGTTTTGTTACTTTGACCTTGAGATTAACCCCATGACATTGAAACTCAAAGGTGACCTAGATATACAAAAGATGCACCTTCGGGCTGAAAATGAAGCTGCTAGCTTAGGGCATTCAAAACATGGAGCTTTTTCTAAAATATGAATATGTCTCACGGTCAAAGGTCAAGGTCAATGTTGAATTACTTTAGGTGTTATCATAAGATGTTCCGATCAATTTTTGAGTTGCATGCTACCGCTTTTTTGTTGTCGTGACCTTGACCTTGGACCCATGACCTTGAAACGGAACAGTGACCTAGATGTATCTCCAAACTGAAAATGACGTTGCTAGTTTAAGCCATTCAAGATATATAGCCTGAATTGAAAAAGTACAAAAATAGCTCGCAAGGTCAAAGGTCACGGTCAAACTCACCATCTTCGAACCACTTCTACCGTTCACCGCGTTCACCATGCGGCATTGTCCTACCAAGTTACACCAATGTCTGATCAGTAGTTTTGGAGATTATGTGTGGACAAAAAGACAGGCACACAGACAGACAGACAGACACAGATGCTGCCAAAAACAATACCTGCTCGCAGCACGCACACACGGATATATAGTGAAAACTGCAGAACCATAGTAGTTTACAGAAAGATATAAAAATAACCTTAATTTGAATAAACTTTTTAGGCCTTGCCCGCAGACTGTTGATTCTATGTTTCGTTAAAATCTGATGAAAACTGTAGACTGATATGAACTAAAACATGACGGATTAACTCATGAACAACGACAGATTTAGTAAAAATTACTAATTACTACTCGAGACTGTATCTATTTCTGCAAATTCATAGACCACAATTATAAGTAAATAAAAAATACCAACAAGCACTCACATAAATTTGTAATATTATAGACTTATAATAACAGCATAAAAAACATCAATATCTTGACCTCAATTTACACGGAGTGACTGGTAGTAACTACAGTTAGCAGCCAACATGTCACAACTGCACAGTGCAGTCCGGTCCAGTCTGTACAGCACTCAGAGGCAAATCACGAGTCGCTGGCAGAATTACACGACTCATCATCATCATCATCACTATCACTCAGTGGCTCCATAGGTACACTAGTCATGATCAGTCCTCGGTCGTACAACGATGCTGCCAACGTAATCTGCACACATCCACAGCTAACTCACATACTGCAACTTCAAAGTTCCAACCACAATTGTGCATCTGCAATAAACCACTTCTTTATAGCACAACACAAATGACAAAGAAATCATTTGTTAGTGCCAAAAAGTTCTACTCTAATTCTAGTGATTTTTATATTTTCAACTTGCAGATGTGTAACTAAAATGTACGGAATATAACACATGACCAAAGTAATTTGGCAGCGGCTGTATCGAATATGCTGCCATCTAGCGAATGAGTTGTGTTTTTCAGCGCGCAACTGCATGTAATGCAATGCACACTATTGCTGTCGCTGACCCATATGTATGTCAAATGCACGTACTGCGGTGAAACGACAGACTCACCAGTCAATGTACAATTCATTAATAAACACTGGCACTTGAGCTTTTCATTGGTACCAAAATTGACCTTAAATGACCTTCAACGCTGCATTATGGCTATATGCCTACATAACAGTCCTACTGGCTACACAGTCTACTATTGCAGAACATTATCATGATTGGCTGTAAGTACAGCATACATTAGATTATAATACTATGAATCAATAAATCACTTTTGTGATTTGTCTGTTATTATGCAGCAGTCGCATGCTCTCTTTGTGACAGCTAAGCTATTATATATACTAGACAATGGGCAAAATTTTCCATGACTCTCCCCCCCACATCGCCAAAGGGGGACTGAGACCCCACCAAATACAATGTGTATTGGACCCCAACAGTCTCTACTCCAAACAGCACCTCCATCTGTTTAGCTGTTTTTCAGGGTGCAAGCTATTGAGTGGCATGACAGCCTGACAGACACACCACACAACATGATCATCTTTCGCAATAGGCTGCATTTCATGCACTCGATGTGGCCTAAAATCACACGAAATAAGGAAGTTGAAAATGAACAGTTGATGCAAACTAGATATGCAGCACTAACGTACAACAGGCAACTAATAAGATAGGTAACAACTGGACAAAGTAATTTGCCAAAGGTCACATGAACCCCGTCCCTTGCCAAAGGTCACACTGCACCTTGTCCCTTACCTAAGGTCACACTGAACCTTGTCCCTTGGCAAAGGTCACACTGAACCCCGTCCCTTACCTAAGGTCACACTGAACTGAACCCGATCCCTTGCCGTGGGGAATGAGGACTCCCATCTAATACAACATTTCTTGCATCCCAAGAGCCTCCACCCCAAACACAACAGTGATCTGTTCAGCCGTTTTTGCACAGCCCGCCCACGTGACAGACAGACTGCCAGATGCTGAGATTATCGATCACAATAGTCCGCATCTCATGCTTTCGTTGCAGCCTAATAATGACACTAGCCATCTAGCCAACTAGATTACCCGTTCCTGAACAGTGTCCAGCGGCAAATCATCAACAGTAACATAGGCAGGATAACGCTTCAGCAGAAACTCCACTCCTTCTGCCATCTACAAATGAAAATCTTCAATTACCAATATCACTTTAGGAACAGAGTAACTTGCAAAAAAAGAAGTTCATGGTATAATTATGTGTACAAGTATTAACATCTGTGAGAAACATAACTAGCAAATAGTAACAAGAGGCCAAACGAATCTGGCAAAGGCTGCATGCATTGGACTCTATAACTATAGCTGTTCCTAAGATATGTACGGGATTGTCACCCAGACGTGGATATGTAGGGGATCGTTACCCAGACGTGGATATGTAGGGGATTGTGACCCAGACGTGGATATGTAGGGGATTGTGACCCAGACGTGGATATGTAGGGGAT
>Ga0126335_1000425_pt1 | contig 20238 bp, 12 predicted proteins | sample OlaspJWI45metaG_FD_108409 | JGI IMG/M metagenome (GOLD analysis project Ga0126335, IMG submission 108409) | Marine gutless worms symbiont microbial communities from Oahu, Hawaii - Olavius sp. 1 OAHU.JWI-45 metaG | ecosystem: Host-associated > Annelida > Digestive system > Unclassified | place... | reverse complement strand
TCTCGAACTTAGTCACTCGTTTTCGCCACAAATCGCTTGGCATATCAAATGAAAAACATTCCTGACAATATTTGACATTATTAATATTACTTGTTTTAAATAATTTCATAAAAAATCGATTAAAAATTACAAAGTCCATAGACAAAAAATCAGATTTCCTTAATGGTCATGCTTCCAAACCATATAGAATAACAGGAATACATTAATATTTTGCTGATGATCAGCTGTAATACAACGTCTTCTTTGACAGCGCTTCTATTTGTGCTGTTACTGTATTGGATAACAGGTAAAACTGTGTAATCCCTTGACAACGCATGCCATACCTAAGCGCTTTTGCGATGAGGCTGCTTCATACAGAGTCGCTGCAAGTGTCCCTTAGATTTATATTTACCGTTTTAATACTTCGATTTTGTTTTCTTTTCATCAAATATAGAAGCAACGCGCAGAACACTGAGGTCGTCAGCAGAGTGGTCGCCAAGCAGACAGTGACGCATTATGAATATTAATGAGCATGCGCACACGTTTTGATCATACAGTTCGTCTTTCGCCCAAATGCATCGACCTGAAGTCGCTAAAATTTATCTTAAAAATTACGTATTGGCGTCATACTCGTATTGAATTGCACCGGAAGTTTTAACTTTGGGTGTTCTGAAGTTTTTGAGTAATCATATGTCGACAAACACACATGGAAATCATTATCGTGACAAGGTCTTTCGCTGTTCATAACTAGCTCAGTTTGATGTCAAATTTTGACTTCATAAGATGTGTTTTAACTTGTTCTTAAAATCAATAAACAAATTTTTGATGCTACCGTATTTTCGGTGAATAAAGATATATATCTATATAATCAACTCAGTATGGCGCGTAGCCCTAACACTTTGCGTTAGGTTACTTCATAACAGTTCAGTGGTAGCTACGGTAAAAGCGCCGGGGTATATCTGTACCGTCACAATCTGCAGTCAGCAGTTACATTGAATCCCGTAGCGTCACGAAATACAAATCAAGCAGATTGACAATTTGCAAATCGCAGCGCATTGTGCTCGCTGGCAGGCGCACAATGTCGGGTCAGCGCTCGGTAAATCTGGACGTTTAAACAAGGTCAGCGACCACAGATTTTTGTCATTCTTAACCACTCTAACACTACCGTTTCTCAGTTTTGTCACCAAACTATTTTCTCCACAAATATTGCACCGTAGGGGTACCACGGTAAGCGAAGAACACAGGCTGGACGCTCGCCATTGGATTTTTCCCATCCGATTGTCCCACGGTCCACTTTTTCTCATTCCAAACGAGACTGTTTTTCTTCATCATTATTGCATGTTTGCTCGAAATAATCGATCCACTATTAACAGTAAAACAAACAAGAACAAGACGCTACAGTGCACAAACAGTCGCCTCTAAAGCTGAAAAACGAAACGTTTTACAAAACCCGAAATAAAATCTACGTTTTCTTCAGTGATTTTCAATTTTGTTGCTCCTGCTATACTTTGACCTTTTGAACCCATGACCTCGATACAATAACCTGACGCAGATTCAACACGCTACGTGCGTATCAAAAACGAACTTTGTAGGTCAATGTATTCAGAAGTTACAGCAGACAGACAGACAGACAGACGCGGCTGAAAACATTATTGTACGGTCTGTACCGCACAATGCGTCAAAAATAGAATTATTCTAATGGCACCGAAATCTATTTTTGGTCGTACATCCCTACAAATTCTACACGTCGAGATGACCAGTGATAACTCTAAACCCAAAACGACCGCATCACTTTCTCTAGGCGTGGAAGGAGAGAACTTGTTCTAGTGGCGACCGAGGAGCAATTGAATTGAGCCAATTGGCGCCTGGCCGCGTTCGACATTCACATCCAATCTATCCGTTTCGAAGAGGATCTGTTTTAAACTTCTGTCAAAAATAGAGACCCACTGAAATCTATCCTAAGATAAGACCATTCAGTGTCGGTAGTAATACCAATTAACGGTATTTAACGGCACTAATGCATTTATACAGCATCAATTAAACAGATATCTTCAGATGCGTTATGACATAAACAAAACAATTTTACATTTAAAAATGTAAAAAAAACCTACATTTCGCCTATCATGCATGGAACATTGGCACAGCGCCTCTGTGGTAGTAATGTATAGCCTCTGAAGCCTGCAGCACGGAGACAATGGCATATTCTTACTTTACTTATTTGCTTAAATACTGAGCTAGTACCTTAGACTTTAGAACTCAGTTCGACAAGTCTCGAAAACATTCATACACATCTCGTATGTCAACAACTAAAACAAAATTTAAAAGCGCCCAAAAACTAAAATTTTTTACCAAGTTTACTTTATGGCACAGAAGCATGTCTAGTTAACAAATCAGTACTCAAATCACTGTAGTTTGTAATTAATAATCTCTTTAGGTAAAATGCTTTCAACTAAGTTTTTCGATATTGTCAATGAGTGTGTTTTTATTTTTAATTGTTCTGTGTTTAACGTTGTGTATAAAAAGTCAAATTTTTAAGCAAACAGAAATACTCTGGTGATAATATGTTGTTTAAATTGTTTTTGGAAAATATACAAAATGAGTTATAGCTAATACGCTGTTATTAGTCAAATTTTTCTGTTTCTTTGCTGCTGTCTACCATTATTGCTTAATAAAGACGATTATTTATAAAATATAAAATTCAAAGCTGAGGCTGTGTGACTGGTTCGAAGTTAAGAGTCAATCGATTGATCGGACGTGAAAACCGAACGCGCCCTACAGATGCCGTTGATCTCGTCCCGGGAGTGATCAGCTGATACTCGACGCTGATTGGATAGACGATCGAGTCACGTGGCCACCAGGGTACTTGGACATTCACTGTCATGCCACGATATCCCCCACTAACCAGTTGCTATCTTTCAGGGGACCACGGCGGGGCGGGGGGGGGGCAATCCCCCGCTCTCCCACTATTCCCTTTTCTCAACACCCACGGTATTGCTGCTGTAAGCGTAATGCAGAAACTGGATCATTGCAACTCACTGCAGCCACAGTGCACGAAAAAAAACAATTATTCACAACTGTTAGCTACGTGGCAGCAAGAGAGAAGCACGTAGACACATTTGTCTATTTGTGATGGAATAAAAAGTTATAATAAACTAATGATCATGGATTCATGCTAACATATAGCAAAACAGTCAGTAGGCGACTCGGCTTACGCCATCTGTGTCTTGTGCTGGGATTTTAATTTCGCGATCTTCCGCTACCAGACAGTAGTAATCATAATAGTAATAGTAGTAGACTACCTACCATTTCACGTCAGTGGGGCGATGGATAAATATTATCATAGTGTAGATATGCCGGCGTGACACACGTCTACAACGCCAGCCGATAAGTGACGATCCAATAAGTGACCTCATGCCATGCGACAATATTCACCGCTGCACAGTTGCGAACCAAACGAATATAGGCATACAAAAATTGCGTCAGAAAACTGAGAACGAGCTGAGCTGTTTGGCACTGCTCTCAGCCAATTCATATATTTGTATGAAACTCTTTAAAACTGGGAGTATTGATGTAGTAAAAGATTCTCAGAGCTACTTTGCAATTGACCTGCCGAGCTGTGATCTTAAAAGAATGCAGGATAAGTTTATATTACGATACGTTTCTACAGTGAATGGTTTTTGCCAATTTTGTAAAAAGCTGTAAAGCCTGTAATACTTAATTAGGTTTGGTGAACAACGTTGATTATATATGATATTTTGTTCATACTCCAGTACCAAGTGTCAAATACTGTGATGGACTTGGTCGTTGTTTTCGCCTTGTTTGTATTTATGCTTGCGCTGCTGTGTTTTTTGATGCTACCGTATTTTCGGTGAATAAAGATTTATTCCGGGCGCAGCCCGGCTGGGCCGGAGGCCCTCCCGGCTGCGGCCATAGTAAACTCGCCCGTGTGTGCGCGTACTGGGTTGCCGCTGCTGACTAGTGCGTAATTTATAAGAGTGACGGAAGTCCGTCACGAAAAAGCGTAACGAAATTTTTTGGCGAAGGCCTCTGAAGCTGAAATTTGGACACGCGTTCATCGTCGGTATTTGACGTCTTTTGCTCGTCTCCATTTTGAAAATGAGCCAGGATTGACAGAGTTATATGCTGCCGAAGGTCGGCGAAACAGACGGTTGTGTATATCTAAAAAGGGGGCAACGGCGGAAACACTATAGCGATGTGATTGTAATTAGTGCACTGCAGAATCGAAAAGTAAATAGTAAACAAATTGAATGTATTGTTTGATAATGATAATGTGAAATTTGTAATAATGATACCAAAGACGGGCGCGCAGCGCCAACGGTAGCACCGGCTCATCTCTACGTCGCTTCCAATGAGCTCCGGTCTCCGGGCGTGCGCCCGGAGTTTAGGTTTCCTAATGGTTTATATATAACTACAACCCTTAGCCTTGATAACAGTGACTTAGGTATTTCGAAAATGTACCTGCTCGCTGAAAATAACGCTTCTTTGTCAAGGCATTCAAAAACTCACAGCCATTATAGAGGACAAACACATCGACTGACCGTATATCTTCTCCAGATTTATTCATGTCATACATTAATCGACGTAATATTATTGAGAGTAACCCCAGCGGCTGGGCCAGTATGTGATAACGATATTGCAGTAGGTCAAAGACGGCTATAAATATAACAAGTAAACTTATAAAGTCAATCAATAAAGGTTAATGCATAAAATACTCCATGAGGAGAGAGAAGGGAAGATGGTGGAGGCAAGTCAATATCGAGAATGGCTGATAACTATGCATGAAGAAGTGGCGTCAGACCGGAGCCTGTATTGTGGCAGTCGTGGGCATGCGCGGAATGCAAGAGTGTGGACAAGAAACCAGCTTAAGGGACATCACAAATAGTCGAAAACTAGCCTGGCAATTTGTATAGTTTTGGGCACTAGCTGAGAACTTTTCTTAAACCGGAAACCAACTTAACGAGCGTCATTAAACAAATCTAAAGTGTTGTCGTTCGATCCTTGGTCGTGGTCTTAAAAATGTGGTCTTGCTCGACTGCAATTCAACTTTGAAATAGTCGCCTAAACCAGAGAATTACTCAAGTATTTTTCGTGCAAAGCTTGTGTGCGGGGAATGCAAGAGTGCTGGGGACAGAAAGTCTTGATTTCAATTGCTAATCGAAGACCCCGCGTCGCGCGTCGCTTATTACCAAGTCACGAGTGCGACATGGGCCGACCCAGCTCACAAAATGCAACAAGTAAGTAACGAAATATCCAAAAAAAATTTCTGTCGTTTCTCGATGTTTTATGGTAATAAATTGGTCAAACCCGAATTAAGAACCGAAAGGCGTTTTTGAGAACAGAATTTCGCAGTCAGCTGTAAGCACAAAGAGGTAACACCTATACAGTGTCTAACCTTTTTGAGTGCAAATGATTCCAAGCTCTCAAAGATTCTTTGGAGTCTAACGTCTTTAGCAATTATGTATAAATAAAAATTACTAAAAAATTTTTTGAGTATTTTAGTTTTGCAATAAAACAATTCCGAATTTAGAAAGCAAATGTGTAGAATTTATTCATCGCAGCATTGCATTATGCGTGTAAACGTGAACTATTTTGCGCTGCTGGTGGAAAGCCATCATAAACACCTTGCAGCAAGATCGAGAACTACATCAGGTAAAGTGTTACAGCTGTGTGACGCTATACAGGACGAAAACTCCTTCAGTGTCCAGCTGTGACGCTTCGTATACATACTATCAGCGATTAGCAGTCGTTATTCTTCTTCATTCGAACTTCTTCTAGGGATAGGCACGAGACGTTAACGCCCGAGACCGAGACGAGACGTTTGTAGGTCACGAGACGTTACCGAAACGTTAAAATGAGCAAAGAATGTCAAACGAACACGTCAAAACAATGACGTCATCAACCTACAACTTCCGTCGACCGTCAGTAAGTAATGCATTAACCAATTCGGGTTAACACTGCCATAAATAGCGACTACTGATTTGCTCATTTTATTATTGTGGCTTGCATAATTTGCTCGAAAAAAACGTCTTGGGCTAAAGTTGGGCACGAGACCAAAATAGCCGAGACCGAAACGAGACGTTGGTGCGTCTCGAGACCGAAACGTTGAGACCGAGACCACATCCCTGACTTCTTCCGTATAGAAGTAACTTGGTCGAAATATGAGAATAATAATGATAATATGTGTTTAATAGAGTAATTGACAAACCACAATTACAGATATTATATGGTACATGTACGCACAAGCATAAGACGGAAGAAAACATCAGCATCAATCAGTAGATGTCAGAAAACAGCATCCTCTCTTCGTTATAAAATTACTGCCAGTAAGATGTGACCGCCGGTTTGTAATCTTGTCTATTATGCGGCTGTTTTCTAAACTCATAGCTCTGTGGGAGAGCGAGCGGGTGGTAACAGGTGCTCCGTGCTACAATACATGGCCTGCGTAGAGACTCTAAAATCTTGCTGAACAGCCGATGATTATTACATTGTTCCTTAAAGTCATAATTCGGATCTGGGGCTGAACTATCGAACGCATCGCGAATACTACACGCCGGCTATAGGAGCCGGGGAAAATGAGCTTCTAGGTCAAAGCATTCAAAATGGAACCAGCACAGTACAAAGTTAGAACATTTGTCGCTCGTGTAACAGTGACCCTGACTCGTTGACCGGAAGAAAGGACCTGTCCAAGGTGGGTCTGGAGTGCCGCGGTCCGCCCTTGTCACGCCTTGACGCTAACGTCACCCGACGACGTTTACCCAACTCCGCCGACCGTAGCCGACCGATCTCGATTCCTCCACGGCGCCCGGGGTACCCGGGGGTGCCTGGGGCGGCCCCGGTCCCTGCCGCCATGCAAACCGGATGCAATTATAAGCGCGGCGGGTGGACGAAGCGACGTGCGGCATCTATTTCCATAAATTGTCGACGACGACGTAGTCCAAGAGCCAGAGATCGGGCGCTTCGCTGTCAGTCGCCATGTATGCCTTGTCGGAATAACATCGTGCGCAGTCGAGAGCCACCTTAGCGACAGTATCTGTGCTTGAAAGGACATCATAAAGAGGTGAGAACCGGGCTTGCAATGCGTGTGGTTTTGGGAACCAGCTAGCTTGGCAACTTGGTGGCCCGGAAGACACCAGGAAATCGAAACCGATAACATGTGAACTGGAAAAGTGACTTATGTGGACAAGGAGCCAGCTTTGCTAGGTTATCTGTGCTTGAAAAGACATTAGAAAAAGTCGAGAACCAGCCTGACAACATGTGTGGTTTTTGGAACCAGCTGAGTCATTTGCTTAGTCTACTGTTTCCGGAATAACATCGTGTGGTGTCGGCGACTGCGGCTTAGATACGGTAATCGTTTTCTTGCGTCGCGCGAGCATCGAACTCGAGTTCCAGATGGAACAGATACGCGTGTTCCGTGGCCGCATTGGTCTGGAAGCGATCTGCAGTGAAGACGAATAGACGGAGGTCAGCGAACATGTCGGCGATAAAGGTGAAACAGTTTGCCTGAACGAATGCGAAAAAGTTGTTGAGGGAAAAACCCGACGTGAGTTTTGTGCTATTATTAGCATTACTTACCGCCGAATCGTGGACGCGAAGACGCCATCTTGTCTCGTGGTACACTGATATGCTAATGAGCCGCCGTGGCTAACTGAAACGATCGGGTTGCCCGATTCGTGAATGACGTCATCGATTGAGGTCATAATTGCAGTACGTATTAAACCACTTCGAAGCAAGACCACCAGCAGTAAAGCCTGTACTGCTACTATCTGTTACCGGAGTGCAATCTACCCGCGGAACACCGTCTGCTAGCTGCTGCTAGAGAGCTTCAAGGCTCAACTGAATACAAGTGAGTGAGTAGAGGCTTATCGTTCCACTCGACACTTTATAGGTCATTTCTGGGACGATTTTTACAGGTCAGATGACACAACCAACAGCGTCAAAGCACTGATGGAAGCCAGTTGGCCACTGAGATAAGCTTAAATCCCACCAGAACCACTCCACTGTGTTACAATATGAACTGTAGGCAACCGCCTCTAGGCTGAGCACAGCGTAAAGGTCCCAGTGTGACAAAAACCCAACCTGCTGGACCTATAAGCTGCCTAGAACATCGTGCAACAAGAGTACTGCACTGTGCTATAGTAACTATAGCAGCTGTGTTACTCCAGACGATTATCACTATTAGGGTGAGGCCATGCATGGAGATTGAGGGGTCAACTGAATACAATCCGGCTGACGTAGATGCCAGCCGGCCTTGTTTTTATCCTCTGCACTGCACTGCTTTATTATTCTCTTTCCTGCCGATACTACTGTCTTGCACCACTGCTTCCTCCTCGCGCTCTTAGACCACATCTCCTTACACAGCTGGCATCAGATTTGGAGAAGAATCGATGTACTTGTCGCGCGAGACATAGTGCTACAATTGTCCGAATGAAGAACTGCTGCAGCTGCTGAAACTTCGGCTGGGACTGTTGCAGGAAAGCGGGCGACGAATAGGAAAGTTTTAACGAAAGCCGAATAACGACTGGTGATCAACAAAACACGCTGGAAACTCATGGCAGAATAAAATGATGTGGCGCCATTGACAGGTCAGCTGTGTATATTTTTTCTTGTCGGTTGGAAGCTTAATGCAATCAGTTATTGCTTCACAAAGTTATTAAGTATTGCTCGGAAATACAAGACTCTCGGAAATAACGTAACCCAGTCGGCCTGGACATTAAGCTCTTTATATATAACTTTATTTCACCACAAACTGGTATACAATAAGAAAGAAAAAAAACAAAAAAAACACGAAAAAACACTTAAATAAACAATGACAGAAGTAAATAGAATATCAACGTCTGGTACAGGCTTGACATATAACATTGGCAGCTACATCAAATTTCTGTAGAAATTTACAAGTGCGCCTTCTAATACTGCTCCATCCTCCACGGTGGGTTGGTTGCGTGTGAACAAGATCTTATTTGTAAAAATTAGCAAGCCGTAACTGCATTGCCGGTCTGTGAGTACTTCAGAGTAGGCTATGCATACTATTAAACGCGAATGGGAAATCAACGTTCCTGATATAGAATCTACCGTCTGGTTCGCGACCGGAAGTAAGTAAGTAGTAAGTAAGTAAGCCTACAGTTTCGCCATTTTCGGCGTTTTCTGTGGCCGTTTATCTGTCGTTCCGTACACGCAACGTCGTGGACGATATCTTGCTATGGCGGAACTGTACTTCCGGTTTCGAATTTGATGGCAGATTCTGAACCAGGAACCCCGACTTCCTATTCGAGTTTCATAGTAAACATAGGTCTACCTCGCTTAGTTTCGCAGATATTCGCGTGTGACACGCAGACGGACAGGCATCGCAGACCATGGCGGGTCAGCTAACAAGCAACAGTATGCAACAGCGTCCGAGACAATATTGTCTTCGGTCAAACACGTCATTTAGACGAAGCCCTACAGCATGCTACGGCATGAGACCGGACGGCGCGAGTCAATTTCGTCCGCTGTCGTTGTTCGGATAACGATGAAAAATATGAACACGTCGTGGTAGCTTCAGCTGATTCTCTGTGTGAGACATTGCAGCACGCTCCACCGCCAGCATCTGTATCGGAACTCATTTACAAAGAAAGGCAATAGACTAGATTAAATTTTTTTCCAGACAATTAATATTTCAACTGGGTTATTTTTGTTATCAAGAGACCCATTCCAATGTATATCAGTAATAAAAAACATATTACCTTGTACAAATTGCTGGTGTTACATGAGCATAGATATCCAAGGTTCAGAAAGTGCCTAGTTTTTGACATTTGGCGGCCATTTTGTTTTATGCAAATTACAAAGTGATAAACTCAAAACTCGCCTTGGGAACCTGGCTCATCGAATTCAGCATGCCTCAATTATGATGCTGTTCTCCACTCGTTGTATTTATGCTTGCGCTGTTGTGTTTTTTGATGCTACCGTATTTTCGGTGAATAAAGATTTATATAATAGAATATTTAGGCAATATAATATTTATTTATCCAGATGCCCTACTGGCCGATTTTTCCATAGAGATCAGCGACATCAAAAACAGTCTGCCGCAAGATGGCGTCGGCCACAGGCTAGCCAGCTGCACGACTCTTACGGACCAATCACAGGTCGCTTAACAACAATAATTAATTTTCAATATCGATGTATCTGAACAGAAAATACCGTCTGCTTTTTGGTATAGAATCGTAATTTGGTACGGAAAACCTGCGTCCAAAATATCAAAAGATATTAGATAATAATAATAATAATAATAACTCAGGTCAATGTTTATAGTGCTGTCATCATGACTTAAAGTCATTGCAAGAGTTCACTCGGTTCATCTGATGAATGTGGTTCATGTGATGAAGTGGTTCGTGTGATGAAGTGGGAGTATGTGGATCAATGTTGGCGGCCATCTTAAGGCCGGTTGTTCTTTGGCGTCAGAGCTGTTGTCCGATAAGGTCTCTGTTGTCGCAACCCGCGTGCAACCACCTGCGAAAGGCTGTAAATACTGGGGCCTGTTGCACGAACGGCTGATTTCATGGATCGTTCCAAAGATATTGCAGCAATCCATGGATCGACTTTTTGCTCCCGTCAGAGCGCTCCAAGTTTTTTTGGATCGGTCTGAAACGTCGATCCAGCCCGGCAGTGACGTCATCATGACGTTTGTTTACATTTTTCAAGATGGACATAGAACAAAATACATTCCAGTTACTTGTAATGGCTTTACTTGGATCCAAACAGAAGACGGCGACGATATTAAATTACTCCAGATTTCTCTAATTTTCAGTAAATAGTGTAATAACCATAGACAAAATAATATTGTTATCTCCTTGTTAGTAGCCATTTTGTTTTGAATGGAGCGCTCCAGCAGGAGCAAAGCGTTGCGTTAACATTTGGGGTGCTCTACCGGATCAATTGAAGCGGTCCGCGTGGATCAGTGTTCGTATAACAGCCCCCTGGTCTCTGAAACACTCTACTACGTGTCACATGTGTCACAGAGGAGGACCAGACAAAGCAGAAGTTATTAGAACAGTCTAGCAACAGTTGAATTTTCAAAATAAATATTCTGTGTACACCGCGCTGTGCGTTACGTTGGTGGGACTCACTCACTCTCGCGCCCGCTGGCACTCGCTAGTAGGTGGAAACGGTTGCCATTGGATATATGTTTTAGAGCTGTACCGGATTTCGGCTCCAGATCCGGCAGAAATCCGGCCATTTTTCCAAATCAGGCTAAAATCCGGCACCGGCCAAAATTTTCGCCGAATTTCCGAATTCAGCTGTTTTTCAAAAAAATGCCATGTTACCTGGCAGAGCGCCTCGGTTGATATTTCTGATGTACAGTTTTAAACTGATTAAGGATAATTAAAGAAAGAGACGCATTAACTGAGTCGTAGTTGAGCTGTTTGTGACTGATGTGAGCATTGAGTTAGTTAGTTAAAGTTTCTGAGAGTGATAGTTTATGTTTCACAGCTGTTTGATCGACTTTTTCCATTGATATATAAACAAAATTACCAATCCGGCTCCAACTCCTGCTGGATTTATACTTACAAATCCTGCCATATCCCTCTCCGGCCGGATATGGAAAAAGCAAATCCGGTACAGCCCCAATATGTTCGGTTCGGTACATACTGCTATCTCTCGCAAGTTCGCCACGCAACGCTACTCAACTCGCAGCGCAGGGTATAGGTGCAGTGAATGACCTCCTGTTTGACTAACTGCGTCTGTTAAGATTTGGGATCTTAATGTGTAGAATTATTATTATTATTATTATTATTATTATTACAAATGCAAAGATCACAGTGACACTATCACGCGAACGCTACAGAGGCACTTTACAACAGTCACAGAGTTACAGTGCGACTAAACAGTAAACAGTATGACGGCAGCGGTGACAGGGGACAGACGTCGGATGGTCAGGTTAGTTTCCGTTGAAACTGCAGTGAAAAAGGAGTGTAGAAGAGCCTTGTAGGTCTACAAATACGAACGCCTCGTCACTGCTGTCTTAGAATGACCGATCTATGACAGCGGAGCAAACAGACTGTCACTCACTGCGACTGTACGGTCAACAGTCGACGTGTTATCGCTCTGACGTGGCCGGTCTGCGACACGGACGTTCACCCCCTGACAGTCGTCTTTCTCCATAGAATTGCCAAGGTATAGGTTTATTCATGACTACGGAGTCAAGTTCAGGGTTAGGTTACGGTTAGATGCAACCACAACCAGCGTTGTGCATAGATGTAAAAACGTTTTTTACTTTTTTTATTTTGGTCACGCTTTTTACGTTTTTAACGTTTTTTATTTTCCAAACGTTTTTTATTTTTAAAAAAAACGTTGACAAAGTTCAGAGCGGCAAGCAGGTTAACAAGAAGCACTTTTAAAATAACAGCAACGAAATAGACCTATGATTTTTCTGTTGCATGTCGAATGACCTGAAATGCTTCCCTAGAAACTTTTATTTACTATGTTTGACGCATTGTGTGACGTCACGCCGCAAGAAAAAGTAACGTTTTTTCTTACGTTTACAAACGTTTTCTAACGTTTTTAAAAATTTTATTTGAACGTTTTTTTACATCTATGGCGTTGTGAGTGCTTGTCGTTGCTATTGACTCTTGAGGCCGTTGAGTTCTTGTGTAGCTGATGATATGTAGACTAGATACAGCGTTTCACTGTCCAACAAACTTTCGGAGTGATCGGCGTTTGCCACGAGTCCACTATGCATTTCTGATTTCGTGATAATTGTTAGCTTTAGCTTTGTTTTTCTCCAGTTTACCTTGACATAACAAGTCCTTGGCCTACACCAGGCCGCCCGGGGTCTACGTCGTCTTTGTTGACATCATTGGATCCAACAACAGACTTATAGTGGTATACGAGGGGATCGATGTCTGGGTAGACGTTTGTCGTAGGGAGGAATGTCCAGTGAGTGCAAAGGCGATTGTCCAAGCGCACGTGTACAGTTTTCGATGGACACACACTGATGGAGAGACATACCTATATACTGTGACAGCTTCATCAACCAAGCTCTCACCGTAAAGATTCGTTCATACCACCCGTGAAAACGGGCCGTAATCACGGGCCGTGTTCACGAACTTATAGGAGCGGTGAATAAGCAAATAAGTGCAACTGATCGAAGTCCTGTTTGGGGTGGAGATTTTTGGGTATAAGGCACTTTCTTCCTACGGAGAGGGGAAGAGAGGGATTCGATGCGGCCTTCGTCAACTTACTTTGGTCACTTGTTAGTTCACTGGAAACAGTTTTGCTTTCAAACAAACTCGTTGTAAAGCTGTTATCCTACGTACCGTAATATTATGTACAACGGGCGCATATAACATTTTAGATGAAAGCAGAAAACGTGAGAAATTATTTTACAAAATTTTTTTTTCTCATTTTAGAGTTTCGGTCTAAAAAGACATGAGTGAAATACTTTCACCGTAAATGCGACAAATCGTTAGGCTACGGCAATACACACGCAACGGCGACGCGGATATACAGTTATTCGTAGCGTATAATTACAGACGGCGTCGACGACTTTGACAGCCGTGCAATATTGCTGTAAGCCAGCCATTAAAGCTTCCCGCTGTGGAATCATCGGTAGCCGTAGTCGAAATCTTGGCGCACGGCAGTATGCCAAAGGTGGCCAGCAGGCTCCATTAAATCGCGCCGGAAACCCACGGAGCGGTAAGCGATGTCACCTAATGTCAGACACCTGACACGCTGTTAGGGCTATCATTGTCAGGTCACGATGCTAATTACTGCAGCACGTGGGTGGCCCAATTCGGCTCGCTGCGTGCGTTTCTGTTCCTAGTAGACGGGGATATCATACATGTTACAAATACGACTGCACTATGTAATTCTGCTCCTCTTTTTGTGCCATACCCACGGCAGGTTCTATGCATTTTTTCACTACACGCCTTCTCTTCGTTCACCTCATTCCACTCATCTCAATTTGTATTCGATGTCATATTGACTGTATGTCACTCCTTACTCTTTCTCTATCACTCTGGTGGACGCACGTACTCGTAATCTTGCAAGCAGAGACTTGCCGGCGAACCATAGCAGATCACAAATCAAAAACTTTGGTCATCCCGATTCATGCTTTATTCACTCCAGCTGAGCGTTACTACCCATGGGTGCCTTGTTGTATATCAAAGCGTAATAAGTAGGTATGACTATAATTAGCCTATTGTAGGCCTACTGCAGCGCCCGATAGAAATGGGCTAACATAACCTTCTCTGTCTGTCTCTCTACGCTTGACCGTCGACGGGTCGTAGCGCCCTCTATGCTGACCTATCCGTCGGCGCAACACTCCAAGCATCAGAGGAGAGAGCCCTGTGCTCGTGGTGACCTGCTCCACCCATCATTTCCGCGGACGACCTGGTTGTCTCCTCCATAACCTACCGCTTCTGATAATGGTACTATCACCAAAGACATCAGAATACTACGTGGACAGAATCGGGCGTGTTCTTAACTTCCGGTGACCTGTCTATTTCACCAGTATAAGAGTTCCACGATAACACCCACCATGATACGATTACCATGGTACAACCATAATTCAACCATGGTGAATGAACTATCGTTGAACCATGGTAGTCGAATCGCCCATGGTCGAACCGCGGTTCATTTACCATGGTACAAGCAAGGTTATACCACTTTCAAACCTTTAACAATGGTTGTACCATTGGTGAACCATAAAAGGTCGAACCATGGTTTATTTGCCATCATACAACCATTATAAACCATGGTTGTACCATGGTGGACCCTGGTACCATGGTCGGTTTTATTGTGGAACTCCTATACTGGTGAATTGAGACAAGTCACCGGAAGTACTTAAAACTTTACTAAAAATGGATCTAGGATAAGTAATCATTATTTTATTTACACGTCCTATTCCATGTCTATGGAAAAGAAAGAGAGCTTCACAGTAAACGACTTGGAGACAACGGTTAAGACGAGAGTGAGAGGCTACAACGTATGCTGCGGCAGAAGCCATTTTCTTATGATCATTCAGCAGCATTCGCCAATCATCATCAACTCGACCGATAGGGCCGAAGGACGTTGCGCCGGGTCCTGTCTGCGGCACGTTCGGTGTTTAGTATTACCACCCCGTGCCTTTCTCAATCACCATTCACTAGGATCAGTCTCATCTTTTGCACAATGTCGCACTCCGGTCTTGTGCGTGAAATCGAAGGATGAAGTTCGTCGTTTTGTTTTTATGAGTCTTTGCATAACGACGTTTCGAATAGAATACGCGACTTTCTTGGCCGCACGTTCTGCATGGGTTGCAGTGCAAAACTGAGTAGCCTACATCGTGTGAATCCAAGTTCAAAGTTAAGACTGAAATTGGAATTTTTCGCCTTTCTACAATTCAACATGCATAGGCATAATGCTCAGACGCTCCAATCTGAAGATCATTGTTTTTGTTATAGAATTTTGCTTTGCCGTGGATTTATTACTTCCGATCAAGAGATTGCGGTTTTACCAGCTCGGAACTACTACGTAACAATTGGGCAAGTTGTTCACACTCTTGTGTCTGTTGCAAAGCAGTACAATGTGTTTTAAAAGCCGAGAAGTGGCCAGAGGTTATGGAAGAGGTGTTGCTATAGCGTCTTCGAAGGCCCACCCAGACTAGACCTTCTCTGTCATAATAGCAGAAAAACCGGATTTCTTTTACTGGACGTGAAAGCTAAACGTTATTCATAACGCTGGGCTTGCTTGCTCTTAACACTGATGTCTCTCCTTCAGCCTAGAGGCGGTTGCCTACAGTTCATATTGTAACACAGTGTAGTGGTTATGGTGGGAGTGAAGCCTATCTCAGCGGCCAACTGGCTTCCTTCATTGCTTTGACGCTGTCGGTTGGGTCATCTGACCTATAAAAATCGTCCTAGAAATGACCTATAAAGTGTCGAGTGGGACGTTAAACCTTTACTCACTCACTCACCACTCATTCAGCCATCGGCTGACAATCTTGGTTTCATTTGATTCTCATCTAACCTTCTGTAACCAGATCTGTTCTGTCTCTCGTCCATGTTGCTGTCATATATGTGATCTTCGGCGCATCCGTCCTGTAGTAGACTTTGAAACAGCTTACACTACAGGGTGGCCCAAAAAAACATGCACATTTCCATTTGCTTGATGTTAAATTGATATAGCTTTGTGAAATCTCAACCGAATTTTATAATTTTTGGCAGACTGACACCTTAATAGATTCCCAAGAAAACAATGCATATACTGTCCACAGCACCTATTGCGCGTTCCTACACTACCTTGTAGAAATAATATTGTCCGTTTTCTGTGCTGTCTCAAGATGAAATTTGCTCATGAATTATGTTGTCAAACAACTAAATAGTGTCAATCGCATAAAATTGTACTGATCAGTTTACAAACAATGTTCAATATGTCCTCTCAACCATAAAAAAATACAAAATTCGGTCGATAGTTCACAAAGCTCTATAGATTTAACGTCAAGCAAATGGAAATATGCAGTTTATTTTGGACCACCCTGTATAGTTACTTCATTTGTACACTCAAAGCTTATTGACTTCTGCAACTCGTTGTGCCATAATCTTGCAAAAATTCTGTTAAATCGTTTTCAGAACTATCTCGCTCGTGCCATTGTAGCGTGCAGCTTCCAGGTCCTCGTTACGCTGATCAGATTCTCAGATTCCTCAACTCGGCTAATGTATATACTGTAGAGGAATATTATGCAGTTCCGTTGATCGTCATGCTGACAGCTTTTAGGTTGCATCGAATCTATGAGATGCAGACTATTGTTACCGATGATCGCGGTGGTTGTCAGTCCGTCACGCGGCTCAACTCGGCTTCACTATGCACAAACGGCTGAACAGATCAAGATCCTGTTTGGAGTGAACACTCTTGAGGGCCCAAGGAACATTGTGTTTGACGGAGGTCTTGATGCCCCACAGAGCGGGGACCAACTTTTAAATTTTGGGACCCCCTCGTATCTCCTGAACGGCTGAAGCTAGTCTTGAAATTTTGCGTGCTCATACAGGGTGGGGCCCTAACGAAAACTATGCAAAAGTAGGTCATAAGCGGGTCCCCGGCTTGGTCACGTCACCTTCATATCTTAGGAACGGCTGAGTCTGACGCGTGCAATGTGTGCAGTGCATTCGATGCGGCCTTCGCCAAATTACTTTGGCGTCTAGTTATAGCTCTGACTATCTTCTCTACTCAATCACTCATTCACAACTAGTATATCCTATGAACTATGATAGGAATGACTGCTTCTCATTCAGCAGTGTTTTATATAAATCTTTATTCACCTAAAATACGGTAGCATCAAAAAACAGCAGCGCAAGCATAAATACAACATGGCGCAAACAGCAACAAAGTCCATCACAGTAGTTGACACTTGGTACTGGAATATAAACAAAATATCATATATAATCACCGTTGCTTACCAAACCTAATTACGTATTATAACTTTTTACAAAACTGGCAAAAACCATTCACTGTGGAAACGTATCGTAACATAAACTTATCCTGTTTTTGTCGGCGTATCTGTTCATGCTTGCATCTGCGTCAGATTCTTTTCTGTGGGAAATCTCGCGATTCGCGAACACAGCAGACACGGGTTTAGGCTCTAGTCAAGGCAGTTAAGCTTTAGCCTATCGACAAGGTTATGTCGTGTTCGAATTACACAATCCCGTTTGCGGCTTATTGCCCCAGTTAACGCCTCCCTTCTGGCTCTCTCTTCCTCTCTTCTCATATCACCGCTGATCGTCAAGGAGAGACACGGTACTGAACTACTCATGGAGTGACACTGTGGGGGTTTTGTTCTTCTTCATTATTGCTGCAATTTAGACGATTCCTGTCACTTTTTCGGTTTGCATCAACTGGATGAAAACGTATCCACTTGCCAGCAGTACAGACGTCTATCGGCCAACGAAGAATTGCAGTGTGGAACAGTCTGTCACGGACAGGGTCGATATCGCCTTCCTCGATATTCTCCGATATTTCTAGCCGCAAAATATCCGCGTATATGTCGATATCGATATTTTAATTGGAGCGCTCTCTGGTCTACTCATACTTCGAAAATTCTGAAAAAAACTGCCGAACGTTTTTCGCTTAGGAGACCAGACATCATCGTCAGCATCGTGCATGGCGTCCACGCCACGCTGTGGCACTCTCAGTCTTATATCGGTGACACACGTACAAGAAACTTGTACAAGTTTACTTGCACAAGAAACTTGCAAGTCGACTGCATAGCGACTTGCAGCAACATGCAGCCAGATTTTTCTCGTGCAAGTTTCTTGCACGAAATAGAACACATTCTATTTGATGGTGGCTCTAGTTCTATTTGATGGTGTTGTACAAGAAACTTGCATCAAAAATTTGATGCAAGTTTCTTGTACAAGTTTCTTGCATGTATGTCACCGGCATTAGTAAAGGGTAACTCTGCTATTTCACAATACGAACTATGTAGCAGACGACGCGCGGACAAAGTGTCAGTTCAACTTCCGGTTTGGCTAGTAGAAACCGTAGAGATGTATCATATCCAAATTAGATAGCCCGTTTTGTTAAACAGTCTGGAAAATCTTATAAAATTTCGAATATTTTAGTTTCACCGATACGCTATCGATATATCGAAAAATTTCGATATCAAAAACGCCGATACCGATACAATACCGACAATATCGATATCGACGATATATTGCCGATATTTCGATATATCGACCCAGCTCTAGTCTGCCACCTGTTGTGCGTAACTGACAGCATCTCACTGTCAACTAACACTCAAAACTATGGATCGTTAACCGGTGTGAAGCACGATGTACAATAGGCTCGACAAGAACACATGCAGTGGCCGCTAAAACTAAAAAAAAACAATAAAACGTTTGATAGAGCTGGAAAATCGACGTCCAAGATTGAACGTCGTTCAAGACTTTCGTCAAAGCTCTGCAGTGACCCAAGCTGTCACTGCATTGCAGCAGTAGTCTTGCCGAGATGGTCGTCGTGGCGATTTGTACGATCCGACTAAATTATCGGTCGTCTAGTCTCGCCGGCTAGTCGTACTCAAGGGCGATGAATTGCCTTGCTGACACCTCCGACCTGTGCAGTCATCTGTTTTCCGTTGCGAGCTGCTGTAACTAACACGGAATGAATCCGGAACATCCATAGCCAGACAACATATCCGGCAGCTCAGCAAACGTCCACTCGACTAGAATATTTCGCCTTGAAAAACAACGTTCCTTGTGCGCATGTCCTCAAATAACAATAGGCTACAGAGCCAACAAAATTTTAGGCCGCATCGAATGCACGAAATGCGCACCATTGCGACAGATGTCTCCGTAGCGTGGTGTCCGTTAGTCCGTCAGTCACGTGGCTACGCCCTGGAAAAACGGCTAACCGGATCCACGTCCTGTTTCGAGTGGAGGCTCTTGGGGGCCCAAGGAACATTGTGTTAGACGGGAGTCTCCATTTTTCCCACGGATTCGATGCGGCCTTTGGCAAATTACTTTGGCCATTTGTTAATATATAGGCAGCATTGATGGCTAATTCTGAATCAGAATTTCCTATTCGTGTTTCTTAACTATCTGGATTTGTGTTGGAGATATTCGCGTGTAAAACACATAGAACCCAAAGAGAAGGACAGGCGGACGGACAACGCGTACCATTACTACAGCTGTCCAACATGCTGACAGGCGGGACAGCTAAAGATGCGAGAAGCAAACAGAACACAGTGTCTGACATTGTGTTTTCTTGTATTAATCGTCGACGCTATGACATCAGCAAACAGTGGACAGCGGCGCTAGTGGGGGAGGGGTGATAGAGAACCAACAATTTCCGTTAATTCCGTGCTCCCCCAATCTTGTTAGGGTCAAGAGCTCCCTACTACCTCCCCATCGGAGAGAACGACGACGTTTTCACTGAGGTGACAGCTAAACAAACAAAACTCTCCGTGTTGTCAAGTTTGATGAAGCAGCATTGCGCGACTACGAAACCCGCAATGTCGAATGACAGCAAGAGTCGGCGATGAGGACCAGAGCAAGGTCGAACACCGCACAGCCGGGCATATTACACGCTCGTCTGGCGGTGATCTTGACCTTTTGACCACGAAAGCAATCCCAGGATAGTCCGTGTTTGCGCTATAGGCCTATGCGTTATATAATAATAATAATAATAATAATAATAATAATGTCTCTTTATTACAATTGCAGACAAACGCTGCAAACGACAATCAGCATCATCTGCCACGCAGGACAGTACGTACACGCAGTACAGCACGGT
>Ga0126335_1000424_pt1 | contig 20279 bp, 10 predicted proteins | sample OlaspJWI45metaG_FD_108409 | JGI IMG/M metagenome (GOLD analysis project Ga0126335, IMG submission 108409) | Marine gutless worms symbiont microbial communities from Oahu, Hawaii - Olavius sp. 1 OAHU.JWI-45 metaG | ecosystem: Host-associated > Annelida > Digestive system > Unclassified | place... | reverse complement strand
TGACCCAGACCCCGCTGCGTGAGCTCACGCCGCTCCGCTAGGGCCCAGCCCCCCTAGTCGGCAGGGAAGGGGATAGCCCCTCCCCCTCGAAGCCTTCGGCGTCTCGACTCTCGACCACCCCAGCAAAAATTTGGCAAATCCAGCACTGATGCCTTGACCTTTTGAATGCTTAGAATGTAGACATGAAAACTTTGTTTTTAATATGCAATTGCAAATATAGTATAGTGCCTTTATAATATCCAAATTAGTGTTTCGAGTTTTAAGGTCATGGGTTCAAGGTTAATGTTACAGAAGCCAAAAGGTCTAACTGTTAAACGAGTTGACCCCGACTCTTCATACACCCCTCGACCTCCGTGGCCTCATCTGATTACTGATGATGGACTGGAGTAAAAGATGTAACATTAACACAGCTGCTCTAGTTACTATAGTACAGTGCAATACGTTGTTGTGCTATGTTCCACGCAGCTTATAGGTCCAGCAGCTTGGGTTTTTGTCACACTGGGACTCTTACGCTGTGATTAGCCTAGAGGCGTTTGCCTAAAGTTCATATTGTAACACAGTGGAGTAGTTGTGGTGGGACTGAAGCCTATCTTAGTGGCCAACTGGCTTGTTTCAGTGTTTTTACACTGTTGGTCGGGTCATCTGACCTGTAAAAATCGTCCCCGAAATGATCTATAAAGTGTCGAGTGGGACGTTAAGCCTCTGCTCATTACTCATTATTACCCCAACTCTTCATAGTTGCTATAAGGTACGTGAAGTGGCACATGACGTTGTGTTGTTCAGGGAGTGACATACCCGGCATGTCACGGTATCTGGCGTCACTGGGCACCGCCGCTAGAGAGATCCAGGCTGGCCACCATGTCATTCTGCGGTAACTCTACGATTTCTGCTTCCTGTGTCCAGTGTGATCTAAATCTAAAGATACTACATACACATAGCAAGAAGTACTTACGAATGCTGCAAACCATCAGTAGCAAATTAAGCAACTGTCGATGATATTAAAGCTATAATGATTGTTATTTTAAAAAGAAATTACAGTAGACCTACTGGCTATAACCCCGCGTTATGGAACGTCGTTCAAGTGTGAGATAATTATAGTAATATTTACACTTCAAAATGGCTAACTTGGTAGTCACTGGTAGTCACGTTTACGAATAATATTCGATGTTTGTGCCACAGCCAAACTTTTTTTATCCAAATACAGTACGTTTCCGTGCGTCAACTGGATGTCAAATAAGACAAGCCAAACACCTGTTGCTTCAACGTTATCTACACTGTGTTTCAAAAAAATCTATGTGACTACGTCTTCGACGATAACTTGAATAGTAGGTGTCCGATTGTAATAATTTTCGATACAGTTATTACTTAGATTATAGGTTATCGAAAGGTAGTTTCACTTTCCTACCTCACCTATTTTGTGCAACTGCCTTACCTTTGGAAATTGTTGAACCTAAAAATTCGTAAATTTAGCCGTGAGCAGCTTTTTTATTTGAATAAACAAAATTCAGCAATAATTTATTCGCACGTATTGGCTTTCAACTCAAGTTTGCGTTATATAAGCTCACAACAAATGTTCAAAATGTCTCCCGTGTGCACGTTGGCACGCTGTCAGTCGCTGCCTCCACTGGCTGACAGCCAAGTCAATGATATGCTGCTGCACACCATGCCAGACGTCGTGGAGACGTTGCTTCAGCTCATCGACGCTGTTGATTTGTGATTCATACGCCCGCTGCAGCATGACGCCCCAGATCTTGTAGTCGACGGTATTCAGGTCTGGACTGTTGGGCAGCCAGAGGTCAGGACCAATGAAGTCAGGCGTCTCTCTCTGCAGCAACTGGATGGTATCACGGGCGCGATGTGCCGGAGAGCTGTCTTGCTGGAAGACAGATGAATGCGTCTCCTGCTACCTGTTTGATGGCTGGAATCATCTGCTGAGACAACAAGACATTGCGGTAGTACTGGCCTTTAACTTTAACTCCGGGGTCGACAAACATCAGCTCAGTCACACCCATTTTTGACACGGCAACCGACACCATAACGGACTTGCTGAACGTCGAACGCGTGCGTAGCAGACGGCTGGGTTGAATGAATTGCTTCTTGGTTCCGACCGGCGCGTAGACCCGATCGTTCTGCGAAGTGAATGGTGGTTCAACGGTAAACACTTTTTCGTCTGTTGTAGCGTTCGGGTTAACAGCTTATGATGGGCTAAATTTGTAATTTTTACGTTCAACAATTTCCCAAGGTAAGGCAGTTGCACAGAATAGGTAAAGTGGGAAAGTAAAACTATCTTTCGATGACCTACATGTATAGTCTAAGTAATAACTGTACCAAAAATTATTACAATCGGACGCTTACTCTTCAAGTTATCGTCGAAGACGTAGTCACATGGATTTTTTGAAACACACTATATAGTCAAATTGAACATTAAACTTGTAGGCCTACAGGCTACGTGTTGCATTTACACAAAGTCTTTCATTACTGTCTGACATCTGCTTGCATGATGTTGACTTCATTTTTATTTAAACATTTTTTATAAAAAACATTTAATTTTCATTTTCGAAAAAATGCTTTATTGTTACAGCCCGTTTAGAGAAAAGTGTAGTAAATTGTGTACGCTTTATTTAAAATATTTACTAAGATATGAACATTTCTTTATCAGTGGCGCCATTTCAGTCAATCTTTGGGGGTCCAACGAGTCGAACTGATTACCGACCGATATTACCGAATTTTGTTGAACTTTGCATACCGGAGTGCTATTTGAACGTTCTCGGTTGTGCAAAATTCGTCACTTCACAATCCTTGGGGTCCACAAACCCCCAACACTCCCTAAATGACGCACCTGTTCCTTATTGGCCAGACATTTGGTCGAGAAAACGGTTAGAAATTGACTAAAACTTTGATATGTTGAAAAAGTTAATGTAGACTATTTTAAACTATATGATTTAACATAACACGCATATTGATTGCATTTTATTTATTGTGTCAAATAGTTACATTGTACATGATCCGTTTGAGTGTAAGAGTTACTGACTTGAGGTGTACCAAATGTGAAAGGTGATGATATGCTGGTTGTGATGCAGGTTCGTACGCCGGCGCAGTGCTCGGCATGCCACTGTCCGGCATAATGACCGACTACGCCGGCTGGGAGTCGTGTTTCTACTTCTATGGTACGTTTAACGCCGCAACTAATCTTCTACAGCTACAGTATAGCATAACTGATTACAGATGTGTGTATCTGTCTGGACGTCAATCTGTCATTGTCGCGCCGTAGGCCTACCAATGTGTAATTCTCTGCTACATGATGATAGCGATGTTGCGTGCCGCTGTACTGTGTCATTTCTATAATGATATTACGATAACATAGAATATAAATACACAGTTTTAGATTTTTAGACTTTTCCAAGTGGCATTATTTACAAGTTACAAGTTGGGCGTAATCCATTATATCAGAAAGTATCATCAGCTGCACAGACACGGGCTACAGCGGGCGTTTAAAACTTTCGAATGCACGCGATGCGTACTATTGCGACCGATGATCTCGTAGTGTGATGTGTCTGTCAGTCAGTCACGCACCTGCGCCCTGCAAAAAGGCTGAACGGATCGACATCGTGTTTGGAGTGGAGACTTGTGCGTGTACCCAGGGCACATTGCATTGATCCAGATCCTCTACCGTACGGCGAAGAAGGGAGTTCGATGCGGCCTTCACCAAATTACTTTGGTCACTTATTACAATTTTTCGCCTTTGTTACGTCATAAATGACTTAAAGGGAATCAATCAGCAGGTGCGTTGAATGAGATTGGTCGATGATGTGTCACGTGCAGGGATATTCGGTCTGGCGTGGTACGTGTCATGGATTTTCTTCTCATCCGAGACTCCGAATGCCCACAAGACAATATCGAACGAGGAAAGATCGTACATCAACAGCTCACTGGAGCAAAACACGTCCAACGTCGGCAACAAGGTTCGACCAATTCTTTCACAGCCCTCCCATTGGTGAAAGAATTATGAAAATCGGTTAAGATTTGACATAGTTAGAGCCGACAACGTGCGAGACGTTTTTTGAGACACAGCGTAGACATGCTGTTATGCTCGACATTATTGCTTGCTGCAAGTCATTAAAATGATAAGTTTCGGCAAAGCATTGCTGAAACACAAAGGTATTCGGGTAGTCGCAAGATACCGGTATAGCAAGTAGTCCTGTAATTTGGCGGTGGCTGCATCGATTTCCCTCCCCTCCCCTTGACGTGGCCGCATCTAATACACTGTTCCTTGGGCCCCAAGAGTCTCCACCTCAAACAGTACCTCGAACGGTTCAGCCGTTATTGCAGGGCGCAGGCACGTGTAAGTAAGTAAGTAAGTAAGTAAGTAAGTAAAACGTGAATTTATATAGCGCATATCATTAAAAGAAACCTCTAATGCGCCGAGAAAGACAGACTGACAGACATACGCCCACGCTACGGGATCAGCGATCGCAATAGTCCACATCTCATGCATTCGATGCGTCCTAATTGTCGGAATACTATTTTCATTGTTCAGAATAAAATATAGATTAGAAATTGATTAACGGTGATAGATGCAGTGATAGTGATAAAGCTACACGCATGTATGTGTAATATACAGCTTTATTCACCAGGATACACACTGGCCTTCAGCCCAGTTTAGTTCCCGATTGTCGGTGGTTATAATGTCGCAGCAAGGTGACGCACAGCGAGAGCCAATGCGCATAACAGCTGATTTACTGGCGTTAATCCGCAGATCAAGCCAATCAAGCTCAGATTCACATATGTAGAGCAACTGTTGCAGTGCGGACACAGTAGGCGCCATCAGTACGATGTGGTCAGCATATAACAACAGACTTAGACACGTCTGTCGTACATAGCAACCGACATTTGCTGACTCAATTTTCTTCACAATACCATCAATGTAATTAGTAATGTAATTGGCAGGTGCTGAAGACCCCGTGGAAAGCTTTTCTGACGTCGTGGCCTGTCTACGCCATCATCGTCGCAAATTTCTGCCGTAGCTGGAGTTTCTATCTGATGATCATTACTCAGCCCAAATACTTCAAAGACGCTTTTCACTTCGACATTGCACGGGTCTGTTGCGCTGTTCATCGAGTCGCTTGTGACAGTATAAATGCCAAATTACATCATTATGTCGTTATCAGTCTGTTTGTCTTCGCTGAAACGACTAAACGTCATCAAGTTTTCGTTACACTGTGACTAAAAATACAATGTGTCCGAAAAAAGTAAACCACTTTGTACAAGTTCATAACTCTGGCAGACAACCTCGAGCTTTAACCAAATTCTGCACCAACCGTGCAACTTCTAATTGCAAACGAATCACTAAATTTTACTAAAATCTGTCAACGTCTGTAAAAGTTATGGCAAGTTTAGCGAAGTCACCCGAAAACATAAAGTGTCCATTATTGGCAACGTTTAAAACATGCGACTGCCAATGTGTAAAAGTCAAACACTGTGTTCAAAATATCCTCTGCGTCTGCGTGCTCTAATGCAAGCTTAAAGACATGATCGTCACTGTCTACTGCTTCATCGATGATCAGTTTATCATCAGGTTGAAGTGCTTCTATTCTTCGATCAGAAGACGCTTCAGCTGAGCGACGTCAGGAACCCGGCTGCGGTACGCACGCTCCTGCAGCTTCCCCCAGAACCTGTAGTCTACCGGGATGAGGTCAGGACTGTTGGCTATAGCCGGAGAGATGGAACGATGAAGTCTGGTGTTTCGCGGGTTAACATTTGCTCGGTCTCACGCACCATATGGACAGGAGCATTATTCCTGTCAGCAAACGTCACTTCCGGAATCCGGACCAAGACTGCACTATTTAACGTAACGGAAACTGCGCTATTTTGTCGTCAATATTTGAAGATTAATAACTCCACTGTTAAAGAATATTTTACCGAAATTTTGTGTCCCTTCAGAGATATATTCATAACCCGGTGCACATAGTTTTGTTAGGATGCGTTGAAATTTGACATTTCTATCCAATATTGCCTGTGGTTTACTTTTCCCGGACACAGTGTAAATTGTCACTGTCAGTCTCATTTCCGATAGACGATGTATAAAAATTTCACGATTTTTCACGAATGTATGGCAGCTATGGCTAAGCTGATATCTTTCGTGGGTAGACAAAATGAGTAGGTCTACTGGCGATGAGAAACAGCGAGTTCGTCGTAACAGTACACTGCGGATGCAGTGACAAGGACTGTACCGGTAGGCATACTTCGTAGTAGTCGGTTAAAGACGGACGCTGGCTGTTAACGGCTGGCGTCTGATCGTATGACTAGCTCCATTTGGACTGTGTCTTCGCTGGTTCAAAGCCCCAATGCAACGGATTTCGGTATTTCATTTACTTCATCTTCTTCTTGGAAACGACATATGCCTACAGTTGTTTCCGCAGAAAACGAACTGACCGATGTTATTAAATGACTTTGACTAAGATGACTGGCATTTATGAATAAATTCGGCCATCGAAAACCTTTCCAGCGTCAATGTGTTGGAAAATAAGGTCTGATACGTAAACTGGGAAGTAACCGGTGTGAGGTGTCGTTGTGGTATGCAGAGTGGCACACTGTCGGCACTGCCGCACCTGGTAATGACACTGGTGGTGCCTGTCGGCGGCCACCTGGCGGACATCCTGCGACGCCGCAAGATTCTCTCCACGACGGCTGTCAGAAAAATCTTCAACTGTGGCGGTAAAAACAGCTTATTCTCCGTGCGTCTCTTACTTTTGACGTGTTGCATTGTGTTGACGGTTGTTTTCTTTTGCAAATCGCAAGATTACGATGATAACTTGTATCATAAAGCAACTCATGGGAACCATGCCATGCATCATCTTCTCCCGAGTCATAAGTCCTCTTGTTATAATTTACAAACTCTAGGCAATGGTTTGTGTGTACATTTTATTAAATCTCAACTTCACAAAAGACAGTTATTAATTAATAACTAGTATTAATTCCTTATGTATTGTTTTTATTGTGTTGTGTATTTTCTGTACCGGTATTGACATAGTTAGCCTACCGTTATTGTTGTGTTGCCGTATCACGCGTTTGTCGTGATTATGTTATACATAGTAATAAATAATTATCACACGTCGAAGTTTTTTGCAAGCCCTTAGCTGTGGTGACTCGGTGGCGCAGTGGTTGATTATCGTTGTGGCTTGCGACCCAAGAGGTCATGAGATCGACGTTTGGCCCCTGCGCTCCTGTAGTGTAGTCTAGCCAGGCATGACGGTCTGAACGGCTAACAACTGCGATTCCGTCACGTAGCGGTCCTGGGAGACTGTTTATTCACGAACTCAGCCTTTCATCCCTCCGGGGTCGGTAAATGACCAGCTTCGGCTGGGAAGGCTAAGGCAGGTATGGTTCATTTCGTTCGTGGTTAAACGCGTGGGTGGTAGAAAAACTGTGTGATCCCTCGACAACGCGTGCCATACCTGAGCGCTTCTGTGATCAGGTTCGCCTCATGAAGAGGCGCTTTATCAAGTTTTCGTACCTTTTAGTACGGTACCGATTTCTTACTGTTGCTAAGTGTGTGGTGTGTGGTAGGTTTCGGCATGGAGGCGGTGTTCCTGCTCGGTGTAGGCTACACGGCAGACACTGTGACGGCTATCACTTGTCTGACACTTGCTGTCGGCTTCAGTGGCTTTGCCATCTCCGGTATGCCACATCGCCGCTCCCAATCTCTGCCAGTGCTTCTTGTCTGTATATCTGTCATAGAGTTCTCGTCTAAAACATATCTGATATCTTTTTAAGAGAGGCTATTGACTTGCAGTATCACTACCAAATTTAATTGCCATTTCTTACACTTCATCTGTTGACAAATATTTTTTCACAAATAAATTGCATTAGATTATACGTTAATCTCATTCAGATTGAGACATGCATAACATAACGTAACACATTCGTTCATTGGAAATTGTCAGAACGCAATTAAACAATGGAACACGAAAAGAAAAGTGCAGTGGTGTAACTTACATTTATGATGTTGCCCCCTCCCCCACTCGACTCTCCTGCGGACACGCCCCTTTGTTGGCTTGATTTCTTCAAAGAGTAAAAAGTTACGTAGCAAAAAAATCTTTACCCGCTGAAAAATATTCAACTGCATTTGCCCCCTAAGTCCGCGAGCCTTCAGCATGGCAGGTTTTTCAGGGCACATTGGTAGTGTTATCAGGAACAACCGTAATTAAACTGTGCCCGCGGGGAGCACAAACCTGCGCGCTGACGTGCCGGGGTTTTGCGACCATGACATTAACCACATGACCTTGAAACTCGAAAGTGACCAATATATTCTTAAATGTACCCTCACACTGAAAATGAAACTGCCAGCATAAGGCATTCAAAATGTATAGCTTGAATTTAAAAAGTACGAAAATAGCTCTCAAGGTCAAAGGTCAAGTCAAATGTCACCAACTTTGAACCACTTCTAGCGTTCATCAGCATATTCCTACCACGTTACATCAATTTCTGATCAGTATAGTTTTCGAGATTTTGTGCGGACAGACACACAGACGCTGCCAAAAACAATACTTGCTCGGATGGTGACCGTGGAGAATGTACGGTATATGGTATATTGTCTTGTCGTTCAGGGTTTAACGTGAACCATCTGGACATAGCCCCGCGCTACGCGAGCATCTTGATGGGAATGTCGAACGGTGTCGGCACGCTGGCCGGCATGTTCTGTCCCATAGTTACTGAAATGATGACCAAACACGAAGTAAGTCGTCATCTTGCATTCAGTTCTGTCTCATTCATTATATGTGAAAAATAAACACGCTGTAGCTACACAGACGTGTTAGTAATCTAAGCATAATTAAAGTTTAACGGTCAATTTTTAATCTCATAATTAATATCTCGTGAATGATCAATCGTTAGTTTGTGCACACTTAAATTTCGCAGTATTGCTGCAAGTTCCCGCTGCACCAGTGATGCGATTTAAGGTCACTAATACTTTTTCTGGTGTATTTTGTGTTGTTAGGCTGCATCGAATACATTGGATGCAGACTATTGTTACCGATGTGCGCTGTGTCTGTTTGTAAGTCTGTCTGTTTGACTGTCTGTCACGCGGCTCAACTCGGCTTCACTGTGCAAAAATGTTTGAACGGATCAAGATGCTGTTTGGGGTGAACACTTCTGGAACATTGTTTCAGACGGGGGTGCTGATCCCTCCACAGAGAGAGGGATGGGCATAATTTTGAATTTTGGGACCCCATCGTAACTTTGGAACGGCTGAAGTTACACAATTGAAATTTTGTGTGCATATAGAGGCCTAGGGGCCATAACGCAAACTATGCAACAGTAGTTCATATGCGGGTCCACGGCTGAGTCACGTGACCTACTTTTAACTTCTACGATCCTCTACATATCTTAAGAACAGGTATAGTTATAGAGTCCATAGAGTCCAACGCGTGCAGTGTGTGCGGTGCATTCGATGCAGCCTTTGCTAAATTACTTTGGCCTCTTGTTTTATTGTTTGTTCTGTACTGCCATTTTATGGTGAAATAAAGGTAGCTACCAGAGAGTGGACGTTGTCAATGTGTCGTATAGACCGTCGAGGAGTGGGAGACGGTGTTTCTTATAGCCAGTCTCATCCACTTTGCCGGTGTCACGTTCTACGGCATCTTTGCATCAGGAGAGAAGCAACCGTGGGCAGATCCTCCGGAAGACGATGAAGTAGGCACACCTTCGGTCCTCAAGAGTCCGCCACCGCTACCCCCGCCACAGCAGCCGCCTAGTGCGCACGGTGTGTCCGCAGCCGCCTCACGTCCCGCCGAGATGTCGTCGTACGGAGCGACTACCGGGCTCGGAGAGCTGTACCAGACCAAGATGGAGATGGTGCAGATTCCGACTGTCCCGATGGAGGACATCTGCCAGAACGGCTTCGTCAGAGAACGCAACCAGTAGACTGTGACACTGATGGAATGATGCAGGCCTGCAGTGCTGTGGGTCGCTCTGTGAACCACACACAGACTGAGACAGAGACAGAGACAAAGAGAGACAGACTCAGACAGACATAGTGACATATCGACTGATACAACTAGCCGGCCACTTCATGCTGGACAGATCTCATGTGATCTCGTCATATTGGTTTCTCGTGAAGTAGGCATCAGACATCTACGGACGTTTGACCCATGCTGATTTATGATGATGCTAATGGATCTCATTGTGTCACTGTGAGTGTCTACCGAACGTTATACATTCCTACGCCACTGCTAGGACTATTATGTAGGCCTGTTGGTATGTAGAAGTCTCATTGCATTGTTACTGAGCCCACCTACCTGCAAACTGATCAAATCGTCGCCTTCTTGGCCGCCGTGTCTCGGCTCGTGTTGTTTCTGTAAGGTCAGAGCCGACCCTTCGTTCGGTGTTTAGGTATGATTGCCAGTAAGGCGTAGTCTATAGATCATTTCAGAGACTCATCTTTCCAGACAATCAACAGCGAGATACTAGCAACCATCTCTCGTCAACCGATAGCAAATAGAAAGCTACGTACGATAATTATGCCGGTGTACATATCGTCTGTGGCCCACCCTCGAGAGATTAGAGCACGCTTCGTTATTGGGCCGCATCGAGTACATGAGATACAGACTGTTGCGACCGATGTTCCCGTAGCGTTGTCTGTCTGTCTATCTTGCGCCTCCGCCCTGCAAAAGCCGTTGCACGGACTAAGATAGTGTTTCACAGTGAAGACTCCAGGGGGCCCAAGGAACATTGTATTAGACGGGGGTCCCGATTTCTCATATGGATTCGATGCGGCCTTCGCCAAATTGCTTTGGCCACTTGTTGTTGCTTTACATTCGGTGTCATTGTGATGTGTCAGTAGTGAGTGATTCCAAGTGAAGTGTTATAAAAATCCGCTCAATGATTATCACCGATCTAATACACTGTATATAGTCTGAGTATTTGTCACGTATCTGTAAATGTCGCTATTGTGCGGTTGGCGCGTGTAGATCGTCGTGCGACATTAGATCAGTTTTAGGTTTTCAACTCGTTATAGCGATCGAATTGTTTCCGATTAAGTTTTAGGCGTATTGACAGACTCTGCATCTGCTATAACTGTTATGAATAGTGTCGTCGCTGTCGTTGTTGCTGGTGATGACGCTGAGATGGCGTCAGACTACGGCGTCGTCTCCACATATGATGCGCTGCACGTTGCGTTGTGTTGCGTAGCGAGTGATACCACTCGTTCGTACTCGCTCACATTCGCTGGCATTCGCTCATACTCGCTCGTAGTTGGAAATGATTACCACTGAAATGGCCTGTAGACAGTGTTTCTACTCTTTTGCTGTCGCTCGCCGCGCAACGCAGTACGCAACGCGCAGTGCAGCGTGTGTGTAAACGACGTCCAAGCATGTTGTCTGTGATCGTGACTTTCACGTCGGACGTTCGGTCGACGTTCATTGAGTCTTTGTTGTCCGCAGAGCTGGCATCGTAGTTATGTTTCTGCGGAATTAGTCTATTCAATAATAATTTTCTATTCATTAGGCCGCCAGACTGGAAGGCGCCATATTTTGCTGCTGTGCAGTCTAATTTTTTAGACATAGACGTCCGAGCTTGCTGAGGTTCCCACTGTCCATAATACGTAAACTGTTGCTTCATGGACTTAGCTTGAAAACCCCACTCAGACATTTAACTGATCTGTTCCAAATTTTACAGTCCAACATTTTATAGTTGCTTTTTCAGACCGCTGTCGCCTTTCTGTCTACAGGTGTCGTTTCAAATTGCAGCCATTTATCGGAAGTTTGACTCACCGAAACTACTTTGTTATCAGCAAACCTTATTTTTGAATAGAATTATGATAACCGTTATCGTATTAAATACATGCCTACACAACTTATTCTTCACTGTAGGTAAAGACGGGAAATGTTTGTGTCTGTGCGTTGGTCGATTATTTGTCAGACACGTTATTGTGGACGTATGTTAGATTCCTAATCACCGGTTTCTGTTGTTAGTTGTTCGTGATCTTGTTCTTTGCAACTGTAGATTGTTATAGTTTCGGTCCTTTAGGCATCACTTGTCATGTAGTCCATCACACGCCGAGTCGGCTGCGTAATATTTTATGTGCTAGATGTCATGTGCTCGTGATAATTAGAATAGAAGTCTTCTATATTTTAGCATCTCGAAACTGGAACGCGAGGCGACTAATTGCACGCAATGCTGTGACAGTATTTAGTCTGAGTTTAGTCCAACGGTAGATCTCTGGTCGCTACAATCAGTATTATGTGTCATAATTAGGCCGCATTGAATGCGTGGGATGCGGACTATTGAGACCGGCGTTCCCGTAGCGTGGTGTGTCTGTCACGCGCCTGCGCCATGCAAAAAAGGCTAAATGGATCGATGTGCTGTTTGGGGTGGAAACCTTGCGAGCCCAGGGACCTTACATTGTATTAGACGGGGGTCCCATTTCTCCACAGATTCGATGCGGCCTTCGCCAAATTACTTTGGCCACCTATTTTATTGTTGCGATCTAAACACGGTGCAATATATATCTATTCTGCCAAGTACAAGTTGAATTCGACCAATGGCGACGGCGTATTTTCGTTCGTTATTATGACCACAATAGTGGGTCTCTTAAAAGAAATGTTTCGTAGGTTTCTTCATTTCAGTGATTACGTGCGTGCGTAGAGTTAGCCCATTTGGCGTTAGTCATGTTGGTTGTGGATTGTTTGAAATTCTGCATGTTATTATGCGCATTTTCAACTACAAATTACATACTAAAAATTCTACGTTGTTCGCATTTACCGGAATTCAGATTTCAGCCATACAGAAAGACTCCAGCCAGATATCGCTGCAAAAGCTGCGAGGGCATTTGTACGTAAGTAAACCACCAACCACAGTACGAAAATATGATCGTACAATCAGCGGATAAGGTTTATACCGATCTAAGACTCTGCAAATTCAGTACTTCATCTAACAGAAACAAATAAATTATTCTCATATAAGTAGAACAAGTAATTAATTTTTCAGGTGGTTATACGTGAACGATCCCAGATAAAACTCGATGTCAAAGCGTAGTATCAAAAGTCGCGTTTAACTACAGCGGCAGAGAAATGTTCAGTGACTTCTTGCCTGCTGTTTTATTTATATCGTCTCGTCAGCCTCCGGGCTACAGTGAAAGACAGATAACGTCACACGACTTATACGATTGACATTGACAATAATTACTTGTGTCCGATCACTTGTCGGGATTTATATGTGTCAAGTCGCATCATATTTTCTTTGTTTTCAGCAAATCTGCATCACAACTCACCGCTATGCTCCATTACTTTTAGGCAGTAAAGCTCTAGGATGAGTGTCTGATCTCCTACATGAGAGCAGAACACCAGCCGAGCAGGGGCAGATGCGTCATTGACACACTGAGCACTATAAAAGGTGAAGTTCTTCCCGAGTCACATGGCCCACTAAGCGATTAGGCCGCTCTGATTTCCGTTAACAGCCCTCAGCCAGACACCTGCTTACATTGCGATACAGCGGATACGGGGCTAGTGCATCGCGTGGTGGGCATGTTTACTTCCCAGCCGTTAGGTCATACCAAATTATATTTCTCGGTGACAGAAGCACATAGGTGTAAACAACTTGCCCAAAGTTACTACGCAGTGGTACCCGGTCGACACTCAAACCAGTGACCTACTGGTCACAAATCAGATGCTCTGCCGAGTAAATCACCACCCAGCTGAGTACTATAGTGAGTTGCAATAGTCCAGCTTACTGACTGCCAGTAGTAACAACCTCTGCTCACTCACAACCAACACTAACATCGCACTAGTAATGTTCTTGTTCACACAAATGCAAAAGATTTTCTGGATTTTCTAATTAACTAGGAACCAATTTAAGCTCAGATCTCGAGTGTAGTGGACAATATTACGGTAATTAAGTAACCTATTATAACTGCTCTTATAACGCACAGACCGCTATCGTCAGTCACCTCTCTTCTTTTAATTATTTGTACACGATATATAAATAGCATTGATGTACGTTTACGTATTGAAAGATTCTGAGAAATCGTGAGTGCATTGTTTTTATAGCACATCTAGGCCGACATAGATAGGCCCTTGTGCAGTGGGCGTACAGCGTTGAAGCTTGTAAACATGTCAGAGAAGCTAAGCGCGTCATGCCGAAGACTTTCAAAATAAGAAACTTGCGCTAATACGCTGACATCGTCAGATAAGGCAAGTCTTGCATATATCGTACATCTTGTCTTTCTGTGGCGTATGAATACATAGTTGAGTAGGAAAAGATTATAGAATCACAACTTAACCGCTAAAATAGTATTTTAGCCAGTGAAGCTCATGGGGAAGTGTTGCAACTTGCCACGTATTCTGATCATACAGAAAATCAGTTGAGTAGCAGCATGCAATGCGAAACACCGCGACCAGCAGTGAGTTGCAATAGTCCACCTCACTGACTACCGGTGGCCTACTTTACACAGAATTTAGTGACGTTTCGCAAAATTAATTAGTGATTCTAGTATTGGTTGTAACCGACGAGTTTACTCAAGAAATTATTAGACCTAGGCCTGTAGTTTTGCTCGCAACTATCATCAAGGTTATGATCAACTTCGTAAGACACTAACAGTATCGTTAATAGTGAATACAGTGAAATCGACATGCATCAAATGACCCATGAAGTGCCATTAATCTGACAACGGCCATAAAATAATGCCGTTAATGACAGTGAAGAACATATTTATGCTTTTTTTATTTTGGGTAAATCACATTTTTCTGATTAAAAGTGAGTATACGAGTATTAATCTACATTGAACATTGAACTTAACTATTATAAACCATTACACCGTGTTCCAAAAACGGTAGCCTTTTATTATATACTATAGTTTCTACAAATGTTAACCAATTTCCGTAATATTTGGCACATAGCATACTGAAGTAATCTGCAACACAACAATTTTGACATGTCTACCCCACCTGCATACTATTACTACACTACATTGGAAAATACCAATTTCTAGTTTTGGGACCATTTTGGCTGATTTGTTCTATCAACAAAGCTATTTAAATGACTTTGAAACGTGACGATGAAATCCGACCATTAAAAATTTTTTACTGTTGCATACTACCATGATGTTGAGCTGAATGCTGGTACAAGAGATGCCTCGTCCACTTGTGCCATTACTGTGACGCTGACATCTTCCAGCGAGGCAGTGTGCCAGCACAATGATGTGTGCATCACACGTGCGCGAAACTCCTGAGTTTACTGGTCCAGGTTTATGACCTCCAATCAGGCTTGTGTGGATGGGTTATTGTAATATTTGAGCTCTGTTGGACAATAATTGTGTGGAAAACTGGCTATTTTTCTGTGTGTGCAACCGCAATATTAATAAAGTCATTATTACGCAATTCAAATTTTCCCAAGACAGTATGCTGGTGAAGTGGGTATAAGTGAATAACTTTTGTATTGCAACTTACCTCAGTATACTGAGTGCCAAATATTACAAAAATCGGTCAACATTTGTAAAAACTGCAGCGAAATAAAAAAGCGAGCGTTTTTGGAACACTGTGTAGTTTGAGATCGACGTTGCATGAGGCTGAAATCACATAGTCGCCAAGAGATTTAAACAGGAAGAAGTGTTCAATTCCTTGAATTATTTATTGAATTTTTCGGCCGCATCGAATGCATAAAATGCGGACTATTGCGATTGGTGTTTCCGCGTCGTATTGTGTCAGTCAGTCAGTCTGTCAGTCGGTCTATTTGTCTGTCAGTCTATAACGGGCTTGAGCCCTACAAAACATCGGAACGTATCGAGGTCCTTTTGGGGGTGAGGACTCTTGCGACCCAAGGAATATTGTGTTAGACGGGGTCCTGATACGGCGTGGGGGAGGAGAGTGGAGAAAATGTTGCCCGTTGTACCGTATATAAGGAAAGAGGTGGGGATTCGATGCGGCTTTCGCCAATTCACTTTGGCCATATGTTTTACTTCTATCAGCTGAGTGACAAGATGACACGACAGCTTGTACCAGCGAGTCAGACTAGCACCTGTAGCATGGCGGGCACACGACAACACTTGCTGGTGGACATGCGTAGACCCTCTACTTCTACCGCAGAGATGAGCTCTCTACTGCACGACGACGTCAGTCAGGAGTCTCTTTATATCAACCGCCACGACCATGGCCAGCTTCATCGTCATCATCATCGTCAGCAGCAGCAGCAGTGGAGTCATGACGTGCCAAGTCGTGACGTCAATAAAACGTCATCAGTGACGTCACTGCCTGCTGTCGAGTACAGGATGCTGTTCGGATGGCCGGCGACGATTAACGTTTCTTCACTGTACAGCTTTGGTAAGCATGTCACTTGTGAGTCATGAGGTTAACGTTGACGTGATGCATTTACGTAAGTAAGAATATTTCTAAGGCGTGCAGAAAACAGTCACACTGCGCCATGCATCAATCTCAAAATCGTTTGTCCGAAAATCAGTTGTAAAAACAAATTAGCAAATAAAACTAAAGATGCATTGAAAAAAATGAAAGAAACAAAGCTATGTTTTATAGAAAATATCACAAAACGCAACTCGCATAATATGCTGGAATAGCTGGACAGGTTCTGAGGGGCTTTAATGGTCCTGATACGTTGCCGACATAAGAAGAAAAGTTGGAAAGAAAGGAAAAGGACGACCTATAAGGACATGGATAGACGACGTGCAACATGGAGAAAGAAGAAGAACTGTGAAGACAGAAATGTGGCAGTTGCTAGAACCTTTGTTTGAAACAGTTTGAGCTTGTCAACTGCATCACATTCGTCACTTATGTTTGTTTAAAAACGACCAAAATCTGAGCTGTTTAAATAAACAACTGCAAGAGCACGACAACCGACTATACTCAGAGTTCGTTGACGCGACGCGAAACACTTACTATAAGTTTCTGTTCGTTCGTAATCTTCGTATGCCCATATGTACGTTTGTAATGACACTAATCCGGGAATCCTGGTGATAGTAACTATTATTCTTAGACTACTGTCGATTCAAACTGGGAGGTTTTAGGACCAGTCCACTCGGCCAACGGATTTCAACTGCAGCCAAGATGGTTCATTGATAATTTAACACGGTACACAAAACTTGACAAAAGTTTTCTACTTTATGGCATCACTGCTCACTCAGCATAGAAGTAACAACGGGGAGTGTGCAGCCGTCACTGCCAATATTGTAAAGCAGAAAATAGAGTCAGTCACCAAAGTGTTTCAAGTAAACCCTCAAAGCCACCGACGCAGTATTGGTTCTTACGAGAATAGCTCAAGGCCACGTACCAAGTCAAGGACCGCCACACAGCAATACAGCGACAATGCAAGCGACAGGCTGATGAAGAATACCTGTCAGCGACGATGCAACGTCGATGTCAAAGGTCGCCAAGCTGCTGCTTTGTTACGACTCTGAGTCTGGTTTATGTATCGCCAACAAACTTAACTGCGCCCGACGCACGTGACTTAACGGTTAAGCCGGTACGTGTGCTAATTACCGGCCACTTAGCTCGGCCGTGCTCCTACGGCGGAGACAATCGTTTCTTTCTCAAACTGCGTAATTCCACGGCAGTTAAAGTGCGCCAACGAAATTTCGCAACTTTGATGTAATGCATTAACTCGACAGCCGGAAGGAGCTATGTGTATGTTCATGATTCTATTCGCTAAGCGAAACAGCGAAAGCCGCAATCTTGTACACGACCTGTCGGCATCGAAGCTGTCTGCTATTGAGGCAATACGTGAACGACATCTAAACTCAGATATCTATTTGTTTTATGCTGATGTTCATGATGCTAAGGTGAACAGCGATGACAATTGTTATCACTGTATACGTGTTGTGCAGCTGAAAGTACGGTAACTACAGGCATCGACTCGCCAAGTGACGTTTTTTCCTCGGGGTCGTCCGCCGACGACACTAATGTTGAACACTCGTAAGCAGTCTTGAGACAGTTTCTTTTTTACAAGTATACGCTGTAGACTAGTCAGCTTGCTTCTAAATGCTGGTAAATTTACTGCATTGTGTAAAGTGTTGCTAATTATATTATTTAAATTAGGCGTATTTGTAATGATGATGATTACTGTCCGTATAGGTTACATAAACGTGAATATTCTGATATCGTAAAAATGGAGTGTGATGATACAGATGCCATCAGAGCGACGTACAGTGGCAGAACTTCAGTGACGTGCCGACATGTGAGACAGTGATGACGTCAACAGGTAACTCACCTGTGAGTGACACACCTGTGAGTGACACACCTGTGAGTGACACACCTGTGACTACACGTAGTTCCACGGCGACAGCGCTGTCATCACGGCGTCGCAGTCGTTGTCGACGCTCTATCAGCCGGTCGACGTCCAACAAACACCGTCCCGTCTACCTGTGGCAGTTCCTCCGAGATCTGCTTCAGCTGCCGCAGCGCTACCATGCAGGCGTCCGCTGGATTGACCGCGACACCGGTCACACATTTGTTTTCCATTCTTACTAGACATCAATCATACGACGTAACAAGCAGCTTTGCGAGCATGTCTCTTTGTCCCCTAATAATGACAAACATGTTCAGGATAGTTCCAGGGTGCCCCACTGACGGTTTTAAGCGGATTGTTTGTTGCGGGTCACCCCGATTCTTTATCAACCACACCCCTCATTCCCTCTCTCCCCAACCCCCGTACACCCGCTTAGAGGGAGGGGTACACCCCGTCACCGGTATCCCGAACCCTCCCTTGACCCCAACTGGGGGTATAAATGCGCTACAGTGGGCTACTGTGGTGCTGAATATGAAGCACTGCAAACACAGTAGCAACCAAGTAGAGCGATCGTGTCACGACATGTGCCACACGTTTAAGAATGTTGACAAATACACTAATCTCGCGTCAGTGTTTCATCAGTTGGCAGAGCGTGCTGGTTGATGTGTTCAGGAGTTTTCAAGATAGAAGACTCTGAGAAGCTGGCGAGACTTTGGGGCGAGTGTAGGAACTGTCCGGCGATGAACTATGACAAACTGTCTCGGGCAATTCGTCAGTATTACAAGAACGGAATCATACACAAGACGTCGACATCTCAACGACTTGTCTATCAGTTTTGTATGTCCTATCTGTGAGTGGCAGTACAGTATAGCAAGTACAGCCGCTTCTTGTCAGAAAACTGAGAAGATTGTTCGGAAACTACCAGTTCAAACACACACGGTACATACGCGACACGTAATAGCGTCATCACTAATACGCGTCATCACGTGTTTGCAACTCCGCGACGCAATAAACGCGAAACGTTTCAAGTTTTGCGGCGTCAGGCGTACGTCGGATTTTTCTGACTGTACAACATCAGATTTGTTTTTAATAATTCGAAAAACGGGCGACATGATGCACAGACCCGTCGCCAGGATTTCGTTAGTCACATGTGTGGTCCTGTTAACAATATAGGCCTTACTGAATGAACTGACATTCTGCCTTCAACGAACCACTTCACCGCGTTCCTACATTCAAGTACAATGATGAATTGAATAACTGCAAAGTGATAGCAGAGACGTCGTTTTGGGTGTGAGGACTGGAATAGTCTCTGGTCCAAAGACTGTGAAGACTTTTGCACAACTCAAAATGTTGTATGTATGAAGTATGTATATCTGTAGGCCTACTGTGTTATTTAAGATTCTCTAAAAATCTGTATAAAATGTTTGTACTTAGTGAGTAGAGTGAGTGAGTAGAGGCTTTAACGACACATTATAGGTAATTTTGGGGACAATTTTTCAGCTCAGGTGACCCAACCAACAGCGTCAAAGCACTGAAGGAAGCCAGTTGGCTTCTAAGATAGGCTTCAATTCCACCAGAACCACTCCACCGTGTTACAATATACGTGTATGTTCTAGGCAACTCCCCAACTGCAGAATGCTACAATAACAACAGCAGTTTTGTCAATATTCCCTGTTCACTCCAGAGTCCAGACCTAGAGGCCATGGAGGTTGAGGCAGGGGGGGGGCTGGTTTAGTCGCCTATTACATCTGGCCAGGAAACGGAGTGGGTCTATTTTTACAACCCTGGAGCCCACAGGGGGGTTGTATTTAGTTAGATCATCCATTAATTATTACAATTAATTACATCACTCCCAGACACGTGTAGACAGCAGAGGACATACAGGACCGCAACGACTGACAGAAATGACGTCACTCAGCTGTCACAAGTCACACAGCCGCGGTGCAACGACGCCGCAACTACAAATCACTGCTTCTGAGGACAGTATGTGAGGCCTGCAAACAAGCTTGGTGGCGCAAAACCTGTGCTATGGGCATGACCCTACCAGCACTCAC
>Ga0126335_1000423_pt1 | contig 20346 bp, 23 predicted proteins | sample OlaspJWI45metaG_FD_108409 | JGI IMG/M metagenome (GOLD analysis project Ga0126335, IMG submission 108409) | Marine gutless worms symbiont microbial communities from Oahu, Hawaii - Olavius sp. 1 OAHU.JWI-45 metaG | ecosystem: Host-associated > Annelida > Digestive system > Unclassified | place... | reverse complement strand
TACCCGCAGGGCAAGCCTTTTGGGCGTGCTTTCTTTTCGTCCCTTTTCTTTACACGTATAAAGAAAAGGGACTCGCGCCTGAGAAAGATGTTTAAAAAGAGTAATGAATATGGAAGCGCGAAATCTTCACTAGTATCACAAAATCTACCCTACCTTCTGCCGCCCACTAAAAGCATGCGCAATTGTCCCCTTATCAATGTACTCCAGCTCCCCCCCTAAAGGCACACCATGGGCAATACGCGAGCAGGGAATATCATGTTCACGCGCCAGATCGCTGATATAAAAAGCCGTTGCCTCGCCTTCAACTGTCGGGTTCGTCGCAAGTATCACCTCCTTGATCGATTCGCTTCTGAATCGTTCAGCAAGCAAATCTATACCGACATCTTCTGGGCCGATACCATCAAGCGGAGAAAAATGCCCCATGAGTACAAAAAACAGGCCGTTATAATCGGTCGCCTGTTCTAGCGCCATGACATCAATAGGCGACTCGACTACACAGAGGATCGATTGATCACGACGATCATTACTACAAATGTGACAAATCTCGGCTTCAGTTAAGTTTCTGCAACGACGGCAGTTATTGACGTGGTCCATTGCCTGCAACAATGTTTGTCCCAGATAACGGGCACTATCACGATCACGTTGAAGCAGATGAAAGGCAATACGCTGAGCAGATTTTTGCCCTACCCCTGGCATAACTTGCAGGGCTTGTATGAGCTGCTCTACCAGGCTGGTATCTGACATGTGGTGAAGCCGTTAGTAAAGCAAATGACTTAGAAGGGCAACTTGACACCCGGCGGTAAGTTTAAACCCCCAAGCATATCTGACATCTGATCCTGAGTTTTGGCTTCAATTTTATGCGTAGCATCATTAATCGCAGCAGCAACGAGATCTTCTAACATCTCCTTGTCGTCCATAATAGTTTCGTCAATTTCAACTCTACGGGCTTCGTGCTTACCATTTAATACGACTTTAACCATGCCGCCACCGGCTTCACCCGTGACTTCCATATTTGCCATTTCAGCCTGCTTCTTCTGCATTTCTTCCTGCATCTTCTGAGCCTGCTTCATGATATTACCCAGACCACCTTTCATTTCATTTTCCTCATCGCTAATTTTCTTCAACGGGCTGCACGGTATCGGCTGATACGGTGGCACCAAACATTTCTTTCATCATCTGTACGTTCTCATCTTCTTCAATAGATGCGACCGCGGCTTTTTGTCGAGCTTCATTTTGACGGGCCCTGACTTGAGCCGGTGTTTCTGACGGCACAATTCCTGGCTGTATTTTCAACTTAATGGATTTACCAAAAAAATCTGTCAGCGCCGTTTCAATTTTTTGCACGGGCCCATCTGTCATCAAGCGCGCGTGAGACTGATCCAGAATGAGGCGGACAATATCATCTTCTATTGCTTCCAGCTGGCAATTTTCAGCTAACTGTAACGCCATCGCTTTAAGGTTAAGCGCATCCAGTACTTCCTGCCAGTCTGGCAGATAACTCTGGGTTGTTGCCGATGATTGTTGTACAGGTTTTTCTGGCTCGGGCTCAGCTTCGTATTTATTCACAGGCGGCTCTTCATTAACCGATGCTGGAATTTCAGCCGGGGCAGAATTTGTTGTCGGTTGTGCCTTAACTTTAGCTTTTTCTACCTTTGCAGGTTGTGCATCTGGCTGATGATCACTGTCAGACTTCCAGGGTCGAAACGCGATCATGCGCAGCAAGGTCATTTCAAAACCATCACGGGGTACCGGGTTCATTCTTAAATCATTACGGCCCTGTAATGCAGTTTGATAATATAACTGCACATCCTCGGGCGAGATCATCTCGGCAAATTGTTGTATCCGCTTTGGGTCATCCCATTCATCGGTCATGCTGCCATTAACCTGCTGTTCCAGTGCAATGTGATGAAAAACAGAAATCATCTCAGCCAGCACATCGAGGTAATCAGGACTGCGCTTATCCAGTTCGTTAACCGTTTCCATCACACCCCTGGCATCCTGTGCATGTAGTTGCTCGATTAACTGGTAAACGTGTGTCGACTCAATCGTCCCCAGCATATGACGAACATCTTCATCACCTACCCGACCACCACCAAAGGCAATTGCCTGATCCAGCAAACTCAGGGCATCACGCATACTGCCTTCTGCACCCCTTGCGATAGGGCTCAAGGCAGACTCGTCGTATTCAATTGCCTCCTGCTGCAGGAGATTACCAAGATAAGAAACGATATCGGCAAACGGCAATTTCTTTAGATTAAACTGTAAGCAACGGGACAGAATAGTGACTGGCAGTTTCTGTGGGTCCGTGGTCGCCAACAGGAATTTCACGTGTGGTGGCGGTTCTTCCAACGTTTTCAGCAGTGCATTGAAACTGTGGTTTGACAGCATATGCACCTCGTCGATCAGATATACCTTGTAGCGCCCCCTGGTGGGTGCATACTGCACGTTCTCGAGCAATTCTCGGGTATCTTCAACCTTGGTCCGAGAAGCCGCGTCCACCTCAATCAGATCAATAAAACGCCCCGCATCAATTTCTGCACAGGCAGAGCACTCTCCACATGGCGTCGAGGTAATGCCAGTATCACAGTTCAGTGATTTCGAGAGAATGCGTGCAATGGTGGTCTTACCCACCCCACGGGTGCCAGTAAACAAAAAGGCATGATGTAAACGGTCATTATCCAGACCATTAATCAGTGCGCGAGAGACATGCTCCTGACCTACCAGTTCCTGAAAAGTCTTTGGACGCCATTTTCGTGCGAGAACCTGGTAACTCATCGTTTTATCGGGAATCTCATGCGTTTTACTAACGAACAGACATTCTAATCGTTTTCACCATTGGCCGCACAGAAATACAGCCGAACATTATGAGGGCGGTCCGCACCAGCAAATCTCCGGCGCCCAGGTCCACCGCTGCGGTTGCTCCCTTCCGGGCCTGGCCGGGTTCACAGTTTACTGTCGCGGAGGCACCAGCACGGACCGCGGCGCGTATAATGCCGTAAGCCAGCCAATGAATAAAGCCCGGGATTCAAATAGTTGCAGTGGCCCGACATTGCAGGGAATCAGTGAATCGTATAGGCTTCGCCACCCTTACGGAGAGATGTCCGAGTGGTCGACCCAATAGCAGGACGCTATTGGGAACAGTGGAGCGTAGCGACACTGGCCCGCAGGGCGAGGCGCAGGACGCGCCGAGTAACGAGCACGCCTGCGTGCTCCTGTGGTTGCGATACTGAAATGACTATCAGTTAGCAGCACATTTAGAAATACGGAGAGATGTCCGAGTGGTCGAAGGAGCACGCCTGGAAAGTGTGTATACGGCAACGTATCGAGGGTTCGAATCCCTCTCTCTCCGCCATATACTCACTATATCTTATTGATTATTAAAAGAATTTAATACGCCTTCTGTTTTTGATGTACAGAACAGTGTACGTAGTTATTTACCTAAAAGCGCAACACTTCTATATTTTAAATTTCCATACATTGCTTTAGTCTGGCTTCACTATGTGTGGTCGCTACAACTTGTACAGTAATCACGGCGAAGATCCGGTAGTCATACTCGATCATGAGATCAAACCGCTGTTCAATATCGCACCTACGCAGTTTGTACCCATCATTACGCTAGATGATTCTGAGCAGAGATTGCACAAAGCCCGCTGGGGATTAATGCCCATATGGGCTAAGGATATACATAAGACTAAGCCTTACTTTAACGCCAGGGCTGAAAACCTGGAACATAACAAAGTCTTTGGTAGTTCTGTTTCCCGCCGCGGCCTGGTGCCGATGAGTGGTTTCTATGAATGGACTGAAAATGACCGCAAACAGCCCTGGTACTTCCAGATAAAAGATAGCGAATTGTTCTACTGTGGCGGCCTATGGCGTGACTGGGAGTATGAGGAAGGAAAAATGATGCGCACCTTCACCATACTAACTACTCAGCCTCATGATGTTATGAAGCCAATCCATGATCGTATGCCTGTAGTCATTGACGAGAATGACTTTGAGCAGTGGCTAACTGGCTCACAGGATGATGCAGAAAATTTAATGATTACTTATTCTGGAGATATGAGTAAGTACCAAGTAAATCCTGATGTGGTGAATAATTCCAGGAATAAATCGGCAGAATGTATTGCCCGCTTGTAGTACAAGCTAACGCCTATTCGCCTACAATTGAAATATCATGTGGCGTATCAAGACCCACGACAGCGTATGTTTCTTTTCCTTTAACAACCCTGAGTGCCGCTAGTAAGACCTGTGGCATTAGCTGAATCATTTCTCCAGCATGCAGTATCGCCTGTTCGAACGTAGAATCATTAGAACCATCTTCTGACAATGTATATACGATAAATGACTTTGTTGAATTAAAATCTATTCGTTCGAGCACAATACTGCTATCACCAACTATAATTACTTGCCCTTCTAGAACATTAATATCTCGCATTCCTACTCACCCAATATGGTAGTAATTTGGCTGAAATATCAGCCTGTAGTTACAGCAATATTAGTGGCGTTTATAAAATACGGCGCCGCAACCCCCACAAACATGTTTTTTCTTAACAAGCTTTGCTTTTTCAATAACAGTTCTACGTGTTCTTTCTAACATGCCATTGTCACACGTAGGGCAAATATTCTTTCTGCCTCCAAAAGGTGTCTTTGCATCTATGTCGATCCCCTGAAAAATATCTGGCGTGTCTAACTGACTGAGAAAGTCTTTGATATTTTGCTCTTCATCATCTTTATGAACAGCAGATGTAACATCCATTTTGTGCATTCTTTTCAATAAAGAATCGATATTATCATCGTCCTGAGTAGTCATAACTAATGCGCATTTCCTATGGTAATTCACTATAAATATTTATTTGAAATATCCCCAGCGAAACCCTATCAATATACTTTCTTTAGCACATCACCCTTTTGGGTGAACCTACAGGACATTTTTCTATTAACATCGGAAAAAGAAGCACTTCCGATTTATTTATTACCCTACAGTAAGAGAGTGAACAGCATAATTACTATATGCATTTAGAACAGATCTATTAATAAATAATAGATCTCAAAAAAAACCTCGATGATATACACCAAGGGTTAAACAAGAGCTTTCAATTATTATTCAGGAGGAATAGCTCTTTAATATAAAATATATGCTGCTCTATACTTCCCTTTTATTGACTTAGCGGGCCTTTCTTTCATCAGGGTCATTTAACCGCACTAATAAATGGATTAGTTTCACATGATCATGAACGTCTAGTTTGTCGTAAATATGTTTCATGTGAGTTTTTAGTGTATTTTGCCCAAAGTTATTAATACGCATGACATCTTGTTTGCTTACACCCTTTGCAAGCATGGCGCATATTTGAATTTCTTTCTTGGTAAGACCCATCGCAATTAAATGCTGATCGAACACATTATGCTGGTCAATTATTGGCGTTAGGCGTAATAACCACATTGGGTCGTTATATTCTGAAACAGGAGCGACACTCAAAGAATACATATCACTATCAAGAATAATGGTATGCGCATATTCAGTCCTTTTTTCAGCGCACTCTTCCTCTTTTATCTTAGTGGTGATTCTCTGCACCTCTGTAAGCATTGATGAGAGCAAAGCCCCGCCTGTCTCCTCAATGTGTATTTTTTTAAACGCAGCATTCTGTTTTTGAATAATATAGCGGTCATCGATTATGCATATCGGGTTAGGACTATCGATAAGATACTCGATAATCCTGTCATCCTTGGAAACATGCTTAACAAATGCAAATGCTCGCACTGCATTAAGCAATGAAGGCTGTAGCATTTCCATCTGTTTAACATCATGAATAGTTTCATTTGGCTGAAACTTGCAGAACATGATTCCTACAGCAGGTTGTAACCGATCAATAGCAATCATGCAGGAATTTATAGCATTAAATGCTGTGCAATCGTTTATATTGCAAGTACTGGTTTTTGTATAATGTTTTAATATTCTCTGCAAACTATCTTTATCATGCACCATGACTGTCTTATCATTACTCTTAGATAGCTCAAGAAAGATCTTGTGCGCAGAGCAATCACACGAACACAATCCCTCGGTTTCTGGAAGACAAACAGTGTAAGCATGCTGTTGTATTGAGGCATTGCACTCAACATTTACTCCAATATAGCTAACGATAGCTATATCACTATCAAACAGGGGTAACAATTCGCTGATAATAAGATGGCGCAATTCATCTTCATTTGCGCAGAGATTAACTAAGTTACTCAGTCTATGGGTGATTGCAGATCTATCTTCTATTATTTCCTGCGCATCACCCTGATCTGAAGTATTTTCCATATAGTAAGCCTATATAACCCTTACCTTATTATTATAAAAAATATCAACTTATTGTTGATACCTTAACTCCACATTATAGGGAATATCAATACTGTGGAGATCACCCGTTAGGGTGATGCCATGCCTGCTAAACTATTAACGCAAATCAACGCATAGCACTACCAGCCTATATATGACACCCCTGACCTTCTTAGCACTGTTATCGAATGCTCTTTACCTCGTATTCTCCATAGCAACTCTTTGAAATTGCGAACTTATTGTCGCGTACGAGTGATTGCCAGCATAGTTAATAGCCGCAAAACAATAATGGACATATTCCCGACGATTCTTTTGCTTAACTAATACTCACCTAATAAAACAATATATTTCTATTGATACCTAATACTAAAGCATTAGTTTCAACCATGTTTACCCTGAGTTTCGTGAGCCATTGATCACATGCACTATCCATCATCACCTTGTTATACGCACTCTTACTTTTTCTAACTCTACTACCCACGATAGAATTTATTCTATTGTTCCTCACTACTTTCGTTACTTTCACCCTGCTTATCACTACGCTTAAATAACTTCTTAAAAAAACTAGTTACAGGGTCACTTTGAGTTTTTTCTTCTACTTCGATATCTTCCTGTGCTACAGACATAGTCTCTTCATTATCACTAGCAGATTCTTCAATAACGTCTACACCTTCCGTACTTACAATAGCTTCAGTGATTTCCTCTTTTTCTATTGATTCTGGAATCAGGACTATGCCAGCCAACTGCTTTGATTGTATTTCCTCTATAGACTTCTCAATACCTACAAACCTTTCTGCGTTAGAAGGATGTGTTGTCGTCATGCTGATAGATTTTTCATTACGTAATGACATGCGCCTCCAAAAATTGGCAGCGCCATCAATTTCATAACCAGCACGGCTCATATAATATAGACCGACATAGTCTGCATTTCGCTCAAAATCTACAGAGTAAGCTCCCGCACCCGCTCGCATTCCAATATCTGTAAACGTGCCCTGTGTGTTTACACCTCCATATGCTGCCGCCACATCAATAATTAAACCGAATAAACCTCCAATCATGGCATTAGTTGTCTGCGCTTTAATATGCTCTTCACTATTGTGTGCCAACTCATGCGCGACAACTAAAGCAAGTTCCTGATCTGTCCTGGCAAAATCCATCATGCCTGTGGTAAAAATCATTTGCTTACCATCTGCATAAGCGTTAATCGTGTCATCCTCTTTGATATTCACTGTAAAATCACAGACTTTAACTGGCGCAACTGGAATGGTGATTTCCTTACCCCGCCGATTAACCTTAAAAGTAATATCATCACCCGACTGGGTAAGTTCATTTAACGTTTCGCTAAATTGTTCTGCGGCATTCTCCCCGCTTGATGGAGTCCTATCATTCACACTCACCAGCACATCACCCTGATGGAGTCCAGCAATGTCTGCTGGCGAACCCTCAATCACGTTACTAACCTGCAGTAAATCTGTCAGGCCATAGAGTGATTGCACCGTTTCACGCCACTCCTCTTTAAAGGCATTCGTGTTCCAATAACTGGCGCCAACAATATGCCTGGTGTTTTCACCACAAAGATCTGCATTCTCCAACACCAGCGGGTATGTGATACGTACCAGACGCCGACTCATCTCGACCTGGTTTTCAATTACCAATTGCCGTTGTTTTTTAGCCTCGATTTCAGCCGAAATGCTGTCAACTTTCGGAGCCCGTTTAGTAGGCGTGACACACCCCGTTACGACGAGGCATGCGGCAATCAACACTAGAAAATATGATTTCATACTCATGCGCCTAAAAGGGTTAGCCTGACACTCTAAGCCCATAAATATAGTGTGGAGTTGATGGAGATCAATAAACACTCACTGAAGCCATCCCGCTGATATTCATCTCATCAGCCTCCTCAGACGAAGCCATGAGCTAGCAAATATTCTCTGGCGTCATTTCAGCTTACTATGCAATATTTCCTGATCCTGCCTTATACTTAGGTGTAGTGACCATAAGGGAGAAAATGAGATGACAAGAATACATTCCTTCATCAAATACGCTGCATTCACATTATTCCTTTATTCATCGTCCGGCAATGCAGCGGAATTGATACATAGCATCGATGATGCCTACTACACGATCACACAAACTAACCCTCCCCAGTTGCAGGTAGTAGCGCGCGGCCATGTTACATCCGGCGGATGGGGTTTTCCTCAATTGGTTCCATATGTCCGGCAAAAGCCACCTGCACAAGGCGTTCTGGAGTTTGATTTTGTTGCCAAGCCCCCCGGCACGAGCAGAATGGTACTCCAGATGGTCACCCCGATTGGTGCAAATAACATGTTGCATGACTATTACCCTGCCATAAAAGCTATCAAGATTAACGCCAAGACCAATAGCAAGACGATTGAAATTGCGCCGTTGCCAGCAAGGCGAAAATAATCACTAAAAGGGCAATTGTTTCTTATATTGTAGGAAACGATTGCCCTCTCTAACTTGGTTTTCCCCATTTTAGAAAGAAACAACGTCCATAAATGGGCGGCATTTTAGAGCAATATTCCTTGAACTAATGGACCCTGTAAGTTCCTTTTACGCCGCCCAACAACTCCTTACTCGAAAAATTAATACTTTTGGGTAGTAGATTAGTAAGTTAGTCATGAGTAATATTCTAACTTCTGAATATCTGAAAAATCATTAAGGCAGGTATTCCAACCTGATAGTGGGATCAGGATTAATCAATAATTCATCTGTCATCATTACTTTGAGGAGGGTAATAATGATCAATATCTTGGAGGGCCTTGTTGGCCTGTTACTTATTTCTGTCTGTGCTGTAGCGTTTATTGGTGTACCAATTCTAATTAGTGGGATGTCCGTAGTCTAAGAATAAGCCCGTAGACAAGCTTTAACAGAAGGTTATATTTGCATGGGAAGCTAAAGCCCTGACATGAATCCCTTCTACAGTTTCTCTATCCACCGTACAGCATCTTCATCAGGGAAAAGCTGTCAGTATTTACCAGTCGATGTTCAATATATTTAGATAAGCTTTCTACATCCTCTTTTTGGAGACTCTCAAACTGCACACCAAAGCTTTTCCCCTGCTGATGAACAACTTTAGCTGCTGCTGAAAAACTGTGATTTATCGGCTCAGGCAGCTTAACAAGAACAGTAATAGCCTCATCAAAATTACTACCCAGGAAATCATCAGGTAAAGATAAACCAATACCCTCTTCTGAGATATTCACGGCAGAGGTAGTCTCGTCAAAGCCCTGACCTTTTAAATCTACACGCACCGGCTGATCCGGTGCTGGAATAACACGCTTGGTGTGCCTTTTATCAGGCTGTTGTTGGTTAATATCGTTCATTCTATCGCCTACTTTAGTTGATCTGTGCAGCTGGTTCCATGTGTATTCATCAATATTTTCAGGTCATTACAGTACTGAGACGATTTCAGGATGCAAGACATCACACCATCTAGTTCAGCCAGCCCACGGGTATAACCAGATACCGATCCAGATAACGGCCAACCCATAAACGCCGGCCAGTAAATCATCCACCATAATGCCCAGCCCCCCCTGTACTTTTTTATCCAGCCAGGCTATTGGCCAGGGCTTAACAATGTCAAAGAACCGAAATATAAAAAACGCTGCCGTTAGTGTCCAAACATTGACCGGCACAGCAATCATGGTAACCATGTAACCCGCTACTTCATCAATAACGATACCGCCATGGTCATGTACGCCGATATCTTTTGAAGTTTTGTCACATACCCAGACACCAACAATCGTCAGCGCAATCGTTGCCACCAGGTAAACCCATAGTGGCCACGGTGAAAGCAAGTAAACCAGCGGGATACCTAACAGGGTACCCACTGTTCCTGGCGCATAGGGTGATGCCCCCGTACCAAGCCCAAAGGCAAGCAAATGGACCGGGTTGGTCCAGATTGTTCGTGGGGCCTGGTTACGCTTGATCTTCATTTTTTGAAATGATCATAACCATGAGGGTCTATCGTATGCATTGAGCCATCCGTCCTTTGCATAGTCAAACCAGCCCTGGACTCAACCATGCCAATACAGCTAAACGGCACATAAAAAGACGACTGTATTGTTTCCAGTTGCTGCATGTTCGATTCTGCAACTGTGAAACATAATTCATAGTCATCCCCTGCATTCAGAGGTAGTTGCCATCCACCTGCCAGATCGAAGATATCGCTGAAAGTATTCGAAATCGGTAATTGATCCTCATAAAGCACGGCCCCACATTTACTTTGATCAAGAATATGCGCCAGATCGGCTAACAAACCATCTGATATATCAATGCAACTACTGGCAACTTCTCTTAGTGCTTTGCTAATAGCCACGCGTGGCTGTGGGCAATTCAGCCTTTCAGAGAAAAACTGTTGTTGTTTACTATTCAGTTTGAGTTCACCGATAAGACCCAATAGTGCTGCGCCTGCATCACCCAGTGTACCGGTAACAAAGATAGAATCACCTGCGGTCGCTGTGCTACGCCGCATGGCCTGACCTTTGGGCACCATGCCGAATATGGTCACACTGATACTCAGCGGCCCTCGCGTAGTATCTCCGCCCATCAGTTGTACATTATATATGCGAGCTAAGGAGAAAAAACCGTCAGTAAAATCCTGTATCCAATGCGAGTCTGGATCAGGTAATGACAGGGACAAATTAACTGCAATTGGATCTGCCCCCATAGCAGCAAGATCACTGAGATTCACGGCTAACGATTTATAACCAATGTCACGAGCGAAAGTATTATCTGGAAAATGCACGCCTGCATTCAGTGTATCGGTACTAACCACCAGTTCGTGATCTTCAGGTATATTCAGAACGGCAGCATCATCACCAATACCAAGGACAACTTCATCACGTCGGATTGATTGCGAGTTAGCGAGTTGTTGTATGATTTTGAATTCAGATGGCATCATGAATAATAGATGAGTGACAAACATACCCGTCATCCTCGAATACTAGCCAATCAAGCTGGGCACAAACTTTACCGGGGATCCAGATATTAATAGCCATAGATTCCCGATTAAATCGCTCGGGAATGACAGCAGGCGCAATATGCAGCTCTTTCACAACAATAGGTTTTCTTTGCACGCCAGTGCAAAACATCTCTTTAAAAAGGCCTGGTAATTAATATCAAGCGTGGCAGTAAAGTTAATGCTGCAAGCAACGCAATCGCCATCGCAAGCGCAGTAAACAGACCAAAATAGATTGTTGGAATAAAGTTAGATAAAACCAGAATGGAAAAACCAACAATAATGGTTACCGCCGTATAGAAAACTGCTTTGCCGATATTGGCGTGACAGTAATGTAGGGCACGCAGGTAATCGCCACCCTGCTTCGGTAACTCTTCCCTAAAACGATAGATATAGTGAATGGCATTGTCGACAGCAATACCAATGGTAATTGCAGCTATCGTAATGGTCATCATATCCAACGGTATGCCTAGCAAACCAATAATACCCAGAATTAATAAGGCTGAAAGTATATTGGGCAAGATGCCAATAATCGCCAGTCTAACTGACCGAAACAGTACCAATAACATCAAAAAGATACCAAGCATCACCGTTCCCAATGTTTCTATCTGAGAACTAAACAGGCTTTGCAACATGTTGTTATATAGCACCAGCATACCGGTGATACTATATTGACCTTCTTCAAGTCCGACCTTTTCATGCAAATCATGGTCAAGGCGTTCAATCAGTTCCTGACGTCTTAAGTCAGGCAGGGAGTCTTTAACACGCAGATTAAAACGTGCCTCGTCACGCTCAATATCAATGTATGGATCAATCATTTCGACCCTGAGCTGATAAGGTACTTTCTGATACATGATAGCCAATGCAAGGCTATCCAGTGGTTGGCCATCATTCAGATCTTCAGCTACACGCACTGGCGAGGCCAGTGACATCACTTTGCCAATCTCAGGCTGGCTATCCAGGTAATCATGGACTGCCTTGATCGTACCGATCTTGTATGAGGTAAACCAGGTATCCTCTTTCTTGGTCTCGAAACCAAAATCTGCCATATCAGGAAAATCACCGAACATGCCATCATCGGTAGGGGCCTCTACTTCCGGCTCCTTAATATTGATCAATATATCTAGCGGTGTTGTCCCCCCTAGCTCCTCATCGATCAACTTCATACCCCGGTAGATTTCAGTATCGTCGTCAAAGTAATTGATAAAACTGTTTTCTACCCGCAATTTGGTGATACCAATCACCGCTACCACTGCTAGCACCACGGCACTACCAACAATCAATTTGCCGCGACTCTCTGTGATCTTCGCCAGCACCGCGGTAAAAGAATAGTCTTCCTTCTCGCTGGGCGGTACATCAGACCGTTTCAGCTGCACCAGGATCGCTGGAAACAGCAAAAACGTTGTCAGAAAAGTGACCGTCAGACCAATGGTCATCATCCAGCCAAAATCAATGACCGGCTTAATGCCACTTACTGTCAGTGACATAAAGGCCAGGATCGTTGTTAACGCCGTATACAGGCAAGGCCATACCATCTTGCGCGCCATTTCCAGTACCAGCGCATGCTGCTCTGCATCGGGCTGGTCCTTGCATAGCTGCCGGTAACGTACAATCAGATGTACATTCATCGACATGGTCAAAATAAGCATGAGTGATATAAAGTTGGATGAAATCACCGTGACGTACCAACCAACAAACCCCAGTACACCCATCATCAATAAACCCGCATAGGTACAGCTTAATAGCGGCAGAATAACCCAGCGAAGTCGTCGAAAAATAACCCCCAGTGTGATGATCAAAAAGATAAAAACACCAACACCAAATACGATCAGATCACTCCTGATAAACGTAATCATGTCATCAGCGATCATTGGCACACCGCCTAGATGTAACTTTCCTGCAGACTGATACTTTTCAGTTACCTCACGGATGGCAACGATACCTGCGTGACGCTGCTCATCTACCTCCCTGCTTGCCTTGTCATAATCTTTCAGAACCTGCTCATATTGCCGCTGCTCTTTTGCTGTCAGCCCCTCTTTCGCAGATTTGGCTCTATATCTTTCACGTTTATCGAGAAAAACCGGGAAGTCTTTGCTGCCTTTCAAATTGATTTGAATTGCAGTGGTCTTGCCATCTGCACTAATAATCAGGTCACGGTAGATTGGGCTATTTACAAACTCGATACGCGCACGCTCACGAACTACGGTGGGTTTTTCCAATGTCTGCACATTGTGTTGCATTTCCATAATGGAAACATCTGAACTTTTCAGGAGCGGTACATCAAGTAATGTAACCGTTGAGGCTACCTGTGGAATTGCTCGTAAATCTCTTCTTAACTGGCTTAAGGTTTCCAGGGCCTCGTCGGAAAAAAGATCTGCGTTGGGGGTATAACTAAGAAAAAGAAATTCGCTACTACCGTAGTTTTTTCCCACCTCGCGTAACGCTGCCAGATCTTTGTCACCTTCGAGTACTAGTGAGTCGGCAGAGGCGTCCAACTTAAAATTTTGTATGTGCAGCCCAAAATACAGCAATATCATCCCTAATATAATTAGGGTAATTAGCGGATTCCCCAAAACACTATTGTCATAAAGTCTGGCAATACGTTCTTGCATGTTATTGATTCTCGCTTGTGTTTGTTATCATGGGACGCTGACGATCGAGTTCCGTATTATAACCGCGAGACAGATTTTTAGAACATCCAGATTTCTGGACAAATTGGCTGGCTGAAAACCCCCTTTTTTAAAAGATATTTCATGAAAGAATATGCCCTCATCCTGCTGAGCACCGTGCTGGTCAATAACTTTGTCCTGGTAAAGTTTCTTGGCCTGTGCCCTTTCATGGGTGTTTCACGCAAACTGGAGTCGGCCTTTGGCATGGCGGCAGCCACCACTTTCGTGCTGACGCTTTCCTCAACGCTCAGCTATGTGGTCAATACTGCCTTCCTGATCCCCTTTGAGCTGCAATACCTGCAGACCATCAGTTTTATCCTGGTGATTGCGGTGGTCGTACAATTTACTGAAATCATGGTGCGTTCTATCTCGCCTTTATTACATCAGGTACTGGGTATCTACCTGCCACTGATTACCACCAATTGTGCTGTACTGGGTGTTGCTTTACTCAATGTTCAACAGGCACATAATTTAATTGAATCGATGCTTTTTGGCTTTGGTGCTGCGGTCGGATTTTCACTGGTACTCATTCTGTTTGCGGCAATACGAGAACGTCTACTTGCAGCAGATGTTCCTACACCTTTTCAGGGTGCTTCTATTTCATTGGTCACCGCCGGCCTGATGTCGCTGGCGTTCATGGGCTTTTCAGGACTCATACGAATTTAGTATGTTCACCGTTGCAATCATTTTTGCGTTAATTACGCTCTGCGCTGGACTGCTGCTCGGCTATGTTTCACAGCGCTTCAAAGTCGAAGGCGACCCGATTGCTGATAAAATTGAAGCGTTGTTGCCGCAAACCCAATGCGGTCAATGTGACTATGCTGGTTGTCGGCCTTATGCAGAGGCAATTGCTAATGACGAGTCAGAAATTAATCGCTGTGTGCCTGGCGGTGATGCGCTTATTCAGGAACTGGCTACCCTGTTGGACCGTGAGCCAATTCCAATGGATGAGGAAGTAGGTGAAGAAAAACCACCAGCAGTCGCAGTAATCATTGAAGATCAATGTATTGGCTGCACCAAGTGCATTCAGGCCTGCCCTGTTGATGCCATACTGGGATCAGCCAAGCATATGCATACCGTAATTGCAGAAGAATGTACGGGTTGCGAACTATGTGTGCCGCCTTGCCCAGTGGACTGTATTGACATCATTCCAATTGAGGAAAATATTGATAACTGGCACTGGCCATTACCGGAAAAAAGGCTGGCGTCATGAAACATCCTATGAAAGCAGGTCTGCCATTACCAGGCCATCGTGCAATTTCTCTAGATCAACCCTTCGAGCGGGCACCCATTCCAGAGGTATTGATACTTCCCCTGGCCCAACATGCTGGAACCCCCTCATTACCCGTTGTCGAGATTGGTGGCCACGTAGAACGTGGCCAGTTAATCGCTAAAGCACAAGGTTTTATCAGCGCCAATTTGCATGCCCCCATCGGTGCTACCGTCAAAGCGATCGAAATTCGCCCGGTACCCCATCCATCGGGGCTGGATGGAGAATGCATTATCCTTGAGCCAGATGCTGATGCTGACTGGTCGTCACCCATCTCAAAAAAGATCAACCGATCAGACATCAAGGAATGTGATCCCCAGGAAATCCGTCAGCGGATACGTGATGCGGGTATCGTGGGTATGGGTGGCGCCACTTTCCCTACTTCAGTAAAGATTAAAAGCGGCATTGAGAAAACTATCGATACGCTGATTATTAACGGTTGTGAATGTGAACCCTGGATTACCTGTGATGAGATGTTATTTCGTGAAAGGCCCCAACATGTCATTGGCGGGTCCTGCCTGATCCAGCAGGCCATCAATGCAGAAAATCGCGTATTGGCAATCGAGGAAGAAGGTTCCGAAGCGATTGATTTACTACGCAATGCGATTACTGATTGTGGTGACCCAATACACCTGGAAGTCCTGCCGACGCGTTACCCCACAGGCAGTGAAAAACAGCTCATCAATATTGTTACCGATAAAGAGGTTCCTTCTCATGGCCTGCCGGCCGATATTGGTGTCGCCGTATATAACGCGGCAACGGCTGCTGCAATATTCAGGGCTGTCGTCTATGACGAACCATTGATTAGTCGCTTCGTTACGATCTCGGGTATGGGCATCAAGCAACCGCGGGTATTGGAGGTATTGCTGGGCACGCCGATTTCCACCCTGCTGGAATTTTGTGGCGGCCAGACGGAAGATGCCAACGGTTTGATCATGGGTGGCGTCATGATGGGGCTGGGCCTGGTATCCGATGCTGTACCAGTAACCAAGGGCATGAACGCCGTGCTGGTCACGACACCAGACATGATGAAGGATTCACAGGGCGAGCTTCCTTGTATCCGCTGCGGCGAATGCGCCAAGGTTTGCCCCTCAAAGCTGGCGCCGCAGCAATTACTCAGCCTTATCCGCGCAGGTGACCTCGAACAGGCACAACGCTGGAACCTGGAAGACTGTATTGAATGTGGTTGTTGCAACGCCGTATGCCCCAGTCATATCCCGCTGGCTGGTTACTATCGCTATGCCAAGGGAGAGATACGGGCACAGGGTATTGCCAAAGTAAAATCACAAGCTTCGAAACAGCGTTATGAGTTTCGCAATGAGCGACTGGAAAGAGCCAAACGTGAACGTGAAGAACGCCTGAGGAAGAAAAAGGAAGCACTCAAGGCCAAGGCCGCCAAGTCCGATGATCAACCCGCACAGGAGACCTCAGAATGACCACCGTGCTGAGACATTCTCCACTCGCAGCGCCCAGTGCTTCAGTTTCACAAACCATGCGTCGGGTACTCCTGGCGCTCTCGCCTGGTATCGTACTTTACACTGCGTTCTTCGGCTGGGGCTTACTCATACAATTGCTACTGGCCTCAGTATCGGCACTCGGTTTTGAGGCTCTGATGCTGAAATTACGGGGCCGTCCGATTGGCCTTCATTTGAGTGATTACAGCGCGCTGGTTACCGCCTGGTTGCTTGCTATTTGTCTTCCGCCTTTACTTCCCTGGTGGATGACAGTACTGGCCGTGGGGTTTGCGATTGTTATTGCCAAGCATCTTTATGGCGGGCTGGGCTTCAACCCTTTCAATCCCGCCATGATCGGTTATGCCGTGTTACTGGTTTCCTTCCCAAGAGAAATGACACAATGGCTACCGCAGGATACAAGCAGTTACACTCTGCCTGGGTTTACCGAAACCCTGTCCATTATCTTTCAGAGCTCAGTGACCAGCCATCTGGATGGACTCAGCACAGCGACGCCACTCGACCACTATAAACATAACGTCACCGTGTTACCGGAACTTACCGGCATAATGGCCGGTAGAGGTTGGGAATGGATTTCACTGGCGTGGTTAGGTGGCGGCCTGTGGCTGGCATTTAAAGGCACACTGGACTGGCGGATACCGCTGTCTTTGTTACTGACCGTGGCTTTATTTTCACTGGGGTTAATGCTCGGCACTGATAACCCAGCCTGGCAAAACCCATTATTTCACCTGCTGTCCGGTGGCACGATGCTGGCAGCTTTTTTCATTGCTACCGATCCAGTAACCGCCTCAACCACGCAAGCCGGCCGCTGGATATATGCCGCAGGCATCGGACTGTTTGCCATGATCATTCGACTGTGGGGTGGCTATCCGGATGGCTTTGCCTTTGCTGTATTGCTCATGAACCTGACTGCTCCACTCATCGACTACCTGACGATTCCGCGCGCTTATGGACACAAATAACCCAGTGCAACAATCGCATATACCTGAATGGCTAAAACCAGGTTGGTTGTTGGCTCTGTTCGCGCTGGTCTTCATCTTTTTACTGGCTTTTACCTTTGAGCAAACGCGTGAACGGATTGCGATACAGGAACAATTACGTCTTGAAGCATTGTTCAGGGAGATACTGGTTGAAGGAAGTTATGACAATGAGCCCGCTGTGGATGTACTGAACATAGAGGGCGATAAACGCACTATTTATCGCGTTCGCCATCAGGATCAGCCTGTTGCTGCATTAATCAAGACGGTCGCCAGAGATGGTTATAATGGTTCCATTAACTTACTGGTCGGCATTAAAACCAATGGTGAAATATTGGGCGTTCGAGCATTGGCTCACAAGGAAACTCCCGGACTAGGTGATGACATCAATCTCAGTCGTTCAGACTGGGTTTTAAGTTTTAATAACCGATCATTAGATAACCCAATACCCGAAGACTGGGCGGTAAAAAAGGACGGTGGTATTTTTGATGCCTTTACTGGCGCAACAATCACTCCGCGCGCCGTCGTCGGAGAGGTTAAAAAGACTCTGTTATACTTCCGTGATCATCAGGATGAGTTATTTCAATGAGTGCACCTAACGTCAGCGATATTCTTTATCAGGGACTATGGAAAAATAACCCTGGCCTGGTGCAACTTCTTGGGCTGTGTCCACTGCTGGCAGTTAGCAATACATTCATCAATGCACTGGGTATGGGGCTGGCAACAACACTTGTTTTAACCTCCAGTAACTTTGTCGTGGCGCTGGCCCGCCCTGTATTAAGAGAGGAAATCCGCATTGGGATATTTGTACTGGTGATCGCCGGCTTTGTTGGTGTAGTCGAACTAGTGATGCAAGCACACTTTTATAACCTTTATCTCATCCTCGGTATTTTTATCCCGCTTATTGTCACCAATTGCATTATCATTGGACGCGCTGAGGCATTTGCATCACGTCAACCATTATGGGCAGCAACACTGGATGGTTTCATAATGGGTGTGGGATTCACGCTGGTACTGGTCATACTCGGTGGCATGAGAGAAGTTATTGGCAGCGCGACGTTGTTTGCAGACTCTCATCTACTATTTGGCACATGGGCAAAAGATATCACGATCAGCTTTGGTGAAGATGCACGAGGTATCTTGTTATTTGCCTTACCTCCTGGTGCATTTATAGGACTGGGTTTACTTGTTGCCATCAAAATATGATTGATGACAAGCTAAGTCAGAAAAAACCTGTTGCTGTCGCATTAAGCAAACCCGCTACGGCGGACGCTTAATAACCAGGTAGCCCGGAGTTACTCCAGTTACACTGGCCTGCGTGGCAGTTACTGTATGACATAGCCTTTATAATGAACAAAGACAAGCGCCATAAAATATTTACACGCCTGCGCAACGCCAATCCTCATCCCACAACAGAATTAAATTTCAGTAATCCATTTGAGCTACTGATAGCCGTTATTCTATCCGCACAGGCAACCGATATTTCAGTCAACAAAGCGACAGCCAAACTCTACCCTGTTGCCAATACACCCGAAGCCATTTATGCGCTTGGTGTAGAAGGACTTAAAAAATATATCAAAACCATTGGCCTCTATAACAGTAAAGCGGAAAACGTCATTAAAACCTGTCGTCTGTTAATTGATCAGCACAATAGCGAGGTTCCTGAAGACCGTGCTGCCTTACAGGCACTGCCTGGTGTCGGCCGTAAAACAGCTAATGTCGTGTTAAACACAGCCTTTGGTCACCCGACAATGGCCGTTGACACGCATATCTTTCGAGTCTCAAATCGAACAAAAATAGCGCCGGGTAAGACAGTACTGGAAGTGGAGAAAAAACTACTGAAATTTGTGCCTGAAGAATTTCTGGTAGACGCCCATCACTGGCTTATCCTGCATGGACGCTACACCTGCATTGCCAGAAAACCGAAATGCGCAGACTGCATTATCGAAGACCTCTGCGAATACAAGGCCAAGGAGTTGTGATGTTTGGAAATGATCGTAACCAGATGCGCCAGTTCTTTTTATCCAGCTGGAAAAAGTTTAACAATAAAGAACCGCTTGAAGCCCTTGAAGCAATGATTGCCGGTGTCATTGCCGATCATCCCGAATATCATTCATTCATCGAATCGGGTGATGATGCAATCTCTAAAGACTATTCTCCTGACGATGGCCAAACCAACCCCTTTCTGCACATGGGGATGCATATATCTATTCGTGAACAGGTTCAAACTGACAGACCTACTGGCATAGCAGCAGCGCACCAACAGCTCACCATGAAAATCGGTGACGCGCATGAAGCTGAGCATCAAATGCAGGAGTGTCTTGGATTGATTTTATGGGAGGCACAACGTAGTGGAGGGATGCCGGATGAGGCTCAGTATTTAGAGTGTGTAAAAAAACTCATATAGGTTTATTAATAGTTCCTCACTTAAATATTCTTTTATTAGCTTTCACCTTCGGTGGGAGTTACTTTTCTTTCGCGAAAAGTAACCAAAAGCATTTTTCCCGATAACTCGCCCTGCGGGTTTACTGCGGTTATTCGCGACGTCCATGTCGCTCACCCCTTCGGGGCCAGTGTCGCTTTGCTCCACTGTTCAAAATAGCTCCTGCTATTTTGTTTCGAAAATATCAGACCGGCATGAGCGGCGTCCTGCCG
>Ga0126335_1000422_pt1 | contig 20346 bp, 14 predicted proteins | sample OlaspJWI45metaG_FD_108409 | JGI IMG/M metagenome (GOLD analysis project Ga0126335, IMG submission 108409) | Marine gutless worms symbiont microbial communities from Oahu, Hawaii - Olavius sp. 1 OAHU.JWI-45 metaG | ecosystem: Host-associated > Annelida > Digestive system > Unclassified | place... | reverse complement strand
TCTTTTCAGCACAAAATATAAACAATTAAAATATTCTTCAACGAGACAAAATATATTCAGGTGAGACTTGTAGTCTTTATATTCCATTCAAAAGTTCTCCAAATTGATCAAAACTTTAGCATTCAACATTTTGTGAATACTGCCTACAGTACTGCATGGTATGTGTACATATACATCTCAACTTCCACTCGGACCCAGACAGAGGGCCAAACTGAGTTCATATGAATAGCTAACCAGAGTCCTCATTAGCTTGGCTGCATGAAGAGATAGATAGATAGATAGATAAACTTATTTATATAGTGCCTATATACTCAAAAGAGTCTCTAAGCACTTGAAGGCATGTGGCCCAATGCAAGTTTGTTAAATGACTACAAAAAAAGGCCCATCACTATTCCATTCAACTCCATGTTTTAAAGCAGTCAATTTGCATATGCATAAAAAGCTAGATAAATATTTACAATGCAAATGCCAATCTCACCATTTCAATGGTGTCAGTAATTTCAAAAGCGTCAGACGACTGAACGGCTGCTACACATAGTACAAAACACAGCATGCATTACTGTAGCACTAGCCAGCGAATCTTGCTTTATCTCAATTTTTGCCATACCAAGATAATAGGCATGTTTCCATCTGTTAATGCCATGGTATTGAGCTTGTTACAAGTGTAAAACTGGCGAGTCTGTTGCGTGCACTTAACTGGGCACTGTTGTTTCAGTTGGTGTCATAATTCCGATAAACTAACATTAGAATGACCTGTTACAACATCCGCATGAAAAACATCTAAGAACCATGCAACAGATTCTTAGATCTGGTTTTTAGTAAAACTGCTGGACTGCATCACTGGCTTAAAAAATCTTCTCATTGTTAACATCGGCAAGCCTTGAATGATGAACTGTGTTACAAAGAGGTGCATACAAAAGGGATAACCATTTGTAAAAAGTCCAAGATTTAGTGATTTTTACATTACATACAATATCTGTCAATCAGTCTCAAATTACATGGCCTATAACAGTAAGAATGTCTGAAGCTGACCAGGTGCTAGGAGGGGAATCTGCTCACTGTTTATGTACATCACTTCATCAGCAGCAATTTCATCTGACATCTTTTATCACATTACACATTACACAGCATCAATTAATCCACAGTACCACTAACCAACTCTCAGGCACAATGGACTTTGTGGACAACAATATAAATAGTTTTATTCACAAACAGTATCAAATAAATCAGCACAGTAAAACACGGAGCTTGTTTTCAACATACTATTACAATCTGTCCAACAATGTCCCATGCCATACAAATAAAAAGATAAAATAGTAAATGTCCTTTATGAGGCTCAAGGCTCAGTGAGTGGTACTGAACTCCATTTCAGCAGTCAACAACCAGACACACACGCTTACACTGCAAGACCCCAGGTCTGTCACTCTACCAACTGCACCACCGTGCGACCTCTATATCGTGCCATAAAAGTACGATAAAAAGTTCTCTTGTCCTTTCGAATAATATCTAATCACTGAAAATAAATTAAATTAAATATATATATATATATATGCAAACAAAAATCGAATTACGAGATAGGAAGGTAATTAAGATCAATAGAGAGATGAAGCAGTCATACTCTTCGTCTTCGTTGTGGAATTCCTCGCTTCAGTGCATTGACAATAGCCATTGTTTCAATCATAAATGTTGCTGTCATATAGCTAAGATGAATACAGAAACATCTTCTAACATATATGGTGTATGGCCCCAATGGCTGACACAATATCTAGCCCTATATATACAACATTTCAAGACTTCATGTGTTTGGATCTCTTAACCTACATATTGAACCAACTGACTAAAAGTTTATCTTATACATGCACCAAGCCTGCAGTTCTGTTGTTGCTAACTACAGTACCATTATGGGTATGCACAACTTTGCAAACTGGGCCAGCCTTGGAAGCAGGCCTCAGTGCTGATTGTGGAACAAAAAGCCTAGCTGGTGCCACAGTCACCCCGTGATAAAGATAAGGTACGACAAAATCACAGCTCATATCAGGGACAAATAAATAGTTCACACAAACTTCACACTATATCATCCAAGAAAAAAACGTACCCCTCACAAAGCAGTTCATCAATGCCACTAAGTACAACCAAATAACATACACACGCAATTTGAAGTACAAAAACTATGGTATAATACTGCACCACAATTAACAGTTTGTGTATTAATATATTTATACCTGAAAAATGCAAGCAAAGAGATGATGATGGTGCCAATAAGCCAGCCTGCTCTTTCAAATGCTTTGGGAATAGCCAAAGCTCCAGTTCCAACAATTAAGTTAAACAAAAACACCAGACCAACCTACAAAATTAAAGTTAATATAATTTATACATAAATGAAACAGAATGTGTACAATGGTATCACCATGCAGCCACCTAACAAACTTGATCAAGCAGCTGTGCTGTATCAAACAACTCTGGTTCGAGTTCTGAGTGTTGGCAAATGGCAATCGAACATGTTCTTTCTGCTTTTAATTTTTACACACACATCAATTCAGTGCATTAACCTCCACATTACAGTTAATCAAGCAACTTGTAAACACTGTTGTAAAAACAAAGAAAAATAGAAAAAAATTATAGCAGGATTTGAACTGCAGATATCTGACAGAGTAAGCCCGAAAATTATACGTTCCATGTGCATGCACAGTGCTCACTGGCCTGAGTAAGCCAGCACATTCCCAAGATACCAAACAGGCATTGTGCTGGTGGTGCAGTGCTAATCTCTTTAACCCCTACCTACAGTAAAAACTTTTAAATGCCAGAACTCAAACTTGAGTGAAGACACTCAAGTTGTTTCAAGTTACGACACTTAGAATGTAAAAGTGACAAACGTGTCAACTCGGTCTTTAATTCTTCATTACAGAATAAGATAACAGAAGATGTGGGAGCTTAACGTGTCAAAAGCTGACCAAAATCCAGCTTAGTTTGCCAAACATAATCAGCTATAGCCATTCAGAAAAAAAACAAAATCCATAAAGTTAGTCTGACAGAAAGTGTGAAAAGACTATGGCAGGATTTGTTGTAAAGGTAACCATGTTGTGTAAAGTGATACCGTTAATAAATTTAAATCTCACCTTGATATATTCTGGCAGTACCAAAATATTGCGTATAAAGCTGAAATTCACATAATCAGAAGCCAAAGTAGTTTATGTTATTAAAATCAGTATACAAGATATCAGAATTTTGCTGGTTTTGTATTTGTAGTGCAGGCATAGAGGCACTGGCCAGTGCTCACTATTCATCTCCGTCTACGTAAGTTTTGGTAAAGGTGTCCAATATGTCCGGTGCTAGAAATGGCCATATTTGTGACTTACAAACGACAGCAAATGATCTTAGAAAGGCAGAAATGACTAAATTTTCTACTGGAAATGCAATCAAGTCTCTATTAACTGAGACAGTTCTAGCGGGTCCAAGTATAAAAACATAGGGTTTTGGGTGAGTACATTCTTTAAGAAACGACGAAAATACACAGAAAATTTGTCTATAAAGCTGTATAAGCAGCATATGGAATATTGGTACCACCTAGCGAGTTAAACAGAAGTAATTTTAGCAAAAGTTCTGATGCAGACAATGTTGAAAAATGACAAAAATTTCGAGGAAAAACACACAGAAATGCGTACATAAACTGAACAAGCAGCAAACAGAATGATGGCGCCACCTATCAAATTTATCTTAACTATTTTTAGCAAAAAAATGATTGCTGATTTCTACAATGTTTTAGAATGATGAAAAATTGAGCTGAAATGCACTAAAATTCGTCTATTAATAATTAGCAGTAACAGAGTGCATTTCCGGTAAAAAAATTAAGTCTTTTCTACCTTTCTAACATCGTTTGCTATAGTTTATAAGTCGCAAAATAAAATGAAATCTACCTTAAAACACTACAAACAAAATACAAACACTTTCCGGTATATAAGCACGTGCGATGCATACAGGTCTAGACAACGCGCTCACCAAACACCCACACGCAAAAGGCTTGAAAGCCTCGTGAGTGTCAGCTAGGCATATGATCACATAGGTCACAGGTTCTGTTCTGCAATTTTTGAACCAAATCTGAGGTAGGCATGGTTAATATAAAAGCAGCTAATAAACAAAAGCTTTCGGAATTTTACTGCAGATCGAATCATACGTCTCAGCCATGGCTGAAGGTTGTCATGGCTAATTAGAAATCAATTTTTTTGCTACTACTACAAAGTTGCTCTCACTATTTGGTTCATGTGTTGTCAAATTAATCAGACTCAATAAACAACACACCCAATAGCTGAACTGACGCCTAGGCAATACCAAGTTTAAGAAGTTTATTTGTAAACAGCCTCGTGATTGATGCGACAGGTGCGTAAATGTTTAAAAAATAATTTTTTGAAGTTACAAGTAACTGAAAAAGTGTGTCGCTGCTTACAACAGAACGCAGTACAGCAATAAATCACCTGGACCAGACTCAGTTCATCCTGGAGTATCGTATGAAGTCCGTTTTGAGATTTGTACACCACTATAATACATTATGGAATTGTCTATAGTACTGGTGATGTGCCAGTTGATTGGAGATCAGCAATAGTAACAGCTCTGTACAAAAAAGGTAGTAGCTGATGTTTCTAATTACAGGCCTGTAAGCTTAACTTGTATCACATGCAAACTAATGGAATCACTAGTAAGAGATCATTTAATGGAATTCTTTATTTCCAATAAATTGTTTAGCAACTGTCAGTATGGTTTCATAAAAGGAAGATCCACAGTTTTACAGCTTTTGCATATTTTGGACAAATGGATAAAACTATTGGACGAGGGTAGACAGGGTTGATGTTATCTACTGAGACTTTAAGAACGCATTTGATAAAGTCCCTCATAAAAGATTGCTTAGTAAACTAAGATCATATGGTGTGAGAGAATACTTAATTAAATGGATTAAAGGTTTCTTAGTACATAGACGGCATCAAGTTAGTGTTAATTCGGAATATTCCTCCTTCATGCCTGTAACGAGCAGTATACCACAAGGCAGTGTATTAGGTCCACTTTTATTTGTAATATATATAAATAATTTGCATATGTATATAAAAAAATTTGCAGATTGCAGTCTGTTTGCAGATGATGCTAAATTAAGTAGATGTGCATCAAATCAGGACAATAGTACTGATTTGCAGAAAGGTTTTGTGCACTTAAAGAATGGTCAGATTACTAGTTGTTAAAACTGAATATAAAGAAATGTAATGTAATTTCTAATGTACTATCCTTGTCTTACAGTAATACAATAATCAAGTATAAATATTCGTCATCTGTTGATAATATAATTATGACCATTGATTTAGAGAGGTGTAATAAGGTAAGAGACCTGGGAGTAATTGTGGATAGCAAACTGTCTTTTTCTGATCATATAACTGAAAAGAGTAATAAGGCATATAGTATCCTTGGCATTATTAAACGTAATTTTCAGCAAGTAGATAAAGTTGCTTTTTTGTTTTTTTTGGTTTGGTCTCATTTGGAATATGCCAATCCAGTTTTGTCTCCTTATAAGCAATATTTAATCAAGGTAGTGGAGAAAGTTCAAAAGAGAGCAACTAAGTTAGTACATGAGTGTAAACACTTACCTTATACCGACAGATTAAAGTACTTGAAATTGCCAACACTAACATACCGTCGACATAGAGGTGATATGATTGAAACATATAAAATAATACATGGACTATATGACACTGCTGTGGCACCAAGCTTGATGATGAGTCAAGTTTCTCATACTGGAGGTAATATTTATAAGTTACAAAAAATGTATTCAAGTATGATTATTAGAAAATATTTTTTTACTTAAAGAGTTGTTAACTTGTGGAACTCCTTACCATCCTTGGTTGTTGAAGCACCATCAACTAATTGTTTTAAGGTGCTATTAAATAAGTTTTGGTCTAACCAAAATGACCATCAGGTACTCCAAAAGGGTTTGAATACTTTTCAAGAATGGTCAGACAAGTGGTTGTTAAGGTTGAATATAAATAAATGTAAGATAGCTTTTTATGGAAGATATGTTAATTACAAGTACAAATATTATCTTTCATCTACAGCTCTGGAAAGTGTCGATGCAATAAAAGACCAGGGTGTGGTATTCGACTCAGAATTAAGCTTTGTTTCTCATCGTAAAGAGAAGATAAATAGAGCATACTCCATGCTGGGTTTGATTAAGAGAAATTTTATATACTTAACAGAGGAGGCGTTTGTTACATTATATAAAAGTTTAGTCAGATCTCATTTGGAATATGCTAACTCAGTATGGAATCCACATAGACAAGGTCTAATAAAGATCTAGAAAAGGTCCAGATGAGAGCAACTGAGTTGGTCTTAACTGTTAAGCATCTAATGTAGGCCTATAAAGAAAGGCTTCTGCAACTGAAATTGCTAACACTGAAATACATATGTTTAAGAGGTGATACGATTGAAGTTTTTAAAATATTAACAGGCAGATATGACATTAATGTTACTTTCAGTTTTGAAAAACATCAAGATTGTAGAACTAAAGGGCATAATTTAAAGCTAGTCCATCACAGATGTCATTATGATTTAAGGAAATATTTCTTCTGTACACGAATAATAAATACTTGGAACAGTTTGCCAGAATCTGTCATTTTTGCTAGTACTACTGACTCCTTTAAGAATAAGCTAGACAAGTTTGGAGCAATCAAGATCTTCTTTATAACTACAAGGCTGAATTAACCGGAATAGGAAATAGAAGTTTCATTAATAATTTAAATTAATGATGTACAATTTGTACAAAATATGCTCTACGTAATTTGGAGGGCATAGAGGCTACGGCCTGCGTCTTCGTCTAAACTTCTTTTGCTTTGCTTTGTATTACTTTAAAGCACCATTTCTGGGAACTGGAAGTAGAAGTTATTCTTAGTATGATTGTATCGTTTATTATGTTATGTATATAGATGTGGGCATAGAGGCAACAGCCTTTGCCCACAGTAACGATACGATTTACGATATAAATACAGGTACGTCAACACTTAATAAAATGTACACAAAACTTACTACACTCAGCGTGTGTTGAACTTAACAGAAACGTGAACTAACAACATGCCGCAGTAAAATTCAGTGTAGTCTCAGAATTTCTGCTTTCCAGTAGATTATTTCTTTATATTCATGTATTTAATGATATTTGCTATCGTTTGTAAGTACCAAAAATAACGGTATTAACCATAGGACCTGAAGGACACCTTTGCCTACGTTTTCAGGCTAAAGTGACAGATAAGAGTGTCGCAACAGGAAATAAACCGCTATTATTACTATTAAGCGGTGGCGGATAGTGAAAGTGATGAACATGAATATGCCACATTTACCGTAGAAGAATATTTGTCACTGGCAATTTCATGATCGGATATTCGAATACGGTCTGCCATAACTTTTATTACAATACTAGCCGCTTATAAGACAAAATATTGTACTTAATTGAAACTGCGTAACACGGTACCGGTAAACATAAACAAACCACACCCACCACAAGTTAAATAAGTAAATAATTTATGTGATCACGGTATAGGTGTGCCGCTATGTCCCGCTAATGTGTCCAAAAGCTAAAATAGTCTATCTTCCGCACTACGAAGCAAAAGTTATGTTCTTGATAGTTGGTACATTTGAATTAATGAGTTTGTCAAAAAAAGTAATGTCACTTTATTGTACAGTTGATAAGCAACAAAAAGCTCTGGCAACTCACATTGGTGGATGCGTTAACGATCTAAACAGTTGTCTTTCATTCGCATCTGCTTTCCTGTTGTATGTTATTCAGTGATTTAGTATTATGCAATTTACAACTTTAGACTTAACTACAGACAGGCCTGGTAGTGCTACCAACTTCCAACACCATACGCATTGGCCACGTCACCACAGCGGGGGGCAATGTCAGTACAGAAGTAGTGAAAACTTGTTTTTGTACTAGTAACTAAATGTGCTATAGTTTAGAATGACTAAACATCAACACCAACAACACAGTTTGGTAAACCAGTAATAGACTCCGGTAGATTAACTAAGTGTCACTGTCAGTCAAAAAAACAAAACTTTACTTTTATATTTGTTTTTTCAATCATTTCAGTTAGTTTTTGGAGCAATCTTTTTAGTTTTTATTTCATTTTAGTTCTCATCTTAACACCAACACACCAACACAGTGAAATAAATTCAGTCTAAAAATCCACAAGTATGTTCAACTTTGCAAAAACAGGTTTATTTGCTGCACACATAACATAACAGCACAGGAATTCACTTTAACTATGTTCAAATTGCAAACATACAATTGAGAACAGCTGTAAATTTAACCTTTTTAAAATTTCTTCAACACAGCATACAAGCTTAACTAATTTCTTGCTCTCAACTTAACATTCCTTATAACTATTACAGTTGCATTTCGGTTAATTTAACATGCTTTACAACAAAAACTCAACAGTAAAAATTCTACTAATGTACAACAGCTACTTAATGGACAGACGTAACAGTTACAAAATGTAAGTCATCAACATGCAAACAATCTTAATACCTGAAAGAAGGGACAGAGACGAACTCAACATGTTACACTTTTTTCAGCCATAGAAACAAAACGTACTGTAAATAGTAAAGAGAGACAAATACGACCAGCATCACTTCATTTAATGCAGTGAAAACAAAAAAAGCATAGCAGTACAAATTTAGATATAAAAATCATGTTTCACTGCGTCTGTTTTTGTAACTGTACCAAACACCGACTAAGAATAAAATGAATACATTAATTCAAATAATTTGAACATAATCAGAAATGATTCCATAGGGCTGTTACTGTTCCACTATTTTCATTTCCGGTTCGATTCGGTTTTCGCACAAAAACCCTGGTTTCGGTTCTGAGTTACATAAAGCTACTTACTTGCCAAACTACTGATGTGTAGCGATGTGTTGTTTGTCTTTCCTATAAATGTGTTCATATATGTTCTTTACATGTCAGCACGACAGACCATTAAATTATTAAACAGCATTCACACTACAATCAGTAGTTGAATGATGGCAATCAATCTCCCAATGTTTTGAGTCTTAAACAGTTTTGGAACTATAAACTGATGCAGCAGTCGATTTAGTCGATGTCTGGCTGTGATGGCATGTGCGGGGTTGGTTTAGCTGATTCAGAAGCAGAAGCATCTCCAGGTGCACTGCCAGGTATGTCTGCGTCATCAACATCAGGTTCTGCAAACTTGCCCTGCATCTTCTTGAGTAAGTTCTGTATTTTGGGGTTGTTGGCGTATTTGGCAATATTGGCTGGGTTTTGGCTAATATCAGCAAACGCAGCGGACACTTCTGGATCCTGTAAACAAGAGATAACAAGTTGCAGCACTGCCATTTTGTATCTAACTCTTGATTCCACATTGCAAAACAACAAAACCTTCATGACACAATTGCTGCATATGAATAATACTACTAGAGGAAATATACACTAGTATGCAAACTACAAAACTACATCTGAACAGCCAATGAAGAGTAGTAAGACAGATAGCAGTATGATAGTGAACAACGATGATCAAACAGCAGCTGCTTGAAACAAGCATTCATGGCTTAACTACATCTGACATAATCTATCCCAGATCTATAACCTTGGACAATACTCAACGACAGTCAAATCTAATACAATAGTTCTGTTAGTGTGTGTCTGTCTGTTCACTTATAACTCAAGAATGGGAGGAGCGATGGTTTTAAGTGCAAAATGTTGGGAGTAAAGGCCTTGAGTAGGAGCCCATAATTTATAATTTCGGGGCCCGTATAGGCTATGTAGCAAAGCATGCAGCATAGCTGTGCAACGGGGTTATTGGATCACGTGACAGTTTATTTATAGCATAGACGGGCGATTTCTGAGCTCAGACTTAGCCAGCAGTGTGGTCAGGTGTGGGATTTCCATGGCTGCCTTTTCCCATCATGTGCATTAAGCGAGTTTGTCTATTTTGTTTGCGTGTCTATCTTATGTAGGCCTGTGTATGTATGTTTTAAAAGCAGGGGCCTTGGGTGGGTGAAAAGCGAGACAGGGCCACCCATGTAATGCCAAATTAGGGGGGGGGGTAGAATGCCTAGTGAGTACATATTTTCAAGTCACGTATATTAGTAACAATGACAATTCATAGTCAGTTACACAATAGCAAAATGACCGTATACAAACCGACTGACTGCTGCAAAATATCTGTATATTTTACCTACCTGGAAAGCCTGAAGGAGTTCGGGATCTTGGAATAATGAACCCAAATTGCCCAATCCACCCATACCGCCCATGCCACCCATTCCCCCCATGCCACCCATACCAGCACCATGTGATCCTTGATAACCACCTACATACAAAACACAAAACAACGAAATTGTATGGCATGGCATGCCAGCACAATCTTTGGCATTCTAACGATCATCACATGTGACTATAAGACAATTTTCTGTCTACTAAACAACCATTTAGTCACAAAAACTATATCTAATGTGCTGCATGGATTAACAGAGCAATAGTTTTCATAAACTGAAAAATGTACCGACTGGGCCAAAAAACCCATCCCCCTATATTAAGTCAATTATCATATTCTAACGCGGAGATAAAAAGTAAAATTCATGGTGTTTTCTGAAGCTTAATCATTTCTGAGAATAATCGATATGACTTTTGAACAGATCTTAAAAAGATTGATGCGACTGATAAATGACAACGACTGAACTCTACAGAAAACAAAATAGAGTTTTAGCACTATGATGTTAATTTGGCTTGGTGTTATCATTCATCAAAATTTCACCGCAGTAGCTTTGTCGGTTGAGCTTTATTTTCCATGAACACTGAAGCTGACTTAAACTTAAGATTTTCTATTCATTTTGTTTCTTTTGTCACTAATTTGTTGACATACATGCTGCAAAGAAAAAACGCTTAGTTAAATTAGTTAAGTCCAAAAGAAATGAAAAACCCGACAGTGATATCTCTCAGCTCTGGCTGCTGTGAGAAGCTGTCATGGACACAAACATGTCATCACTAATATATTTTCCCATTGTGTAAAAATGTTTCTGGAGTGTTCGATTGTATCATAATATTTCTGTGTAAAATTTAACCACAATCATTAGGTTTTGGTTTCATCTGGTGTAAAAAGTAACAGCGATTGAAATACTGTATTGTCTGTACAGCTAAACATGTACACATTCAGTATAAACAGCATAATCTGAAGGGGCAGTTTTTTATAACCCACTCTGTAAAAATCAAACACTAATCATAAAGCATACCAGAAAAACCCTGAGCTTCACGTTCTTCTTGTTCCTACAATTAACATACGCTGAAATAATTTTTTTTAGCATCTGCACATCTTTACTGTGGATGCTACAGTAATCTCACTACATTACTTTTATCGCAGGAAACTACACAACTACGTACAGCAAAATGACAACAATTGTGCATCTTCTTGAACATGTCAGCAGTCTGGTCTCCAACACTACCATGCTACATCTAATATATAAAACGCAACTGATGTGTCAACAGACTTTGAGGGGTGAGGTGAGAGGGGTAGTGGGGGGCTGTGGGCAAAACCACTAGTGTTACATAAAGCTACAATATTACAATGCTGACAAGTCAAAATTTGTCTTGTGAAAAATACTTACTGCTGTAGACTAAAGCTATTCTTTAACTGCTTACATTTGACAAAGATTAACATAAAACTCTGCTGAACTAACAAATATGGACACGCCTAACAGAAATGTGTGCAGTTAACAGATGCAACGCACCACAAACGACATTTCATTACCTTGCGAGCCTTCTGGGCAGCTTCTCTAGCTTTCCTTGCACGCTCCTTTTTAGCCGTTATTTCCTTCTCTTCACGTTTACGTTCCACTCGACGTCGGTGCTCCATCAACTTCTTAGCCTGCAAGAATCATTGATCCAAATACGAAAAACAAGCCGCCCATGGGCAGTGATGCTCACTGGCATCAGTGGGTCAGGGTGACTTGGCTTTTGGTTTCTAGCCAGAGTTCATCAGCAGGTCTATGTATTCAAGAAGTGTTTTACGTCCAGCAAGACACACACACAGACAGATGCCATTTCAACCGCCGGTATGATTAGGTCAGCATAGCTGATCCTGTCAAAACAAAATTCAATTAAAAAGGAAATCTGTAAATATGCATGTAACATGCATAAGAATGACTACCAGACAATGACTACACAGTACATACCCTTGGTTCGACTTCATGCATAGTTTGATTTGCATCATCGTCATAGTCCAGCTGACATGACTTGCTCAAATCTCGATATGCCTCCTCCCAGTGACCCAACAGCCTGCTCAAACATCCCACTATAAGCGACCATTACGGCAAACTGCTAAGTACAAATATGAATGTGATGACTGCTACATGGTAACGCAAATAATGACACTTATAGATACAAGTAAGATGACGGTCGTCCCTGTGTCCTTGGTGCTCTGCACCGTCTGAGGTATACATGGTGCCACGGTGCGAGTGAAAAAATTGGAAGGTGTTATTGTTTTCCCATTTTTGGTTAGAAATGTTGTCACAATGATATATTAAAGCAGCACATAATTAGAAACAAAATGTTCCGGCATCATCACACCATGGGCTATGTTTGTGCCAATTTCTGCACTTCTACGATCTTTGGTTTCTGAGGTAGTGTGTGAAAAATAATTAGCTCATTTTCAGCTTTTTCATATTTTACCATAATTAAAAAAGTTTTTCCAAAAATCTAAGTGTATACATCATCGTCATACTAGATGCCACCTTTGTGACAAATTTGAAATTCTTAGGCCTTCATGACATATCATTTGGAGAAAAAACAGTCACCACTAACCCAGCTCATTTCTCCATCCATGAACCTCAGTGAAGTCTTAACCACTGTGCCGGCAGTTAAACCAGTTAGCAAATACTGAGCTTTCATCAATCAACTTATCTCTTGATACAATTAGCAGATATCTCCGTCGTGTTTATCACAATGCACTTACTAACACAAATGCCAGATTTCAAGGACATACACAATGTGCTAGCTTGGACAACTTAACAAAAGTGATTAAACCTATAAATGTGTCCAGTAAGCAAAAAATAACCCATTAGGAAACCTAAACTCTGGGACCTAGCCCGGAGAGCGGAGCTCATTAGAAGCAGCTGTTCCAACATCCTCCCGCCGCCATTTTTAACTATCGTTTCACTTAAACCACACTTTTATTTCAAATTTCTAACACTAAAAAAGAAAAATTTGACTAGTATTATTATTACTAAGTTCACATTATAGAACAATACATTCAATTTGTCTACTATTTACCTGTCGATTATGCAGTGCACTAATTACTGTTGTGATACGACATTAACCTACGCCCAATTATTCCTTCATCGCAATCTATTTTTAGCTTGTTTCGTGTTTCGCATGTTGCAGCATTTTAGTTACAAACAATTTGCTTCGGCAGCATCTAATTCTGTCAATCCTGGCTAATTTTCAAAATGGAGACCAGCAAAAGACGTCAAATACCGACAACGAACGCGTGTGCAAATTTCACCTTCAGAGGCCTTCGCAAAAAGAAAAATTTCACGCTTATTTGTAGTTTACGTGAGTACTTCCGTCACGCTGAGAAACTACTTCCGTCACTGTCAGAAATTACACACTAGTCAGCAGTGGCAACGGCCAATTCAATACGCACACGCGCGCGATCTTACTATGGCCGCAGCCGACAGACCGGACTTCGCCTGGTATTATTTTAAATTTTAACTACAAAAACTATGACAAGCTCATTATGTCTCTGCTGCACCGACTGTGCTGTCACACATGCACTGATGGTGCAGGTTGACCACTAGGTGCCATTTTCACCCAGAGGTGGGCAGATGCATAAAAACTATTTAGTAGAATGGACGTAAGTGAGCTAAGCCAGTTTACTACATGAGCATAAATGCATTTAATCTCGGACAAGACCAAGACTGATACTGTTACATCTCAGAGCAACATTACTCATAATTAATACAAAAACTGCTTTGAAAGACAAGATCAGTTCTGCCAGTTCCAACCTGTGAGCCTTGCCTCTCCACTTGTATGGCTGAGCTGAATCTGGGTTCATCTTTATCGCTTTGTCACAATCTCTAATCGCAGCATTCGGCTTCTGCATCTTCACAAAGATACTGTCAACCAAAAAGCAGCACAATTTACTACACCATCAAGTAAGTAATGATTCTAAAAAAATCGAAAATTTAATAAATAAAATGCAATAAACAAAACTAGTTGAACCGTATGTCTTAGAGAATCATAAACCCTCTCACAGTGACTCCTCATGTGAGGTTGAAAGGTTGGAAAGTACAGAGACAGAAATCACAATCAAATGCCACCAAAATCCAATAACTTAAAGATTCACAACAAACCAGGTGCAGAGGTAAAAGTGATAAATAAGCATAAAATACTGAATAGCTAAAAATTCACAACAGAAGTCTGCAATGTCCAGTGCCGTGGTCTTACACGTTACACCCATTGTTGCTTCTTAGGCCGCTGAATTTGTGAAAAAAGTATTAAGCCGGAAACAAGCAGCGATGTGGATGCACACATTGTTGAGTCGATTTTTGTGAGAATCTGAAGGTTTAAAAAATTAGACTGATTCATAGCCTGATATCTGCCTACAACAGAAGGAAACTCCAACTCTGGCGACTCCAACTCCACATCCCCCCAAAACAAAGAAAACATACAAAATATTCAAACAGAAAGCAATTTACAATACTGCAAAGCCACAAATAACATTATGGAAAGAACCCAAGTCATTAAACAATGAAATCTACAATTGCGACTATTCGAGACATCCAATTAAGTGTATATACTATATAGCCTGCGGACCTGGCTCGTTTTGCATACATCAGTGCTGAACATGGATTGTTTTTGATGGCTTCAGTATATGCAGCAACTGCATCCTCAAGTCGTCCTGTGCAGAAACAGACACTTCTACCATGCACCGCAACATACTCAAGATTAACGACAAATGACTACGTGGATGTTCACTGGTCAACATTAGTGGTCATATTGACTAAGCGATTTTGCGATATCAATCGCAGATGTGACCATCTCACGACATGGTAGCGCGCAGATGTCACACGATATCGCACACGCCACTGCCATTTGCCAAACAAAGCGCATCAGCAATCTAAATGCTACTTCATTTGATCGTGTGAATGGATGGCCAGTTGCACCCCAACCACTCACAAACAGTAGGCAGGCACGATCAATTTGATCAGTGACCACTGCACTATGGTCCAGTCTAGGCATACCTGCATGCTCTGCTCCCTCTCTCCCATGGCGGATGCAGACAATGCTAATAATTTGACTAATAACAGTAATTAATCCTGTCAAGAGACTGCGTCTAAGCGATTACAAGTAGTTATGAGGTGCGCATTATGACCTGCCAAGTAGCATCTCCAGACTGCAAGACGCAAGCGAATTAAGCAGTTTGCAAAACAGGCTGACACGACGGCAATTTATTATGTCAGAAAAACACGTATAGATATTGTACAATATTGCGATATGAAACACCATGATATATCAATTAGCTTCTTGGCCTATGACAGGAACACTAGTCAACGTTATCAGTTAGTTATTGCCAACTACATCATCTTCAGTAACATGGTGCTGATGTTATATAAAACTTACCATCTGCCATTGCTGCCATGGCTTCATCACGCTTGTCGGATGCCAGCTCCAACATCTCGTCCGTTAGCTGCACACCACGAGTCTACACATGCTACTGAAATACTGACGTGACACAAATAAAACTGTTTCCCTGCCATCAGCTGTGCTACTCATAAGGTGATTCACACTGACTCTGGATACGAGACTTTGGTTGAAGATACTTGAGTAATTCAAATATCTGGGACATAAAGTAACTCAAAATGACATTTATAATGTGAGATTGAATGCATGTTTACATCAACTAAAAAAAGAAAATAACACAGATACTCATTATATGCAAGTTTTGTTACTGAAAACTCATACTATATTCACACAGCTAGGACACTGTATTATGGTGCAAATGAAGCACCGCCCCGCTAAATAAATCACACCAGCATGAAAATATCCAGGAAAAACTAATGTCAAAAACTTGCTGGAAGCAGTAAAAAACCAAAGGGAAATGTCTAACATTTGAGCTACTGTTTGGGTACAAGCAATATAATACTGCTCAAAGACAACTATGGCACTGTAAACTGTTCACAAAATGCACAGCTACAATTAAGATTTCGTCACATCATGTTCACACAGAGAAGATGCAATGTGCACGAGAAGATTACATCCACAGTGAACAAATTAAAATGCTGTTGATAATACCTCGATGGATTCATCACCCATTTCTTGTGCTGGATCTGTGTCAGCATCTACAACTCCTTCCTGATCAATATCTGTCAAATAATACACTGGATGCTTGTAAAATGGCAAAAGCTCTCTTGAAATAATATCTCTAAAACTACGTAGTTATAAATATACACCTCTGATTTAAAAACAAACACAAACAGTTAACAACAGATGACTTTACATAAAAATTTTAACGGGTGACAAAAAAGTATATTTAACACAGTATTCTAATTAGCAAATTTCGTAAAGTTACATGAACATAAACTGTGGGTACAGCCTCCTTAGCTGCAAAATCACATCTCTATGCACGTATATCAGTACCTTATATTATTCTAATAAACTGCACATTGAACATGGAAGCTTCCAACTACAACACTAAAAACAGCCACACATAAATACCTACCAACTTCACTTTCAGCACTTCCCTCTTCTTCAGGTTCCTCCATTGGTTCTGGTTCTGGTTCAGGAGCAGCAGGTTCCTTTGGCTGCAAAAAACACAAATGAAAAAATACTGTGATACTAAACTGAAACGATCTCAAGATATGAATTATAGCTAAGCTATTCACTGTTACATTCTAACGTAAAGAGCACAACTAAACCAAAGCATTCATCAAGTTGTTTACAACTTAATTTACCACAACTACACACTATGTCTTTGAAACATGTATGTGCTTCCTTCAAAAAAATTCAGTTTAATGCCATCTAAGAAACTTAGCTACACACAGTTACTTTTCCTCAATTAAATTATACTGACATACTCACAAGGCTAATCTCTACACATTCTGTGTGGCCATGACTGGACTGTCAACATGGCTCCTGGGCGACACAAACACTATGAGCCAATGACAATGCAGCCATCCCCACCTAAAGTTAGGTAAAGCCATTGCTGCAACGTCACTGAAATCAATCATCAGTATAATGCAGTCTGCTTGTGCCTAAACCGCATCAAACATAATGAAGATCATGTACCAACAGCAATATATCCACACAAAATATTCAACAAAGCTTTACTACAGAAAAGAAACTCACTGCTTCGGTTTTGCAACATTCTGGTTCGGGACAATGGCCACAGCTGGATGCGGGAGGTTCAGGTAATTTAGCTCCCAGGCTGCAAACAAACAAAACCAAAAACATGCATGCCTGTTGTAATCAGCATATTTTCAAAATTCTTTCACTGCTGGAAAATGTATGAAATTTGTTACAAAATGCAATATTTCTGGAACAAAACAATACAAGTGGCCAAAGTAATTTGGTGAGGGCTGCACTCAATTCTCCTCCCCTCAGCATGGGGGGATCGGGACCCCCATCTAATACAATGTGTTTTGGGTCGCAAAGCATCTCCAGCCCAAACCAGATCACAAACTGCCAGCTGTTCCTGTGTTGTACAATGGGCAAAATTTTCTCCCACTCCCCCTCCTCCTCACTGTAGAGGAATCGAGACCTCCATGTTCAGCTGTGTTTGCACAGCAAAGCTGTGTGACAGACGCCACGATCATTGATCAAAACAGGGTGTGTAAGTTATTTGATATATATCTATGTTATATAATATATCTATGTTTTTCTTCACTTCCGGTGACCTGAAATCACAGTAGTCCTTTGCTTTTTTCTATTTGTATGTGATGTTCTAAGCTGCGTCACGACATCTTTTAATAAACGAATATTATTTATTTTTTGTCACCATGCACCAGTATAAGCGTTCCATCATAATACCTACCTAGGATTTACATTTTAACCATAGTTCACTACACTACAACCAGGGTTCGACCATGGTTGCAGCATGGTAGTTGTAACATGGTTCAACCATAGTAGTATTCAATCATACTATGATTTAACCATGGTATGGTTACCATGTCACTGAAATCCTCTGAAAGGTAAAAGGCCACTGAAAATCATTTATAATCAGTGCTGCATAAATTTATTTTCTTCATCAGATCACACCTACCCCTCAAGCCACTGTCTATAAAATCCAAGCTCTGGCAAGTGAAGCACCTCTGGCTTTGACTTGCATATATTCACAAACTCCTCAAGCTGTCGCAGCTGCTGCTTGTCCATCTGCTGCATTCCACAAAAGTACATCCAGAAGCTGTTAGTAAGAACCAAATATCCAGCAGAACACAAAACTGCACATAAGAAATTATTCCCTCAGGCACAAAAAGGAGATAGTGGCACAAGCCTATATTTTATTACAAAAACTAGCATACAAAAGATTATCAGAGCTCGGTTGGATCATTACTGAGTGCACTGTAATAGAATCAAACTGCACTCAAATATTGGTAACCACAAAAACCATGGTGAGTCCATTATGTGTGATGCATCTGCTACTAGGCTCAATAACAAACAGATGGTCAAAGAGACAGCAAGACCCAAATGCAAATGCAATGCACAAAAATTAAGGACGACCTAAAAAGTATTTAAAATTTAAATATAATCGACAATCACTCAGCACTGCCTTACGATAATGCACAGGCCAAAGTGTCATCCAGACAGTACTTTAGCCTTGAAATTAAAGTACCAACAAGATGGCACTTTACCTTCAAAGTTACAGTGCTGTCCAGATAGTACGGTGCCATCTGTACTTTAAAACTACACTACCGGCAATACGCACAACATTAAGACAGTGTTGTCTATGGCACTGTAGGCCTACTTGTAGTAAGCAAGAAGCATTCCATTTATTTATGAATGTAGGAGTTACCCATTCACTAGGATTTACATTTCAAATAAATAAACGAAAAATAACAGATTAAAATGTGTAGTATATAGGTCTGCCAAGTCACCCACACTGAGCTATTGTCATGCTTGCATAAAGTTTACTTACTTACCCATTTCTCTTTATATTCAATGGACGAAAAAGTGAAGACTGAAGACTAAAGAACCCTACAAAAACGCATTAAACTCTGGCTTCTGAGCTCGCAATGACTTTTCCCATCATCCAAGAAAACTAATAACTGTCAGCTTTTTAATGACAAGTCAGAATTTAGTCAAGTATTTTTAGTTGTTAAAAGAAGTGCCACAAACAAGAACCACTGGAGAAACTTGGCATGTCTACCTTCTACATAAGAAGACACAAGAAGCAAAAGACAAATTTTATTTATCACCTGATTAGTTAATAATTTGCTCACCTTTGATATAATGATTCAACTATTATAGAACTGCCGATAGAATGACGATGTTTGGCTCCGTATGGGCTAGCTCTGCGTTCGCAACTTGCAAGAAGAGGCCCACAACATTGATGTTTAGGGTGAATAAACCACGGTTTTGTAGCTTTGTTGTTTGTCTGGAGACAGTTATTTCAGTTTCTTTTTGAGCTATTGGTGCAAGCATTATTTTGTTAGTTTCATTTTGGCTGTCAATACCGGGATGATCAATTCATCATCATCATCATCATAAACATTTTTAGAGTGGCCTAAACAGTAAAAACTATTACAAGGATCACTGTTGCAGAGGGGGGGGGAGATAATGACTAGAAAAGGGAAATGTAAAATAAGTCAAACAGTTTCGTAGCAGTGGCGGAACAAATATGTCTTCAGCCTGTTCTTGAACACTGCCAGCGACGCGGCCGACGTAACATCACTTGGCAGGCTATTCCACACCTTTGCTCCAGCAACAGGAAAGGCATGAGCTCCGATAGCTGACAGACGACAGGTCGGAACGTCAAGCTGTTCAGTGGAGGCGGACCTGAGCCTGCGTCAGTGCGGCATGCCGGCGACGCGTGTGAATGACGACGCCAAGTAAGGTGGTGCGAAGCCATGCAGTGCACGATACGTCAGCGTCGCCACCTTGAATGTAATTCGCTCCAGCACGCGGAGCCAATGAAGACAGATGAGCGCATCGGTGATGTGGTCGCAATGTCTCAGGTTAAAAATTAGCCTTGCTGCTGCATTTTGGACTGACTGGAGGCACTGGATGCAAGTGAGAGGCAAGTCGATCAGGAGACTGTTGCAATAGTCCAACCTGGTGAGGACGAGTGCAGAAACAAGGGAACTGAAGACGGA
>Ga0126335_1000421_pt1 | contig 20352 bp, 19 predicted proteins | sample OlaspJWI45metaG_FD_108409 | JGI IMG/M metagenome (GOLD analysis project Ga0126335, IMG submission 108409) | Marine gutless worms symbiont microbial communities from Oahu, Hawaii - Olavius sp. 1 OAHU.JWI-45 metaG | ecosystem: Host-associated > Annelida > Digestive system > Unclassified | place... | reverse complement strand
GATGGTTATGAACAGCACGAATAATTTCACCATTTGACAGCTTACAAAAGGTACACACGCCATAAACTGCATATGATTATGCAGTTTAAAATAATCAGGCCCGTATACAAGTGCCACACGACGCCACAGACTCTCGTTGATAACGCCAATATTTGTTTTCAAAAGCCGATTGGGAAACATTACGTTAATTAACGTTTGACTACACAAAATATAAAAAAGCAGTCTACTTTAACGTAGAAAAATTATAGCCAAAACTATTAGTTTAAATAGCAGATTGCCACTTGTTGGAATGCGTAGCCTACATGTAGATGTTATTATAGCAAACATTTTAGTTCATTAATTTGCTGCAGTATGTAGCTGATTCAAGAACATGTACATGCTTAAAAGAATAGAAAAACACACAACGCTTAACAACGACTGTCCCAAACATGTACATGTATAGTCAATATTTGCAATCAGACTATTTGTAACACTAGGATACTTTTGCGCAACACAAAAGAATTGTCAATTTTTGTGGTAAAATAGAGGTTATATTTGATAGATACCGGTGATGACAAAAGAGTAAGACCAAGACCGAGACCACAGCTCACATGACAGACCAAAACTTATTGTGTCACAACATTAAAACATATCAGTTCAAAACACAAAAGTAGACATAAACACAAAAGCTGTAACTAATACAAATATCTTTGTTGTACTTGTACAGACTCGGAGTATTATAGTCCAGCGTCTTCAATAAAAAATAACCGCACGAGACAAAATTAATAAAGTCGACCATAGATCGAAAGCTAGCCTAAATTTCAGCGAAATCAGTGATGAGAACACGAAGCTTACACGACCAAGGCCGGTTTCTGTTGGTCTGAGACCGGTCTTGTATCAAGACTGAAGTCAAGATCAAAGTTTCAGACCACATCAATGAGTCGATCGGTTTGTTTTATAAAATTGTTCTCCGTTGTCCATTCACAATTTCACAGGGACGTCCACAGCAAAGAATCTCGATCTTTAAAAAACCTGCTGGCAGGAAAAGTAGTTGAAAGTGAGAAAAAAAAATACAGGCCTAGGCTACGCAACCACCATTCTGACAATGTATCGTCCGTAATGGGACGTGACGATAGCTGGCTCGCCACGGTGCCCAGTGTGGTGCCGACTGGTGACTGTTCCCACTGATCCATTCACTACATTCACAAGGGACAACCGGCCCATTTCTGTCTGAATGAGCGAAGTGCAAACCCGGAAACACCCAAAATGGCGGAACCGTACTTTTGATCGCAAATCTGATGGTAGATTCTGAATCGGGCAGCCCGGTTTCCTGTTCGAGTTTTCTAGTAACCATATGTCTATCTCTGTTAGTTTCCGAGATATTCGCGTGTGACAGACAGACGGACAAGCAAACGGACAACGCGGACCATTACTATAGATGGCCCCCACATTGTGGCGGGCCAGCGAAGAATGTAGGGTGTAAATCAGATGGCAGGGTAGCGACGACGGTGAGGGACGTTGAAATTAGGTCAGATGCTCTTGCCTGCGCTTGAAAAGACTAACGGATGCATTATTTGCTAGAGGCAGCGTTCTGTGGTGCAGTGCAGTGTTGTTTAAGTTACAACGTAAGTCCCAAAAGTCGTCACACGTTCGTTATCTATAACTTTGTCAAACCTTAACCGATTTTGAATTTTTTGTATGACAAAAACACGCATAATGCTTCCAACCACACCTCAGTACTAAGGTTAAAGTTATAAATGTTGTTGCTTTTAGGCTTCTCATTAGATTACATGTACAGATTCAGTCCTTTTCTACGTGTGCAGATGTAAACAAAACACAAAAATGCATAATTATTTAAACAGATTTTTGTCGACACCACTCATTAATCTTTCATGTAATCATATTTATTGTGTATGAACAAGCTTGTTTATTCGATTTTATTCGTGTACGTGTTCAAACTAAACAGCGTGCAAAACATTAAAATAATAAGTACATCAGCTAAAAACGATAATTATAATAACTCCGGTACAATAATACCTAAAACTTTTACAAATATAAATATATAGCAGAATAACGAAATAATAAGTACAGTACAGTGATTTTAAAACTTTAAAAACATTTAAGAAAATCACGAAAAACTGGTTTATTTTATCATTTTAAGTTAAAGTTTAAATTATGTTTCAGTTAGAAAAATAACGTTGCATCATGTCTTTCTTTCCTTCTTTTCTTGCAGAGTGACTGAAGCACCATTTGGGTGTGTTATTTCACAGTCAGCGCTGAGACCCGTAAATGTAAAAGGCGTTTAAAACAAAATGTAAAAAAAGTTTGTGAATGTTGAATAAAAACATTACCAAAAATATGCTCCTGAATACATCATTGACATTCCTAAACCCACGACATAGGAAGACGAGAATGCTGATGCAGCTGTGGAGACCACAGAGACACAACAGTGCTAATGTAAGAGATACAGATAGCAAAACTCGTTGAATTTGAGAAATATATGAAGAACTTTCTGCCAGATAACTCTCGATGATTACTTTGGAGTGGGCAGAACGTACAGTTTCGGCGTTTTAAACAGAAATTTTAATAAAACACTCGAAAAATAAAAAGAACGTTACAAACGTAAAAACATTTTACATCTATCTAAGACCTGCTTCTAAGGCTGGCTCAGTGTGCAACTGCTGGAATATTAGCAAATGAACAAAGTATGTGAGTAGGTGTAATGCGGCTATACTATCACTATATTCTAGTCACAATGCGTGCATGTGCAGTTAGTAATATAGAGGTCTTGTATCTGTACATTTAAGGTGCTCAGCTTGCACATGTTCATATCAGTTCCGACAATCCGTTAGAAATCATAACCCATATGTTTCGAATAAAAAGTGCTCATGGTTTTGATGAACGTATAATTGACTGTAAGTTGTGCTGTAAACAGTTGATGAAGGAAGTCAGGGGTTCGGCTGCTGCGGCTGGTTTCTGACGGTCATTTCGTGGTTTCTAATCGGAGTTACGTTTCCATTCTCTCTCTGCGTCTGCTTGCGGGTGAGTAGTACTGCGTAGATGATAGGCCTACTGCTTGCACGCTTGAACGTCGTGTCATCGTAAAACCTACTGTTCAATGCACAAATTGTTAAGCTAATTGCGACTGTGGTAGGTATATTACAAAGTCACAGTTAATAAAGTTAAGGTGATCGATATGTGAATTTTAGAATGCGCTTTTGCAGATTCCGGTTTAAATAATACGCAAAATAGTTTATTATCTTAATTTCAATATGTTTATTTATATTTTGTTTTATTTTTATATTCTCATTCATGTATGTCTGCTACCATTTGATGGTGAACGCATTGCCATTTTGCAACTTCTATTGTGTCTGATTAACAGTTGGTTTCAGCTTGAATATATTGCCGAGGTTTCGTTTTTTCACTTATTCTCTATATGTAGGCCTATGCCAACTGCAAGAATTGTCAGTTATATGAACCAAAACACTTTTGTACAAGCAGGCGAATGTAACTCGGCACGTGCGCAAATTAGTGCTGTATTTAGCATTAATTGCGATAAGTTCGCTTTATTAAATATTGAAATTCTAATTAGAATTCTACTTCAAAGCTATTCCGGCAAATGTCATTTTTGCGGACTGATAGTACTGATAGCCTTCGCACCGACATCGTACTTCCTTGTGGACAGCTAATGACCTTGACACAAGCCGTGCACGTAGCGCAAAATAAAAAAAGCCATTGAAGGCGGACCATCAGCGTTTAGTTGACCCAATGACCTTGATATATGAAACTGACCTATAGTCTCTGAAGATGCACCAGCTTGCCAAAAATGAACTGTCTCGGTCAAGGACTTCGAGCGTTATCGTCTGACAAAGACGCATGATGAAGTTTAGCGCGGAGTAGTAATCCGATAGGTCAACACGAGGCACCAGCGTATTCTCACATTATTCAAGTCTTTTTGTCAACTAGACACTCTCAGAATGCATTCAGCGACTAGCTAAGTTGTTAGCGTATGCTCTTTTCACAAATGCATCATCATCCATACAGAGAGCAACATCTGCAGCCGTGCAGCTGCCGACGTATTCTTCGGTCTGTCGCTGTCTCTGTTGTTACGAATGGATCGGCGGCGTCAATCGTATTAGATGCGGTCGGCGCTAGGCGACGGCGCCTTCCGTTCTCTTCAGTTAGAAGAACGAACGTTCCGTCAGAAAGAGGCATGTCCAGTCGTCCGCGTCGCCGAGCTGTCCGTATTGATTGACGGTCATGACTAGAGCCATAGACCACCCGTACCGTAGGCCGGCGGTCGCCATGTCACGTACAGCGTCATTCGTTCGTATCATGGTAACTTCGCCCGTCGTCTTTCAGTCTCCACCTCACCGTATTATACGCTGCCAGACTGCAACTATAGCCCTATAGCACTCCAATAACACGCGGATTAAGCTGTTCGTGCCACGAACACACAACAAACTCGGTGATAGGAGTTTCTCGGCCGCCGGTCCCCGACTATGGAACGACCTTCCATCTGGACTACGGTGGACGGTTTTACCTTCGACCGCTTTAGAAAGTCTCTGAAAACCCATCTGTTTGGCGACCGAAGTGCTTAGTGACTCTTTTGAGTTTATAAGCGCTATATAAATAAGTTTATCTATCTATTTATCTATCTATCTGTCTAACAGCACTAATAATAATAATAATAGTCCGACTATTTCTAACGCGCCGTAACACGACGAAGACATTACAATGGCGCGTTCACTGCACTACTAATTACAATAACGTCGATATCAGTGTCGCGCCGCGGTAGGTATATAAGTAGTTTTAAGTTCCATTTAACGCAAAAGTAGACAGTCTATCGTAATACAATACAAAGTGTAATTAAAAAGCGAAAAATTGTTATTAAACGTCTAGGGAACAGTTTTCGTTGGAGTTCGGTGTAGCACTATTGTCCGCAACGTCGTCAGCACGAGCAGTTGTCTCTGAACAGTACGATGTATGGTCTAGGGTCACGACAGACACATCAAGAGCGACCCCGCATGACCCATGCACGATGTCGGTCTCCTGTTGCAGTAAAATTGGCGCAAATGACAGGCGCATCACGTAGAATGCAGATCGTCACGAGATCAAAGACGAAGCCCGAGTTCTGGCGTCGATCGCGAGACTACCGAGGCACGAAATCTTGCAATAGCCGCGTCTGGACTGCAAATTTTACTTATTCCTTTTTGTCTGCAATGCCGAACGCAGACACTACGCTCTGTGTTTAGGCCGACAAAAGGTGCTCCATTTTTCTTTCGTCTTTCTTCTTTTATTCCACTTTCCGACGAAAATTTGCGCTCATTTCTGTAAGTGAAATAACATAATGAACAGAATGGTCTACCGTCGATTATTTTTTCAGTAAGTAAGTAAAGTAGACTACTTTTTTAGCGCTGTAAGTAACACCGGCAGCCTCAGAAGCGCTTCACATCAAACATGTCATGTTGCTCAGGTGAAATTTGGGATATGTGAGAGTTCAAATTTTTCTTAAAGTTAAGAATAACCTGACCTTATAATGGAGTGGGATTTTAGGTCATTTTCTCGCAACGTCTAACTGTAGACTATAGCACCAGCGGTTTTGCCGCTAGAGTTGCGACGATGTCACAGCCAGTAGGCCTATATTGTCCTCAGCTTCGGACTGATCCATCGTTTCATCCGAGTATTAGCACTAACGCGGCTATACAGCTGGCGCCGCTCAGTGCTCGGGTTAAAGACAATTAGGCCATGCTTCGGTACAGATTCGTGTTTGCCTTGCCCCCCCCCCCAGCACCCGCACTCGTGGGGTCTTCCTATAAGTCATGAGGTTTTTCACTTGCGGTGACGTGAATTTTTTACGGTCTAGTAGTTAGAACTATAGGATCAAAATCAGTATAGGCTAGTCTTGTCTTCGTAAATGTGTCTGCATTGGAGAACGCACTGTAAACAGTCCGTTGTTACTAAGGATGCTCTATTCTTTATAATTTTTACTTCTTCTTATCGTACATTTTCGCCAAAATTACGCTTGCTACTCGTTTCTGCTCTCTTGGGCAACAAAAAGATAATCAGCATACAGGATCTCATTCTTGACACTAGTGCTGCTTCGATATCACTTTTTCAATTTCGGTACGATATCGATACGATATTGACGAAATGACGAGGAACAAATTACGCTGTTCGATGCAGTTTACTGTAAACGTTCTGTTTTCAAGAGTCAGGAAAACGTTCCATGCTTTCTTCACTGAAGTTCGTCGAATTTGTCTATTTCTTTGACACCAGTGTAATTTTAGCAACTTTATCTTGGGCGCCTACTTGCCCATCTTATGTATTTTGTCTTCCAATTTCGCGCGCTAATTATACATAATGTATAATTGTACGCTTATCGTGATGAAGCGTAATTTTCTTCACAGACTTGTCTATAAAGGCACGTACTGAACTGGTTTCAATTTTATTGTTTTTTACATTTTTAACATCGTAATCGTTTTCACTTTATGTACGTGATGTTCTAAACTGCGTCATGACAGCTTTTGATAAACGATTATTATTATTATGTTATTATTATTAATTTGTTATTATTAATTTATTATTAAATTATTATTATGAACACATCGGGCAAAGCAGCCGAAGTCCAAACAAACCATGAACACGAAAAACAGCCAACAAAGACGATAAAAATCAACGCAAACACGAAAATTGCGCACAAAAAAATTTACAAGCAACCAGAACGGAAAAAGGCCACTCTAGCACTACCATTATTATTATTATTATTATACGATAACTCAGTGCGTGCAGTCAGCGGCCGGCAGAGTCACGCAACAGAACAGCGTTAAAACGCTGCACCAACACCGAGGCCCGCTGGAATAAAAAGCCGGCCTCTCTCGCCTCGCCGGAGATGGCAGAAATCCTCTTGCCAAGCTCGTTTAAAAGAAGACGACCAGAGGAGTTGAAAACGCCGAGAGTCTCCACAGCAATCGGCTGAACTATCTATGTCTGCATATTTCGCCTCCTTGCGGGATGCGGCAACCTCTGCAGCCGCACCGGTCTCAATGGCGGCACCATTCACGTAAGATTCGACCAGAGGACAAATCACAGTGACATCCCAACACATTGACTTGCCACTCTGCCATGGGACAAGCGTCAAACCATCTGGTCGCTTCCCGTCCGTTCAGAACAACCCGAAGGGCTCCTTTGTAACTGGAACTCCGGCTGAGGCAAAGGAGCGAGCGATCAAGTCGTTCATGGCATGGTGCCTTGCTGACCTGCCCGGAGCTCTTTAACAAACAAAACTGTGTAGCCCACGGGCATCCACGAGGAAACCGCAGTGGCAATAATGTGGCACACAGAGGTCTAAGCCAACTCTCAAAACCACTGCAACTCTCACCGCCTCATCATCAGGTCTTAAACCGCATGAGGCGATGGGCATGGCGAACAACCAGTCTCCACTGTGATGCGTGGAAGCAGCAAGAAACGAAGCCCGAAGGTATATGGAGTTCAGACTGACTTCCACCAGCGCCTTGTCCTCAAGCACACCAGGGCGATGCTAGAAAAGTTGTTTAATAGGTAGGGTGTCCTGGAAATCTCCAAATTTCGTTGACCAGGCCGACAGATAGCTCTGAAAAAATTCGCTGTGTGATTTGATTTTATTATTATTATTATTATTATTATTTTAAATACCGTCAGTAGTATAGATCCCGACAGTTAAAAATGTTAAAATTACTAAGCAAAGCTGGAGTGGTCACTCCTCGTTGCTAGGGAAACTACTGTGAAGCAGAATAGAGTTGAATCAGCGCCTCTGAAGTTACGACCTTATGGCGCTATACAAATCTGTTTATTATTATTATTATTATTATTATGACAGATATGAGCTGAAAAAGAAGCTGGGCTCTCGGCTGTCACCTGCAACAGCCGCGATCTTACGGCCCAGTTCAGCAAAAAATGAGATTGCAGACTCATTCAAATTAAAGGACCGAGCGTCTCTGCCTGACTGTGCGGTATCTGGCTGACTTTCGATCGGCTGTCTGTTCCGCTACTGCACCACCTGAGCGAGCCGTCGCGCTCACATAGGAGTCCGCCAGTGTGTGGTCCACTGTGACGTCCCAAGTCAGAGGCTTTCCGCGCTGCCATGGAATTAGCGTCAGGCCATCAGGTCGCTTGCCATCCTGCCTTGCCAACCCGACGGGCTTCTTAGTGACCGGGAAACCGGCGGACACAAACGCTGTTGCGTCGACGTCGTTCAGATGTCTGGTGATTCGACCAGGAGCTTTCTTGCAGATGAAAACATGCGAGCTGCTGGCGTCGACCTCAGTGCCACTGCCGCACATATGTGGCACACAAACAGTACTCATCAGTCGTAGACTCACCGCGAAACGCAATCATATTATTTATTATTAATGCATATTGGCGTATGTTATGGCGCTGTCCATATGTCAACAACTGAAAACTTTTTTGTTTAGTGTTTCGTTTTCTGATTTGATCCTGTAACTGTTTTTTTTAGTTTGTAACTTGTGACACTCTAGTAATCTAGAAGTAGCCACAGTTCTTTAGGCCACTATAAAAATTATTATTACATTACATTACACCACTTTTGGCTTCCGGGAGATAACTCGTTTCTTTGTGTCCAGAGTGACCAAACTTCATAGACATTTTGTAGCCTAGGCACGGACCAAGCTTGGGCGTGCTGTTCGGTCAAAAGGTCAGAATGTCAAAGGTCAGGGTCATAGCCATTCTGCGGTGCTCTTGTTTGCTGTTGTCTTAAGTCTATCGCGTGATCATATCGCTAAAATACGTCAACAGTAACAGCTGATTCGTACGAGAGATATTACACGATGTGTGTGGTCGCACTCGCACAGCGCTTAACTGTCTGTATAGGCTTTATGTGCATCTGTTAATTCACTGCCGGATTTAGCAGTCGCGATCAATTCTTTTGCCATAAAACGATTGGAATCAATAGTCTGAACCGATCTGTCATTCGCACCAATCAATAGGCTCTCCACTGAAAGACAGCCGTTCTCATCGATGAACCAAAGCGGAAATTCGGGCGATTTAATCGCGTGTATTAAAAGGTCGTTAATTAGAAACCCGACGACAGCTGCAGCAGACTTGGGTGGGGCAGAATTAGCTAATTTCGATAGCTGCAGTTGACGGACTAATGACCCAAATGAATTATTAACCAGAAGGTTATACTGCGGGTGACTGGCAGCACGCTATGCTAGTCTTGATTAACGTAGTTGCTCTGCAGCGAGCACGGTTATACCGGGATGGGTTACCATCGGGTTTTTAGGCCGCATCGAATGCACGAGAGGCGGACTATTGCGAACGACAATTCCGGTGTCTGTCAGTCAGTCTGTTTGTCTGTCGGTTACGTGGGTGGGCTGTGCAAAACGGCTGAACCGATCGACGTCCTGTTTTGTGTGCAGACTCCTGGGAACCCGATAAACTTTTATATTCAATAGGGGTCCCCATCCCCCACGGCGAGGCGGAGTGGGTTCGATGCGGCCTTTGCCAAATTACTTTGGCCACTTTTGCAGCTCAGAAAGCCAGGAGAGAATGACATGTCGGACCAGCAATGATCGACTGAAATGACCCCACTACTGCGTGCATTTTGTACAGCTATTTGCTATGTTGTGCTGTGCAGGTTGTTCAAGAGTACGAGAGGGCAGTCATATTCCGCCTCGGAAGACTGCTGTCAGGCGGCACCAAAGGACCAGGTATAATACCATACGTCATTTCGCACTTCGCAGCTTCTTGCGCACGTTTTGCGAGCCTCATTTGCAGCCAGAATTGACCACCATTGCAAAGCCGAGTCAGTTACTGCTCATGGATTGGAATGACGCGAAACGACATTCGGCCTTTTCGCAGACTTTTTTGAACTGCTTTCTGCTTTGATGCGTGTGAAACATACATGTGTGCATACATAGGGTCTACTTTTTATTTGTGTCAGACGCTGTAAAAAAATAAAAAATCCACAAAACAGAAATGGAGAGACAAAAAACACATTACACAATACACACAAAAACTCAATTATGATAGGAAGCTTCACTTAGGCCTATGCATTTTTCATCAACGTGTTTTATGACATGATTAAATCGTCGTAAATGTCTAATTCATAGCACGAAGGTTTTCATTATAAAGCACAGATTGTCGTAGCTGTACGTCCAAAGAATTTTACTGACTACTAAGTGTATGAAGCTTTCTGCCGAAAATTAATCAACAAGTCAAATCAAGTCAAGCAATCTTTATCAAATAAAAGTAGCATATGACATGCCCACTTTTAGTTCGTAGAGCAAGCAATGATTATCTGCGCGCCAGGCCCGCCAGCTATGCTGCGAGCAGGTATTGTTTTTGGCGGCGTCTGTCTGCTTGTGCGTCTGTATGTGTGCGCGTGTGCGTCTGTCCACACAAAATCTGGAAAACTACTGATCTACTGTTAGGAGTTTCGAATGCCTTAAAACCTAGCAACTTTATTTTCTGTGTGAAGTACATTTTCAAAATATCTAGGTTACCTTCGAGTTTCAAAGTCATGGAGTTGTTATCAAAGTTATAACAGCGAAAAAAGTCAGCCGCACGCAGGTACTGTCTCCCTTCGGACACAGTTTAAGTTCCGTTGTCTACTCAGTACATCTGGTGATAATTGAAAGTTTTAAGTGTCATTTTCATAATTATTCGCTATTACGCTTGCTCGAACATGCTGGAACTAGTTGGCAGTGGCTGAGACTCATCTACACTCGCTTACACTGGCTGGCAGTAGGCGTTTTCACCTACGAACGAGTTCCAGCGAGCGTAAGCGTGTTCCAGCGAGTACCAAAATGTCGAAGGCGACGACAATTTCTTGCAACGCAGCGCAACGTATGTGGAAACGCTACATTAATGCAATATCACAAAACAATCTGCCGAAATACTCTTACGCTCGCATGCAAAATCACTGTTCTCCGATTTGAGGCATAATTATATCGCGAATCCCGGGAATTACACTGGTTAAGTAATGCATTCGGTTAAGGCAAGTGGCATTAGACAAATACCGACAGAAGGAGCGAAATGCATAAATGCAATTACGATATTACATCTACAATTCTACTAGATAGATTCACGGCGGCTGTAATCCTACAAAACATCGCAATCCAAGAGAGCTGTTTGTGCTCATGTCAACGTCGCGATCGAAGCTGTTGCCGCAGCTGGCATGAAGTAACTTATCTGTCTGATGAGAGCGTCTGTCGTCGGACGGCACAAGCGCTCCAGACCGTTACCACACTCCCATGGGTCCGAACTGACAACAGGGACCGTACAGTGGGGGCAAAATGGACCAATATTATTGACCGCCCGCGTAACCGGGTGGTGTTTGTTTTTTTTGTATGCGCCGGTTTGTACCTGTAAGTATGTACGTGTGCAGCACGATATTTCGAAATCCTTGACCCAGAGAGTTCATTTTAGCCCACAGTAATAAAAAAAGCTGCGGTAAAACCGACGATAGTACCGTGTTTGAACCATGGTTCCACCACGGTTCGACCATGGTAATTGTACCATGGTTCATTTATTACGGTAGTGTACTAATTATGGTAACTCGCTCATATTTAGAAAATGCAGGCGAGTTTGTACATTGAGGTCATTGGGTCAAGGTCACTCTTGAGCTTTTCCATTGATGATTCTGCCTTGAACCAGTCTTTGTGCTCCGGTAGCCTACCGGTATACAGTCATTTCATCATCTCTCCCGTCCGTTATTTACCATCTGGATCTCCATCTGGCTGCTGACGATGGGGCTGGATGAAAATAGCCCATTTCTGACGGTTCTTCCATAATGTGCTGCAGTGCTTGTATGTTGTGTGTTGCTGTCTTTCTCTTGTACATCTTCCTTCACGTTGTCACTCCATCGTTTTCTTTGTCTTCGACGACTTTATGTCCCTTCAAATTTTTCTTGTAATGCCCGGATCGGGAGTCTGTTGTTATTCATTCATTCGACATATCTAAGCCACTGTAGTCTTCATTCGCGTGTCCTCTCTACGAGTGCGCTCATTTGGCCTAATTCTTGTTTGATTTCTTCTTTCTTTCGCCGAGTTTACCTACACCAGAGAGGCCCAATCGTCTTAACCAGTTTATTTCAGCTGCTAATATTCTTCGCTCGTCTTTTTTTTATTAAGGTCCAGCATTTTGTCCGATACATGATAACTGATACGACGTACGGTTTGAAGTTTGGTGGCAACGGATATGTTTTTATCTCTCCCGATTGTCTCCAGTCTGCCGACCACAGCAGATGCTTTTCCTTCGAAATCTTTTTCACATGAGCCATCTGTAGTGATGATTATTCCCAGGTAGGTAAACCCATCAACTTGTTCCACCGGTTGTTGTCCCACATTGATCTTTACTACTGTATACAACAGTACGTGCAAACATCTCTGTTCCAAAAATAAGATGAAGTAATAGCAAACGACTTCCAATTGATTCATTGAATATTTGCCCGCACTTTCAGATTCAATTCTCATCTTAGGCCAGTAAGTGGCAAATAAAAGTGGCCAAATTTCTCTTTGTAGACATCTTTAAAATGCGGCCTGGTATGGCGAAAAACGTGATTATCCCAGACGTCGAGAATCGAGAACTAAAGTACCTAACTCCTAATTTCAGTTCTTAAGCGGCCCCTCCTCCAGTAATATGTCGCTTTACGCATTTGACGTTGGTCTGGAGTGGCAGGGTGGTGCCCTGAAGCGGTCGTTTACGCCTTTGGTACGCTCCACTGTCCAGTTCGGTGCAACTTGACAGCTTGACGGCTAGCGCCAATCCCTGCTGATTCACGCGTAATCGATTTCGATCAGGCTTCGCCGCGAAAAACATTTCGGCAGTAGAAAACCAATACGAAATACATAGAATCGTGGTGAACCAATTAGTTGTTTTAGTTTTATGCTGACATTGTGCCCATAATGACACTGGAAAGGCTCGTGAATAGGTTTAACAGAGAAAAATACTCTCTTTTGTTTAACTCTACGTACACGTACTGTGCATGTATATACAGGGTGGCCCAAAAACTGCACATTTCCATTTGCGTGATGTTAAATTGATATAGCTTTGTGAAATCTCACCAAATTTTATAATTTTTGGCAGACTTACACCTCAATAGATTCCCAACAAAACAATGCATGTGTACTGTCCACAGCACCTATTGCGTGTTCCTACACGACCTTGTAGAAATAATATTGTCCGTTTTCTGTGCCGTCTCAAGGTGAAATTTGCTCATGAATTATGTTGGCAAACAACTAAACAACAATGTCAATCACACAAGACTTGTACTGATCAATTTACATCCAATGTTCAATATGCACTGATGAACGAGATATGCCAGTTTGTCGGGCAATCTCACGTGGGCTTAGTGCGGTGTATCTTCCTGACTACAGATCAGCTCGCTTACGATCTCGACGTTTTCGGTGGTTCGAGCAGATTTTGGACGTCCGCTACCCGGCTTCCTCACCGTTGTACCGTCTAAGTCAATTTTCTTGATTAGATAATCAACAGCTCGACGTTTCCACATCTTATTTGGAAATTCTTTTATCATCCGCGTTGAGCCCCAACCTTTATGAGTGCGCATATTACAGATCAGACCACGGTCCTCAGCATTCAAGCGCCCCATTACTATAAAGGCTATTAAAATCAATAAAAATGCACAGTTATGACACTAGGCCTTGTATGACGCAATGATGGCGTCATTGAAACGAAACTTTATAAAGTAAGTAAGAAAACTGCATCTTGTAGATGCACTTGGGAAATACTTAATGAACGCCGTATCAGGTAACTAAAGTTGTAGAAAACGGACAATATTATTTCTACAAGTTTTTGGGCCACCCTGTAGGTGTTTGGAGCTATGTAGTTCATGTTAATACTAGGTTAAGGTCTTAAAAATGGGTGACATGCTAAAATGAGATTTTTTCCTCAGTTTCTTAAGTATAAAATTAACTAACCATCTTGAATATTGTTGTGGCTTTCCAGAAGGAAAGACTATAGAATTTGGTTTCAAAAACATAGGTTTTTATGTTTCAAAATCTTTAAAACTCTAGAAGTCCAAATTTTTAGTTAAAAGTTTTTAGTTCATTCAATTATTGTGTGATTTAATAGATTTGGTATTCGCGTTAATTATGTAATGTAACTTTTTTGAACGGCTCGGCTTTTATGTTGTCGCGTTTTTGCTGAAAGCGGAATAAAGCATATAAGCATAAGTGTAATTGAGTTGGCATGAGAATTACACGCTCGCTCAGGTGCACGGCAGTTTCCCGTTGCTAAGCGACACAGCATAAGAATGTGCCAAGAGCTGAAGTGTGGATCCTGAAAATGTCGATTTACATGCACTCCACAGTTTCATTCGCGATTTCATGTTGATTATTTGCAGAGTGGACCATAAAAAACCGACCCCTCAGATTATGCTGTTTATACTGTATCAGCACGTGTTTATCTGTACAAGCAATATAGCATTTTAATCGCCGTTTCTTTCTACACAAGACAAACCCTGATAACTGTGTTGACATTTTACACAAAAATATTAGGATAGGCCTATATTCGAAGTACTCCAGACACAGTGGCAAAATACATTAGCGATGACGAGTTTGTGTCCATGACAGCTTCTCGCAGCAGTCAAAGCTGAGAGATATCGCTGCCCGGTTTCTCATTTTTCTTAGACTTCTGTTAGACCCTGTGTTGCCTTCTTGACTGCATATTAGCTCAGGCTGTTCACGTGCAAATGTGTTTGTCGCAGCTGGTACGTTTTGTACCTTGTCCCTAACTTTGACAAACAAATTTAATGAAACAGTTTTCTTTGCACGTGAAAAGACTGTTTGTCAACAAATTGGTGAAAAATTTAACGAAACGAACAAAAATCTTAAGTTTAAGTCAAAGTCAATTTTCACGGAAAATAAAAGTAACACGGAAGATCACAACACAACACGGTCAACTTATCTTCCGTGAAATTTTCACGAAAGATAACACTGACTCACTGAGCCAAATTAGAGGCCTAATGTCAAGGTGACGTAACACAATGCTAAAACTCAATTGTGTTTTCTGTAGAGTTGGGTAGTTTTTATTTATCTAATACCAGTTGTATTAATCTTTTAAAGATCTGTTCAAAAGTCATGCCGCTTTCTTAGAATTGATTTAAGCTTCAGAATTCACCGTGAATTTTACTTCTAACTATGTTAAAATATGATAATTAGGTTAATATGGGGGTCGGCTTCTTGGCCCACTCGGTATTAACAGTTTGAAGCTGTATTTACCGTTTCAGCTGACAAAATCCAGTTTGCACGTCAAACCTGTATATATTGGGCGAATATATTTAGTTATTTTTGAGAGCTTAGCGAGGACCGGCAAAAGACTGAGTGGAAAGCTCTTTTTTCCCGAAATGTTAGGTATTGAATATTTTATTTTTTATTGTCGGATGATTGGGATTTTTGCCGTTTGATTTCGTAGGCCTATTTTTTGCTTCTGGGCATGCGTCGGAGATGGTTGTGGAATTAGGTTTTTAAAAAGTAGGTTTTTAGGTTTCAGAAGCTTTAGAAACCCCCCCCCCCAAAAGTCCGATTTTTATTATAAAGCATTTGAATGCAGCAGTTTCAGTTAAAAATGTTCTGTCGCGTCATTATTTCGTTGTGGGGTGACTGTGGCAACAGCCAAGTTTCTGTAGTCACAGTTAGCGCTGAGGCCGGCTGCAAGGCTAGACCCAGTGCGCGACTGTGGCGTCAATTCGTACGTTGATATCTAAAATACTAAAAACCTAGAGTCTTTGAACAATGGGCAGTAATGCTCAGCTGGCTTAAGCAAGTTAGGGTGAGCTAGTTTTTGGTCTGTGATAAGAGTTTGTCAGTAGAGCCTATGTATCTGCAATGTAAGTAATGTAATAATAATTTTGAGAGTGGCCTAAATAAGTGTGGCTACTTCTTAGACCACTAGAATGTCATAAGTTACAAACCAAGGAAAAACAATTACAGAATCAAATCAGGAAACGAAATACTGAACAAGAAGTTTTCAGTTGGCGGCAGAAGGTAGAGAGGTTTGCAGAAGATACAGTGTCGTCCGGCAAACGGTTCCAGATCGGGCGGCAACCGGAAACGCCCTGTTGCCGACTGTGTGTAAACGAACAGAGGGCACAGCCAGTCGGTTAGTGACAGCAGAGCGAAATGCGCGCTGACCGGGTATGTCAGCAACACGGAGGAGTGGCCCAAGGTAACTCGGCGCAGAGTTATGGACAGCTTAGAGCTTGTACGTCAGCACGGCCACCTTGTACTTGACGCGCTCTGGAACTCGCAACCAGTGGAGGCCGATGAAAGCATCGATAAGGTGGTCACGGAAACCCAGGTGGTAAATGAGCCGTGCAGCCGCATTTAACCCCGACTGGAGTCGTCGTTGCATGCCAGTTTTCCAGATAAGTCTCTATGTCCAGCGGTTACAGTATGCGACACTCCTATTAAAAGATAAACAGACAAATGCCATTCGAACAGTCTATATGATTAGCTCAGTTTTCGAGCCCTGACGGCGGAGCTGAGTCAGTCGTTGAGCCGATCCTTGTCGTGTACCTTTCTGGATACTGCTGGTCTGTGTGCGTCATTAGCGCCCATCAGTTATAGTTAATAAACTCTTGTGCGATGTCGACCGGCCCGGACAGACGCACAGCACTGTCGCAGCTGGTCCTACATCTACTAGGCTCTGGCTCTTCCCTTACTATGCCCCCCTCCGCGCCCGTTCTTCACGAGACTGCGCAAATAAGTTCGATTTATGTCTTCCGCGTCCGATGTAGTCGTGCTTACTGCAGCGCCCGTATTAACTCACTCCCGGCTCCCCCATTCTCATTCCCATTCCCCCAGGGCGTCGCATTCGGAAGAAGCTTCGAATCTAAGAGATGGCTTCCGAAAACATGCCTAACCCGGGCTTGACAAAGATTTACTGGGACTCTTTTTATTGGTAGCACGCGAGTACGGACTGCACTACGTAGTATTAATTCGTGTGTCCGTCCGTCCGCTCTTCCGCATCGATAGTCCGTCATCAGTCATCCCTTTGCTGACTGACGAAGTTGCCGATGTTGGCTGTTCTCAAAGTGTTTTTGAATTTTATTATCTATTGTCTGGAAAATTGTTTGGCGTATATATAATATTTGCGGAGTTTCATATGGTGTCTTCTTGTCCGGATTTGACTCAGTTCACTGAATTCGAAAACGTATAAAAACTGATAGAAGATAGTTCATGACGTATTTTGTAAATTTTAGCAAGATTTCTTATACGATTTCCCAGCCCTGTAGCTGAGTCCAGTTTTGTCTCTACGTTCATGACCATTCCTTGAACGCCGACAATACCAAGTTAGTTATCTCGGTGTCGCCGGACGCATGTTTACGAGCCGAACGCTCGCTTTTTCGCCTGGACGCGATCATTTTCCGTTATCGTTACCGTTATCGTCAGTGTCATTTAATACCGCCGCAACGTTCGGTCACCGCCGCCCGCCACTGCCGCCGCAGTCGTCGGTAAATAACTTTTATCGGTTTCCGTTCAGGTCCATTATATTTGCCGTCGAGCGCTTCGTCCGCCGCTGTACAGTGTAGATGCCCCATAATGATGAGCAAGACTTCGTGACTGATCGCCGTTCGAAAACCAGCCGAAAAATAAACAGCTGCCAGAAAATTTCGAAACTCGTAAAAACACTGCTGTACGAGGCACTTTTGTCTGCACGCCCACTGAAGACGATCCCTAGATAGCCGTTCCAGTTTCTGCTATACGTTAGCTTTAAATCTTCGGGATTTATCCTACCGAGGATTATAAAAATTCTTACTTGAAGGTAACGTGATTCACAGCCCATCCCATCACACAGTCGCAGTGCAACTCATAAGCTGCAAGCTGTAGGTGAATTTCAAGCTTAGACTGGAAAACTCTGAGTGATCTTTGTTCATAGAAAGCAACAGTTTGACGTCGGTGATGTGTTTGTGTTGCAGGTATATTCTTCGTGCTGCCGTGCATTGATACGTATACGAAAGTCGACCTCAGAACTGTGTCTTTCGACGTCCCGCCCCAGGAGGTATAATCTTCTTCTTTTCACTCGAGAACGGGTAGTACGAGTGCATTCGAATATTCAGGGTCACTCCAGGGCGCCCCAGAGATGGTTTTAAGCACAAAACATTTTGGCGCGGGGTTGAGGCCAGAAAATTCGCATTTTTCGTTTCTCGCGGTACTGGCTGGCCAGGCGCCAGGTAAGACTGAGAGGATAGCTGAATTTGCACGACTGGACATTACAGGACTGGAAAATGACGGACTGGAAATTGGCAGACTGGTTCCAGCAGCGCGAGCTGCTGCAGTCCCACAACCACGATGCTGTGAAGTTTGATTGTTAGCACCAATCGAAGGTTTTGCCTTGGTGCCGTGCGGCCACGCAAGATTTTGTGAAAATTGCTCGCGTCATGTAGCTGACATGGGTGGGTGCTAACTGTTCACTGTGCAGAGCTGTCATCCACATGGTGATGCGTGTCTTCTCGTAAAGCATTCGCTGATTAGATTGCATTGAACTGATTAGATTACTGAAGTTGACATTTAACCTAAGTACTGAACATTAAAACATGCTGTGTTTATATTATGTTTATGAATTTATTTATCTTAATATATTGTATGAATGACAAGTAAACTTTGCATTTGTGCTGAACATTAGCACACATTTACTGTGTGTGGTGTTCTTGCTGTTATTTTATTTGTGCTTGAAATAATTATATTTATAATGACAAATGTCGTTCATTCATCATCTGCATTCCAGTCTGTCATTTTCCAATCCGTCATTGTCCAGTCCTGCAAATTCCAGTCACCCAGACTGAGCAATGGGCAGGCCTACGTGTATAGGCACAGGCGAAGTACGGGCAGCAGGGTAGCATGGTGGCGGGCAAGAAATGAGGACGGGGCTTTAAATTATACACAGTGCCCGTCTCGCCGGGTAAATGCGCCAGTACAAAAATATAATATTTTAACTTATGACCAAGGCTGCGCCGGATTTGCTTTTTCGATATCGTGTTGGAGTGGCGCCGGGGTCGGATTTGTTGAAATATCAATGAAAGAAGACAATCCTAGAACTATGAAACGTTAACTAGCACACTCAGATACTTTACTCAGCAATTAACACAATACTCACATCAGTTATGAACATAAAACGGTCGAACTACTATTCAATTAAGGCATCCGTTTCTTTCATTTGTCCTTAATCAGTTTTGAATACTTTACAAATATCAATCGAGGCGCTGTGTCGAGTAATATAGCCACTTTTTACAAATTTGGCTGACTCCAGAAATTTGGCCAGAATTTAGCCGGAGCCGAATTTTGTCCAGATTTGGAAAAATGGCCGGATTTCGACAGAGCCGAAGTCCAGTACAGCCCTGCTTATGTCTGTCCTGATGCGAAGTTCAACATTTAAGTCGCGGTATTACCTAGTTTGTTATACGCCGTACGGTCATGAAGTTAATTTTCGAGATGGTTATAATGTAGGCCTACACCAATTCATTATATTCATAGCGGTCTTGTGGGCAAACAGAAAACTTTAGTGTTGTCCTGCAAAAAGCTGGTTTTATGGCTATATACGGACGGTCCTGTAAATAGCCTAGATAAGGTAGTTTTCGGCTATAGGCCTAAGCAGGACAGTCCTGCACGCAAGGTGGGTTTAGGCTATTCTCATGATGCGGTCCTGCGAATAGCCATTTTAGCAGTTAGTTGCAGGACCGTCCTGCGTATGACATCCACTAACCATAACCTTATGTGTAATGTAAAGTTAACTTTATCGCTAAGCCTTCAGATGCAGAGCGGCGGCATGGATCGTTAAAGTGGCGGTATTTAGCGGCACATTAAAGTTGTCGACCCCGAGAAGTGGTCACCGTTCGCCGCTGCTCGGTACACATGGGAACAATCAATGCGTGTGGTCCAGTTGTGTGGCAAGAGACAGTGCCCGCTGATAAATTGGATGACAATGCACGGACACCGGCCGGCCAGCGCGGCTAATACCAATTATTTGCGCTTCGCTGGGCCATACAGCGGTGCCATGCTCGGCAGGCGAAAATAATGGACCGCTGCAAATAACGCTTAATGGTCTGAACAACGTTATTTTATCACAGACTTTTGTTACCTATCAAAGTTGTAATCGCTTAACCAGATGCAAATTATCGCGTTTATTTGTCGATTAGCCGTTACAGTACAAGTCGATAAAAATTAATCGAAAAATCAATCGAATAAATAGAATAAATTAAAACTTATGACTATAGGTGATTTGCGTATTTTAAAAACTAGTATAGCGCCGTAATAATTTTTACTTACTTACGGTACTTTATTATTAGGCCGCATAGAGTGCGTGAAATTCGGACTAGCGTGGGTGTCTAGCTGTCTCTCAGTCAATCAGTCAGTC
>Ga0126335_1000420_pt1 | contig 20370 bp, 9 predicted proteins | sample OlaspJWI45metaG_FD_108409 | JGI IMG/M metagenome (GOLD analysis project Ga0126335, IMG submission 108409) | Marine gutless worms symbiont microbial communities from Oahu, Hawaii - Olavius sp. 1 OAHU.JWI-45 metaG | ecosystem: Host-associated > Annelida > Digestive system > Unclassified | place... | reverse complement strand
GCATCCCTTCGGGGTCACTAAATCGAGTACCAGCTTCGGCTGGGGTAAAGGCGGGAAAGTCACCTCTGCCGGGTGACAGGTAACACTGTGTGATCCCATATGGTGATTTCCGTAGCGGTGTAGGTATTTATACAAACTGTTATACACTTACCTTTACCTTTACCTTTTAAGCAAAAATGAGCTGGACTATAGCAGTCACCCATGACAGGCAGCGCAGTAGCGCTATACTGTTGTAATGACCATTCAAAAATCAATAGGAAAATGGGAATTTCGACCCCGTGTAGAATCGCAATCCATCGAATTTTATTATAAAATTTGGCACAAATGATTACGTCCAAGACGTGACCCCACATGCAAATTTTTGGGGAAATCGGCTCGGCGGGGGGTTCTCCCGAAATAAGTGAAATTTAACACTTTTGTGACTTTTTTGACTGTTTTTTTTAATTTTTTCTCAATCCTCTCCACAGGTCAAAACGCAGCTCTGGCGCACAAGCTTAATGGCTCAAACGACGTGTTTTCGCACAAGGAGGCGCTTTTAGGGTTAGAATAAAGGGTGACGCCATTTGGAGGAAATATGCTTCAAAAATCTTCCCAAAATGGACGTGAATAGGCAATTTCAAGCCAAATTGGCGATATCGTAAAATCGCAATATCTCAGTCGCATTAAAGCCGACCATAACGCCATTTTGTGGACATATTGAGGGCTAGGGGCCCTAACGGTAAATATGCAAATTAGGTTAAACGGGGTCAAGGGGCGGGGTCATGTAACCTATTTTTGAATTTTGGGACCCCCTTATATCTCTGAAACGGCTAAAAAAGCTGTGTATTATGTCCATGGCAATGAAGTAATGGAATTAATTTTTGCTATTTGAGTTGTGTCATTTAACAGTTGCCATTGCACAGTTATTATAAAACGACAATTTTTGTCCATTAATAGGCCTATTTAAAACAATACAATAACAATAACAAGTTTTGCGTTATAATAATTACTCTGTAGGATGTATCACGGACTTGTAGAAACAAAGTACACTAGATCACTTGTTGAACTTGACACGCCGACTCGCTGGAGCTGCCTGAGGAAGTGTAACCACTTTTTCATTCTAGCACAAACATTCGCAACATGATTGTTTATTCGTTCCACTTCAGCGATTCCGAGCAGCTTGAACTGCGTGGCTCTGTTAAACGTTTCAGATAAGAACCGGAGGTAAGGCTGAAACAGCGGGATTGAGACCGGATGACATAATTCTGAGTGTCAATGGAAGATCAGTGGCAGGTCTGAGAGATGTGGAAGTAATTGGCATCATTCAGCAGTCGCAGCAGGTGCTTTGTATGGAGCTGGAGCGCTGTCTGCATCAGCCATTCGCACAGTAAGCGCTCAGGACTTTGTACAATGTGTGACAGAAAATTATCATAAAGCTAAGGCTATGGAAACTAATGAAAGCCATTGTGATTCATCATGATGATTATGGTGGTGGTGATAATAGTGTTGTTTTTCTTCACACTAGATCCCTCTGCCGCAATAATTTTACGTTCATAGCGGGGTAGCAGTAATTTTTGTCCGGATATAGGCTATAGGAGAGGTGGTGGAATGCAGCGGCTAAGGGTCCTAGTTAACAATTCTTATAAACCTCTATTATGCCCCCTATGTAGTGCACTCGGAAAATTTTTTTTCGTTGTAGGCTTAAAATTTGTAGTTGTCAATAGGCTATACAGAGACAGAATAATAACAGCTAATAGCAGGTGCTTGATACTGCTCGAGTAATGCGATTAGTTAATCTTTTAATACACAAACGACAAAGGCACTTGCGTTACAATGGTACTATGTACTATGTAGGCCTAGCGAGTTTTTGTCAGCCAATTATTACTAGAGTCGTTATTTCAGGGCCGACGTACAGCAGACTATCGACGATACAGCGAACTGCCTGTCTGATATACATTCTCTGAGTTTATCTAATGAATTTCTGGAATGCAACAACGTTCACTGTGCCGCCAAAATGTCGCAGCATGTCTCTGACACGAATGCGACTTATGGTTTGTTTTGATTTCTTGTTTTGTGCAATTTTTTTTGCTTCTAGTTTAGGCCTATTGTTTCTCTGTTGCGTTTGCTAGTCTGTTTGTTCTGTACTTTCGTCATGTCTAGATAATTGTGTACGCCTATATGTATACAGAACGTATAAGCCTATAAGAATATATCTTTTGCGCCACCGTTACTTTTTGAAGACTTCTAAGCCTCTAAGGCAAATTGGCATAACGTAGAAAATTCGAAAAAAAATAAAAATAAGCCTTATAAATAAAAATAGTACATAGCAATGTCACGTCAGTGTGTGACAGCTACAACTAACAAAGCCTACTTTAGTTAAACTCCCCGTGTTCTGAGTCCAGGGAAACAATTTTTGTCAACTTGAGAATCGAAAAAAGTGCAGTAGTCGTGCATATCGGCCAGCCTGACAGGGCAATATGTTCAAAGATGTTGCTCCCAGTTTTCGTGGCAGACAAAAAAGAATAGGTATTGGTTTCTCGTTTCTGATTGTTTTGCGTAAACAAACAATGTCGTTATTGCAGCTGATGGGAAACACACGGATGAAGACGATGTCAGCGACGGCGAGATGACGTCAGAATTTGGCATCGAGAACCCTGTCGCTGTAACATCTCACTTACTGCATGAAAAACTGGACAACTGTGTAGTTGGCCAGCCAGCAGTTGACTGTTGTCAGACCAACTCTGACACTTTTATACATAGATTACGTCAGGCAGAACCGGGCGAATTTCGCGGTTCTTCTCATGCATCGACTGTACGAAGTGATAGACATATTCCACTGTCATTAGAGATAACGAATGGGTCTGAGACAACATTTTCTGACACTCGAAAACAAAACAGTGTAAATGACACGGACGCACTTGAAACTATTATTGAACCGCTGCTGGAACGTCTGACAAACAGTGATTGTGATCATCTACTGCCAAATGACGAAGTTCCTTTGAAAGGAAAATATCGAGTCGGATTTAAACGCTTTAAAGGCATCGGACCGACAGATGAATCTACAGGAATTCCAATTGCGTCAAGAACGGTTAGTAAAACTTAGACATATAAATTTGTTATTAATATTATTATTAGTCCGCATCGAATGCATATTGTGCTCAATTTGACCTATTGCGACCCATCCCGTATAGCGTGGTGTGTCTGTCTATCTGTAACGCGGCTGCGCTGTGTAAAAACGGTTGAACGAATCAAGATAAAAGCACATTTCGTTACATGGGGTTCTGATCTCCTACGGTGAGCGGAGGAGAGTAGAGAGTATAAGAGCATTGCTCACAATCGCATTCGATGTGGCCTTCGCAAAATTACTATGGCTTCTTGTTACTGTTATTTAATCTGTGTGCGGTGTAGATGTGACGGGATGTGATTGTAAGCATAGTCTCTTCTGATTGGACAGTCAGGACAGATTAACACTTGCAAGCGCCGTTCATACATCGGGAACTAGCTGTTGTCGTATGAATGCACGACAGACGTTGTCTAGTTCTCGTATAGACCATAACTCGTCTAGTATTATCGTATATTATAAACCGTACCACACAGTACCTCACAGTAGATGCTGTCTGTAAAAGACGACATACATTGCAATATTTAATTCTGATTGTTTGAGTATTCGAATAGAATTAACTGACAACGAAGTGTCGTTTGACAACAGTTTTGTGTTTGTGTGAAGTTGGTAGAGGAAGGTTGGCAGAAGGAGTGGTATCGACAAATGTGTCTGGCACTGCATAAGCTCACCGGTACGTCCACGCGCATTGCACATTGATTGATGACACCTATTTGTAGATATACACGAAATTTCTAGTAGCACTTAACATTGTCTTTGATGGTCCATGTATTAGTCGATAGAGCTCTTATGCAAAGATCTAACTGTCACAATTTCGAAATGGCTAAATTCACAAAGAACATGAAATGACTTATGCAACCTAATTTGTAGCTGTAACTTATTGATCTAAACAAACGTTTAAAAATTAAGGAACATTAATCCACTTCGTGCCTAAATAATGCGTTATTAGCTGACACACCACAATGTGGGGGCCAGCTATAGTAATGGTCCGCGTTGTCCGTCCGTCCGTCTGTCTGTGTGTCTGTCACACACGCGAATATCTCCGAAACTAAGCGAGATAGACATATGGTTTCTAGGAAACTCGAATGGAAAACCGGGCTTCCCGGTTAAGAATCTGCCACCAGATTCGCGATCGGATGTACAGTTCTGCCATTTTGGGTGTTTCCGAATTGGCACTTCACCCATTCAGACAGAAATGGGTCGGTTGGGCTAGTGAATGTAGTGAATGGATCAGTGGGAACAGTCACCAGTCGGCACCACACTGGGCACCGTGCGAGCCAGCCATCGTCACGTCCCATCAAGGACGACACTTTGTTGTTGTATTGTTCATTGGTTTTTTTTCTAGTTTTAAAGCTAGAATTTTGTAAACTTTTCAGTTACAGTTAGCGTGACTCTTGTGAAGTTGGAAAAGTTCAGTCTATGTACGTATTATCTAGTTTATTTGTTATTATATTAACACAAAAAAGAACATGGGCGATGTTGCTGTGTAGGTCTGAAATGTTCTCCGATGTTTGTATTTGCTGGAGAAGATCCCGATCCACGGTTAGCAGGTAGGACCATTCACCCCAGGCCCATATACAGCTCAAGCTAGACTTTTGCAAGGGAAGCAGTTAACGGAGGAAGGAACTATAGTTTTCCAGCGAAGCCTCATCAAAGTTTCTGAGATGCTGAATGACTTTTGCTGATTAGAGATTAGTGTAGTAAGCTTGTATGCAATTTTATGGCGAGGATGTATTATTTGGCGTTATTTACGGTTACCAGTATTTGCATTTCACATGAAGTTCATGACCGACGCTTGCGATAGAGTCAAGTCAGGTCAAGTCAAGTTTACCACCTTGTGGTCAGGAGACCCAATAGCAAGAACACACAAGAGGTGGACATTTATCCATGGCTGCACGAGAGTGCACCATACAGAGTTCACTGTGGTCCAAAAATGTCCACTTTTTATTCTACTGTAGTTTCAACAAACGCTGGTCGATTTCTACAGTATTCGGCACACAGTATACTGAAGAAATTTGCAACGTAGTAATTAATCACTTGTCCACCTTCGGGGTTATTGGACGTCCATAAGTCAAGACCGATGAACTTCGTAGTTTCACGCTGCAGTAACTCATTTGTCTGACGTGCATGATGTGCTGGCGCACTGTCTTGATGGAAGATGTCAGCGTCACGACGGCAATGGCACCAGTGAATGACAGCATCTCTTGCATCGGTACGATATGACGATAACATGCAACTGTAAAAAGCTTTCATTAGTCGTATCTTATCCTCAAGTTTTGAAGTCGATTTAATAGCTCTATTGACACAGCAAATTGGCCAAAATGGTCCCAAAACCACGAATTAATTTTTCCGAAGGTAGTGTAACAACGCTATGCAGGTGAAGTGGACCTATCAACAATTGTTGTGTTGCAAGTTTCCTTAGTGTACTGTGTGTCAAATTTTATGGAAATTGGACAATGTTTTAGAAACTACAGTAGAACAACAGGACCACGGTGTACATCTTGATGGCGGTTCAAGTTGGCTTTTGTTTGTTCAGCTTATATTGCAGTAAATAATTAATTTTGTTAGTTGTATAAAATGTTTTCTACAATGTTGCAGTTGTTACGCGTCTCAGCACGTCGTCAACCAACGACGAATATCCAATAAATGCTGCTCGTAAGTGATCTTAATTTCGCCAGTAGAAACTCCAGCATAGTCTATAGAGCGGAGCCTATAATTATGTTGAAATTAACTCGTGTATCGCAAAACGTTATCGCAAATCTGCAGGGCTGAATGGTAGGCCTACACAGGCTGAGTCCTGAAGGTTGGAGGAAGTACAGCAGTGGACAGTTTACATTCACTCTGCAATCAAGCGTGTGAAAATCTGTAAAGATATCGGCAGACTGGAAAGACGGCGTCTACAGTGAATAGTGAAGCACAGCTGGCTGATGACGTCACCTGGCGAGTGCCAATAAAGCAATGTGGGCTATAAGCGCTCATGGAGAGAAATCTGTGATGACCTAAAACTCTGCAGTGTAAGCCAAAGCGACCCCTGGCAGCGAGCTTGGCAAAAATGACGGCAGTCTTGTTTACGACTAAGTTACGTGTGAGCTCAGTGCCAGAAAACACGAATCGCTCCGGCTTCACAGCTGATATTGCGAATGACGTTTCCTTAAAAATAAAATATGTATGATATGTTAGGCCATTATTCCTTTACGAGCCATGAGCGCTTCTAAAGATTTTTTTTAATTTTCACGCTGTATGAATGTACTGATTAATTATGAGGCATATAACCTATTTTTCGTGCGTTATGGATAGGCCTACTATTTATTTCTTTTAATTTGCATTGCATTTCGCACTGTATGTTTTCTTGGCGAATAAACTTTATAATTATTAGTATTAGGCCACTAGTTTTATTGACTGTCAAGTCACTTTCTAAGTTTTGTGTATATTACGATTAACTCACAACAATCGTTCTGCTGTGGACATGCTAGTCAAAAGGAACGTTGGACGTCAGATGTCGGTCGACAGTCGTCAGTCATACAGCCGCAGCAACAGCAGCAGCCCGCGCATCTCACCGCAACCCGTCTTTACCCCAACTCGATTCAGGCATTTGGCTTTTTCATATTATAAACAGTAACATGGAAATGTGACGCCTTAAAATGTCGATTAAATAAGTCAGTGCAAGACAATATATACAGCACACCTATTTAATTGTACTTTCGCTATAGTTTTCTATATTTTTGCAAAACTAATCAACTTTTTAAATTTTTGTATTCACTGCAGGTTGAGACATTCGAGTGATGTAACAAACAAATCTTCGGATCAGCCCGAGTACCCAGTGGTAGATATTAAAATGTTTTATTCCATTATTTTATAGTGAAAAGATGTGGTATCTCAGACGCTGTTGAATTAGCCTCTTGCGTTTATCAGTTTTCTCTGATCTTTCGTATTTCTATAGTTCGTTTATGTATCTGAATGAATCGATAAAAATCGATTAAAAATTGATATAAAATATAGTATCGTCACCTTTGTACTGAACTGTAGCTGCACACCAAGTTTATACTTCTTGCGTTTTTCAGTTTACAACTAAAATAGGGTTATGATCACTCACCCAATTAGCTGAATTTAATCGTTTAGGAACCTTACATGTAGCTATGCGCTGAGATATTGTGCAAATTAGTCTGGCAGATATGCGAACTCGTTTTTGAGTTCTTAGTAATAAGCTAATTACTAAATATTTTGATAAATGCGAATGATTGTTTGTGTACATAAACTACAGATTGCAGAATCTCGTGTCACGACTTGCGACAACTTTAGTTCTTCTGGTAAGTCTTCAACGTTGAGTAACTGTTTATAAACGACCGATCATATGATAAAATAAACCATATTAAATATAACAAGAGGCCAAAGTAATTTGGCGACAGCTGCATCGAATGCACCACACACACTGCACGCGCTGGAGTCTATAGCATCAGCTGTTTCTAAGATATATCGCAGAAGTTAAAACTGGGTTACATGACCCCGCCCCGTACCCCCTGTGACTAATTTTTGCATACTTTTGGTTAGGGCCCGCAGCTCTCTGTAAGCACACAAACTTTAAAGTCTCTAGCATCAGCTGCTTCGGAGATATGTAAAGAATCCAAAAATTAAAAATTAAGTCACGTGATTCCGCCCCGACCCCTTATGACCGACTTTTTTTTATAGTTTTGGTTAGTGCCCGCAGGCATCTACGCACGCAAAATTTCAAGTCTCTAGCTTTAGCCGTTCCGGAGATACGAGGAGATCTCGAAATTCAGAAATAGGTCACGTGACCCCGCTCCCAACTCCCTTTCCCTATGAATTACTTTTGCATAGTTTTGGTTAAGGCCCTCCCTCTCTATAAGCGCACAAAATTTCAAGTCTCTGGCTTAAGCCATTCTTGAGATATGTGGTGGGTCCACAGTGGGTGAAATTTCCCCCAACTCCCCTCTCCCTTACTTTGGGGGGATCAGGATCCCATCAAACACAATGTTCCTTCGGCCCCCAGGAGTGTTCACCCCAAACAGGATGTTGATCCGTTCAGCCGTTTATGCACAGTGAATCCGAGTTGAGATACGTGACAGACAGACTTACGGACAGACTCACGGACGGACAGACATCGCGATCATCGGTAACAATAGTCTGCATCTTACGCATTCGATGCAGCCTAAAAATACTAACGTAATCTTTTAAAATATGTTGAAAATGTTTCTCTTCGTATCTCTATACTATGGTGGCCCAATACTACTCGGCGACTAGGGCCCATTGGGCTGTGCAGAAGTCACCTGCAGCGTACATGTACATTTTATGACAGCGATGTTAATGACGACGATGGTGATGACAAATTTGGTGAGCACGTGGCGCCATCTGGCGTAGTGCGTCACATGTGTGGTCAAGCAGACAGCGGCGGCGGTGCAGTTCGGCGCGTGGACAGCGGTCATCACTGTCAACGTCCACCTTACTACCACATCTGCGCTATTGCCCGATGACTACATTACGTACTTGTTGCCTTTTCGCGCCTGGACACGGCGGCGTTGCCATAGCGCTATAACGTCTCAAATAACTCCGTTTTAACGTGAACCATTAGTCGTTGAAACAGTTTCTACATCATAGACGCGATGCTGGCGTCGACTGAAAGAAGTTTGGAGATCGAGCGACAACGACGAAGCCAACTTCGACGTGCGGATCAGTTACGTGGTAATGGGCATAATGTCGCAGGATCCCGTGTCGCCGCTTCTACCGAATTCTCTAGTCAACGAAGTTCTGAGCAGTTCGTGAATCTTAAAGGCTGCAGTACAACCACTACAGCATTAACTCGGAACGTTAGCCAGTCTGCAGTGGCAGATTCGACCGACGAACGAAAGCTGATATCCAACGATTGTTTGAACAACACTTCTGGTGACACACCGTATACTGAAAATTGGAAGAACGGAAACAAGCCGGCAATAGGCGCTATCGTTAAACGTTATAAGTCGACGATAGGTGACTTAGCAACGTCGTCAGGCAAGTCGTTCACGACTAATTTTGGTGTAGATGAGGTTGGCGAAGTTCGATCAGCAGCGCGTAATACCGGCACATTTAAACGTCGGACCAATGACTCGCATATGAGAAGCGATCGTGAAAGTCACTCAGCTGACGGGCTCTCAACCTTTCCAACGCGGCGTTGGTCGTCACTGAAGGAACTGTCTGGTGGCGCAGCGTTGGACCATCGTAGCAACAGCAGCGACAGTCGAGGCGTTAGCGATCGACGTACTTCGCGATTGGATCGTCGGGTGTATCAGTGCTACTTCGCCGGTATCCTCCACTCATCACGTCGCTCGGAGCGCTTCGTACGGCTTCAGCAGTTGTACTCACTGCTCGAAAACGTTGTAGAGATGGAGTCTGAGGTGTTGTCGCTTCGCCGGCTAATAACGCCGTCTGTGACCAATTATCAGGGAGGCAAATCGCCACATTCAAATCACGTGATAGATCCAGCTCTCCAGAAACACTTGCGTCAGCGATCATTGGAGCTGAAAAAGTTATACGCCAAACTCGACGCCGCGCAAGACGACAAGGAATTTTTCTATGAAAACGGTCGTATAGACGCTTTCCAATGGAAGTCGTGGAAGGATCTTGGTTTAAGTAGAACGAGCGCGTCCTTAACGAAACTAAAAGACTTGTTTGAAGCAGCAGTTTTCGACAGTCACTCTGCGATCTCGACCTCGACGTTACAATTGCAGCGCGTTGAACGTGGTCTCTCATACAGAAAGCTTCTTGGGATGTTTCGACAGTTGGAAAAAAGAACAAGGAAGGAAACAGAGGCCTGGTTGCGTTGGCAAGCGTCAAGCCAGCAGTCTATGAGCAGCGGCCACAGTCTGGACGGAACTTATATAAAGATAATGGAGAGCTCAGCAAGAAACGCTAAGACTTTGGCGTTGCACGGTTATCACATGGATGAGCATCGCAACCGCTATGACGCCTACGTCCAGAGTCGAAGAATCTACCGACCGAAATCGTCGCACAGCATCTTCGAACAACAAAGCAGCGACGATCCATTGGAAACGGACGAAGCTGCATCGAGCGATCTAACAACACCAGCTTCTAGTTTGTGTGGCAGTACTCGCTACTGCGACGAGAATAGTGATGCACTGGTGGAAAAATCAGATTGTTCACATATTATATCATCATCATTGACATCTATTGGCTCGGCGTCACACTGTACGGCATCAAAACAATCTGCAGACAGCTGTACTGAAGCTAAAGCCGCTGTTTGTGCCGAAGATGTTCGCGAATCGTTACCGAAAGTAGTCAAATGCAAGGAAACGTTAACTGAACGGCAAGTCATCGACAATAAGGGTGTCAGCGTCGACGAACTGGACACTATCACCGTCAAACTCGACAGCAGGTCGAAGCAGAAGTCAAGGAAACGTGAAAGGCAACGACCTCGCCGCCGAAATCAAAACGGAACGACGGTCCAACGTATGGACACCCGTAGCGCCGTCCCAGGTAATGCAGGTCGGCGTCATATTGAAGCTTGGCGCAGAAGTTCACGTCCTCTATCTGACACGCTGAACCAGGCGCTTACTTACTTTAACTCGCTTTGCATCGATAACAGCAACGACAAAAACGATTGCCCAGCTCAGCACAACTGCTATTCAGTGGTGTCGCCTAATGATAACCGTGAAGCACAGAACGAAACTAATGACGACGCCACAATCTTCGATCAGATGACACCGGCATCTGGAACATCGACAGAAAACGTGGAACTTCCGATTGCGCAGTTTTCCGACTGCGAAAATAAATTCTTAAGCGAAATTAATCAGAATGTTAGCAGTGGTGAGTCGGTTGGTGTGCCTAGTCGCCGCAAAGTCATGTTGCCGCAGTTGTATTCCTGTGGTGGTGATGCCCGCGGAGCAGATGTTCCCTCGTCCAACGTAACCAGTCTTCCTCCGCCGACATGTTTCAAAGGTGTGAACATCGATAAACATCGCTCACAGGCTACAGTCGACGCGATGGAACCCAAAAGTCACAGTCGCATTTATGCAGACGGGGAGACGAAAAAAACGAAAGCGGAAACTGCAGATACGCGGTCTGTGACGTCGCATAGTGACGTCACGCCTGTACCGGAAGTACATCCGACGTATGTGAGGTCAGCGCCAGTTGTGAGCATGCTCAGTGAGTCGCAGCCGATCAAGACGATTCCCGTTTCGTCGCCAAAGTTTGTCGACTGCAGACAGGCGATAGTACGTAAGCTACCGACGTCGATCTACCAGAGTTATCAAAAGTCAGCTGACTGTCAGCCGTTGATCAGCGACTGTATGATTTCACCGGCGTCGACTCCCGCTGTTTACACGGACGCGATATCGACCAGAAAGTTCGCAGCTGCTGACCGTTTGTGCCATGACGATGAACCAAAACAAACGGTCGAGAAAAATCACTGTTCAAAGAGCGATGCTGGTATAGTGGCTTCTATGGCCGCCAAAGCTGCATGTCAGAGAAATAGATTGTCGTACGTTAGAACCAATGTTACGTACATAACTGCAATCGACTCGTCGAGTTTCATCTGCAGGCGTTGTTGTCGATCTTTGGCAGCTTGTAGCTGTAAGTTGACTGCAGAGGCAAGTAGTCAATGCGCGAATGACGACAGGTCAGATATCGTAGGTTACGGCATCTGTCGTCGAACAAACGATGTGGATAACTTCACGCAAACTAACCGCGATCGTCATCAACCGACAGTGATGGGGTCTGTCCATCCGTGGGTCATTGAGAACAAATCTGGACCTGGACCTCAGGACGTGGAAATGCGTCGGATGATGAACAGTCTGGCGATGATTGATAGTGAATGGACGAGCGGCAAACCGACAAGGTTGACGCATCCAGTTCACGTGCCTTCAGATATGAAAAACAACGGCCAATCACGACAGCAGAAGAATGGCAGCGTTAGCGACGAACGTGGTTTAACTCTTGGTCATCTCAGTCAATGTGAGATTTGCTAACTCACGCCTTCTTATAGGTTCACGGCAAAAATGCTTCGTAGTAATTTCGCAGAATGAGCAAAACACATTTAAACAACTGAATTCTGCTTACAACAATGATGGTGATTGTGTCTGGCAATTTATGCTTCGGCAGTAGTTTGTGGTTCCCAAACATTATGCCAAAAATTATGATGATGTTGTCTGTAGTAAGCAAGTAAGTGAATTTATATAGCGCATTATGCAAGAAGCTTCTGATACCTGGTACATTGAGAATGGATGTTTTCAGTGCTGATTTGGTGTCAAAGCTCAGTGTCGAATCCAAGGTGGTCAGGCGAAGAGTTCCAGACTGTTGGACCAGCACAGAAAACGTCCGACGACCGAACTTTCTGTGGCAATGTCGTGGGATGATCAGTTGATGACAGCTGTCTGACAGAACGAAGTCACTGACGACTGGCAACGCCCAACATTGGTTTACAACAATCCACAAGGTACTGAGGAGCCTTGCCTTGACGACAAATGTGGATGATTTACAAACTCGGTGTCAAGAACTGCTGTTTTGATATTGTGAACAGTAGTAAGCTGGCTAAATCAGTTGCTATTGAGATGCTGCCGTTGTTGCAGATGCTGGACAGGTATCTGCGACAGCATCAACGACGTCCAATGGTCACTACGGCGATCAAATGTCACAACCCATGTTCAGTGGAGATAGTGGCTTTGTTAACAAACACGAGTCTTTCGACAACGGTGACAATACTGTCTTTGACGACAGGACCGACCATGGCACGAACACAAGCAACAATCCGTCTCATTCTCAGGCTGTCGAAGGCTCAGCTGACAGCCAAAGTGACTCGGTTCAACGGTAAGTTACGTTACTCTGGAGTAGGCCTACTTTGCCGCCGCTGAACGTGGTTTTTGACACTGTCTAGGTATGCAGAGGTTGGTTCTCGTGATAGGTCAAACCCGCACAGTAAGCTTGCCTTTGGAATACTGAACACTTTACTGCCAAGTTCTGCTTTGCCCGACGGGCCTAACGGACTCGACATTGTATGAATGCAAACTGTCGTTGTTAGTTTCAACTCAATATAAACCTAAACCTGAACGTGGCCTAAAATTGCGTTAATGTGCGACGACTCATTGATTAGTTGCTGATTCACAGCACAGTGGAGTTTTAGGTTTCTCTAGGTCCCACAACTAACTTTCGTCTAACAGCAATATCCGACACGTAACAATCCTGGGCTGACTGTTTAGTCACGTTGTGGTTCCTAGGCCAACTCAGCCTTCCATCACTCCGGGGTTGGTAAATGAGGATCAGCTTCGGTGGGGAAGGCAAAGAGCCTGGTTCATCCTATTCGTGAACAAACGTGTGCGGCAGATAAAAATGTGTGATCCCTTGACAACGCGTGCCACGCCTGAACGCTTCTGCAATGGGGTTCCCTCGTGAAGAGGCGCTATATCAAGTGTCCTCTACCTTAGTTCAGACAGTAGTAGTACTACGATCCTGTAATGGGAAGCTGGTGGACGTTTGCCATTCTGTTAGACTGTGTGCACTGTACGACTACCGTCCACGACACGCCGACGAACTGCAGCTCAACAAGGGCGACATCATCTATCTGGTCGAAGTCTGTGACGATGGCTGGTTGCTGGGAACTTCACAACGAACAAAACAGTTTGGAACATTTCCCGGCAATTACGTCCGGCCACTCACGTGATGACGCTGCCCTGCTACCACACTTGTTTGTTCTGTAACTGTTTAGGAACAGAGCATACGTAACATAAGAGAAATAAATTTATGAATACTGTTCATACTCTATAGGTGTCTTAGGCAAAGTTCAACAAACAGGCCTAAGTGTCATAATCGTAAATGCAGACCTAGGTATTGTACAATTGCGTGTGACTATATATAGAGTGCAATAAAAATTTCAAAAAACAGACTTTTTGCTGTGTATCTGTCTGTCAATGTCATAATGCACTACCTCTGCAGACGAATGGATTCTCTGATAATCATCAATGGAACCAAGATGTGCTGAAATATCTTGAATGTTATTAGCAGTAACAGTGCAAAAATTAGCCAAGTAGACTAAGATTTGACAAAGCTATTATCAAAACAAGGTTTCTTAACAGTCCACGGAGTATACTGAGTGAGTGAGCGAGCAGAGGCTTAACATCCCACTCCACATATTATAGGTCATTTTGGGATTATACTGAGCCCAGCAGGAAAACTAGAGGAGACCCCAGGGCAACTGCACTGACTCCACATGGCTAATGAACTGCTAAATCTGGCTCCTCTGAGGCAATATATACAGTTCAGAACCTATCTTTCCAGGGGATATTGGCCACACTATACACTTATGGTGCATGGTGATAATGGACTGCAATGCAAATAGATTCAACAAGCAACAGACTCAAACAAAACAATTCTCAGCAAGCAATATTTCATCAGAAGCGATACTGACGCTGTGTAAAATATAACTGCTCAAAACTCTTTGTCAATAACTGTCATACTACAGAGTACTGAGACACACATGTCCAGACAAAATTCACACTTTCTACAGACAAATAAAACTTACTATGGGACAAGAAACAGTTTAAATGGCCTATTGACGAATACGAATACTCATCAAAGGCAGTGTCTAGGGACTTTTGGGGAAAATATGTACAAGACGGAGGGACTTACTAAAGCTCAGTGAAAGCACTGAAGGCTCACATAAGTAATACACACAAAAAACCTGCAAGTACAACAAAACAGTAAGTTAGCAGTCAGATATGGAATGTTAAAATAGAAACATCATCAACAAACCAATGACACTGGAAGCAGCTAAATGAACCCACTGAAAGCACTGTTATGCATTCTGCACAGTGACTATTCAAGCATTCAGGAAACGGGGGCAAAGAATAGAATATGCAGATTCCGTCCAAAGCAGAATAATTCACAAGTACATATCTCATTTGTATTCCACAGTTAGATCTTACACGTAGTGAGGGCACGCTGACATCACACAGAACACTTTTGATACCAAAACAGACTTCCAGAGCCAAATAAACCATCAAATGCATTGTGCAACATTACTATCTACATGTGTTCCAAAAAACGTCCCACATGTTGTCAGGTATAACTCTGTCAAACCTTAAGCAATTTTCACAAATTTTTCACTGCTAGAAAGCATATGAAATTTGCTACAAGAAACATGTAACATGTGCCACCACACCTTATGTATGTTGCTGCACTACCTCGGGAAATCAAAATTCTAAACTTGCTACAAATTACAGAACAGATTAAAAATTGTATTGTGTGTGACAAAAATGGAGACATAACATGTCATATGGCTAAGTACACATTAATACTGTCACATCAGTTGCTCAGGTGTCCATAATTTGCCCGTACACATGATGAAAGATGAACTAGCCACTTGTCAACTGCACTGTCATTTGTCAGTAATGCTGAAGTTAATATCACGTTAAGCGTTCAGAAAGCACTAACTTCAGTTCATTAACATTAAATGACAAACTCGCTGCTGGATGATGACCAATATACTGTAGTAGACCAGAATGTTTATTGAGGTGAGGGCTGCTTGGTGGCCACAGATCTGGTCCAGTTTAAGAAGTGTTGCCTACTCCAGATTCACACAGTGTCACATGCCCAGTGTGCCGGGCACTGATAACATTTAAGCCTGCTTGCATAAACAGTACACAATTTCGAAGAATATTTAATAAGAACCAGATACTGAAGTAATAAGTAAGTAAGTAATAAATAAGTAAGCGAGTTACATTAAACGAATGTATGTAAAAATTTGCATTTTTCTCCAGATTAACAGCTCCAGATTAACAGCAAATTTGAACTTTTAATTTACAAGGTACTGCAGCAACATACTGAAGGTGCAGTGGCAGGTATTACAAATTACTGTAGTAAATTTCATATGCTTTTCAGCAGCGAAAAAATCTTCAAGATTGGTTATGGTTTGTCAAAGTTATAAGAGACAACGCATGGGACGTTTTTGGGAAACAGTGTATAATAGCATCCGAAATGAAGCAAGAGTAGCTGAGGTATTAACTAACTCAAATTAGCACTTCAGTATCCGTTACAATCAGCTCTGCATAACTACACCTTGCTACAGCTCAACGGAATAAAAAGCTCCATTGCCGGGTAAGTGAATGCCCCAACTGACACTAGTGTTGCCACCCGTCCCGGATTTCCCAGGATGTCCCTGATTTGTGCCATGCTGTCCCGCATCCCGGCAAGACCAGCCCAGGGACGCCAAATGTCCCGGATTTCAAGGTATAGTCGAAGCAATGTAAATAAAAATGATGAAAATAGTAACAATAGTAATAATAGGCCTAGTATAATACAAGTTTTTACACTGTTGGATCGTTGTAGGCCCCTATAATGTGTTTGTGCCGTAATACCGCATTACACTCTAGCCATCAGATTGCCTCAAAATGCACCAAATCGCATATGGAATTCCAAAAATTTCCCAGGAGTGATACCCCCAGATTCCCGTCCCGGATTGGGAAAGTGCAAAGGTGGCAACCCTAACTGTCACATTATAGGTCATTTGGGAGACGATTTTTACAAGCCAGATGACCCAACCAACAGTGCCAGAGTTCCATTGCCAGTACATAATACATCGGTGACATAGACACCAGCTGTAGCACTGTAGTGGCCTATCAGTGGCTGACACAAATGTGAAATTATGAAAATCACCAACTATTGTGAACAGCAAGCACCAACACAATTGTACACTCCTAACACACTTAGCTACAGCCTTCTAATGCATATCAAGATATCACATCTTCTAGGACGATCCAAAATGAACACGCTAACTCTATTAACACATTGCATATAAAAACTACATTAAATCAACAAAATAAAAACCAATAGCAAAATTCACTATCAAAGGATACAGGAACTACAATAACTGTGTGCTCTAATACTGTGCTTTAAATTACTTAATCTTTATAAAACAACTCTTAACTACCCAAACAACCACAGGATCATCTGCTTTGCATAATACAGACTAAAAATTACAGAACGGAGTATTTCGGTCCATTGCAACTTCGATCTAAGTCTTCTCCAACACAGAGTTGGCAGAACAAGTTTGTCTAAGCACAACTGAACAAGCTTTTTACTGAATAACTGCTGTTAACTTTGCCTGCAAAAGTCTACACAGAAGAAAATTGCCACAGATCAAAACTGCAGTGGACATAAGTGAATACATCCCACCCAGACTAGCAAATAATTAGCTGTACAACATTCACATTATTCCAATAACATTACATTACTTATGCAGAACACATCCAAACATAACAAAGCACATCAATTCACACCAAAATGCAAGTCAAAATCACACTCACACATCTACAGGAGATCTCAGGGGAAGACAATGACATAACTTATCACGGTAACATGCCAGGTCAAACTATAACTGCTATCATTTAACACATCCAAGGTTTAATATTATGTCTGCAAAGCAAAATAACTACAGAAAAAGTATCAGCTGATAGCTTTTCCAGGTAACAAACAAACAGTTTTTAGTAAAATGATCTTGTTTTTGCATTTTAGTACAAATCAGATGCAAAGAAATAATATCATAATTATACTTGACACATCTACACTTTGTACATATTTGCATATAACAGTAAGCATGTGTATGAATTTGAACCATTATAATCAAATTCAGCAGGAATAATCCTATACTGAACTTTCCTGAAATATGTTAGATATAACAATAACATAAGTATTAACATAGTAAAATGTTTTGTAGATGAACTATATTTTCAACAAGATAATGTTAATAGCATACACATACAAGGGTCGTTCAATAAAGAAGTTACAAAACAGTGTCATTCTGTTAGTTTTCCAAGTATAAAAAATGCGAAATATACATTTTGTAGAGAATTTAATTCTGAGTACCAGCTGTGAGTTTTATTATGACAACGTCAGTGTGACATTATTTATAAACATTAAATATGGCGACATTGCCGTTGAGGTTGTCCCATAACGAACAGCGTGCTGTTATTCGATTCTTGTGGGCAAAAGAACTTATGCTAATGAGATTCACTATGAGATGTGTCCAGTGTATGGCGACAAGTGTTTTACGAGACCAGCAATACACGTTTGGTTTACAAAGTTTGCTTGCAGCAGAGAAAGCATTGTTGATAAGAAATATATAGATGACGTCACAATAATGACATCATCATACAAAAATTTCTATGTATGTTCAAATTAAATCACCTACAAAACGTATATTTCGAATTTTTCCTATTTTAAGAAATAATGTGATGGCGCCGTTTTGTAACTTATTTATCCAACGACCCTTGTATTATGCTTAATACGATTAACAAAAATACAACTTATAACATTAGACAAAATTACTTGCAGCTGTCATACTATTCTTGCACAGGAAAATGCACACTCTAGAATAATGCCACGTCAGAAAGTATCTGACATGTAATTAAAACGTAGTGTTAGTTTTTAAAAAGTTTACATCATAAATGCAGTTGAAACTGTTAACATAATTCCTGACTTAAACAAACAAATATGTTTGTCTATAAACTGTTTCTGATTTGGCTCATTTGCTAATGACTATTTAAACTATTTGCAGCACACACAAATGTAGCTGTATTCTTCACACACAGCAGATGCAACTAGCACAAACAACTCAGTTCTAGAGCAAGCTGACATGTTTTGCCAAAGAAACATCAAATAACTTAAACATTCATGTGGTTGGGCGTAAGCATCAAATGGAAATAACACTGTTCGACAATGACAGACATGTTTGCTTATTAAAATCACACCTTTACAATGCAAACAACAATGAGTATATTCATCACAGAACATATATCCTACACCCTCAAAGTCTGCAGCATCAAAGTGGGTCTGAGAACATTTCAGCATTACTTGACAATTATAAAAATATTCAAAATATGACACAAAATTTCTAGTTAATACTAATCACTTTTAAAATGCATTAAGTAGCAAATGGTGAAAACATCACACTGTACTGTATGGTACCATGCTAAGAAACTTCTCCAACGTCGAGACCAAAGTCTTTTGCAAACTCACAGAGACTGGCCTTCACAAAAGACTGAACTTCGTCATTCTCAACAGGCTCCTTCGCAATGAATGGATGCTCCAGCAGTCGGGCATAGTTTGGCCGTTCTGCGACGTCCTTCTTCAAACTATCACAGAGACATAAAGCTGCAATGTTACTCAACACTACTTACTGCTAATACACACCAGGCTCGTCTGAGATCCTTCCCCAAGCCACATGGGTGGCACTGATCTCCCAGTCAGACACCAACTTATACTGCAAGACCACGCACATGGGGCTAGTGCATTGCATGGGTGTGTCTGTTGACTTCCTACCAAAGCTGGTCCTCATTTAATGAGCTCTGAGGGATGGACAGCTGAGTTGACCAAGTTGGCTGGTTCCACAAGGAGATGGTTTGCCTGCCCAAAGATGGTCACCCATCCATGTACTAACCAGACCCAATGTCAATTAACTTGTTGATCAGACAAACACCGTTAACCGCAACACCACACTGTCAACCTTGGTGTGAGATCTAGAACTATAATTTCTACATAAATACAACCACTTCTTCTAAATGACAACTAAGACAAATGTCTATTAACTGTGACAGAAGTAACGTGCACAGCACCAAGGGACTCTTAGCAAAACTGAAGCTGTGAATGCCTTCTATCTCTTTTTTGGGGGAGGGGGTCCACCTCAAATGTACTTAGTTATCTGAAAAATGCAACAGTAAAATGCAAATAGGATATATGACATGACATGTTGGAAATAGTTCAAAGTAAATGTCCAAACTGACTGATATCAGAGCAACTAATATTAACTGGCAAGATAAGAATGAGAAACCACAAAATAGGCCTCCAGTAATTCCAGTTCAAGTCACAATCAAAATAAAATTTAAAAAAGAAAAGAAAACTGTGTATCTCACAAATCTGTGACACAGTTACTGGTGACTAGGGATCGTGGAATTATGCGCAAAAATTTTGCAAATTATGCGCAACGATTTTAAAGATTATGCGCGCACTTTTTGCCAATTATGCGCACCTTTTTCGGCTTTGTATTGCACAAAATTGGCATTTGACAATGAAATGTACCTTTTAAATCAACTCAAGTAAGTGAAGGTAATTATTCTGCAAACATTAGAGTAAACATTCAGATTCAAGAAAAGAAATTATAGCAGTAAAATAGTTCCTACGTTAGGGTCTGGGCCCTGAGCCTAGGTGTTCAAATTCCAATACAAAAACTCCCAACATGCGCAATGTTTCTGCGGCCCCGCCAACCGGGTATGCTG
>Ga0126335_1000419_pt1 | contig 20374 bp, 21 predicted proteins | sample OlaspJWI45metaG_FD_108409 | JGI IMG/M metagenome (GOLD analysis project Ga0126335, IMG submission 108409) | Marine gutless worms symbiont microbial communities from Oahu, Hawaii - Olavius sp. 1 OAHU.JWI-45 metaG | ecosystem: Host-associated > Annelida > Digestive system > Unclassified | place... | reverse complement strand
TTCTGGTTCTCCAAATTGCTTCAACTCGGTTAGGCTCGTGACCTGGTTCCCCGACCCTGGACCCTCGTCGACCGACCTTGTGTCTGCAGGCTCACGAGCATTGCTCACGGCCTCGGATACTCTAACGAAACCCAGCATTTGCGGGCCGGCGGGGAGAGGGGGAAATTCAAACGCTCAGATTATGACGTTTAGCGGTATATATACGCTCACCCTGGGAATCCTGCGGCCAGGGCAACCGAATGATAACGAGATATAAAGCAATTGGTTAGGTCATTTGAACCACAGAGACGCAGAGCACGCAGAGGATTCTGATTGTTTCCGACCAAACTGGCGTTGGATGGCCGATCGCTGCGGATGGCTCGCGAGGTTCCGAGCGCAGAACCTTTCTTTTCAGCGCCTCCTCTGCGTCCTCAGCGTCTGTAAGTAGTTCAGTGTCAAGACGATGTTTCAGCAGGGATTATTATTCGGCAGCCCTGGGAAATCCTGCGGCACAGGCGATGGATGAGGGCCGATTCTGGTACTATGCTGCAGTCTTCTGAATCGGGAACAGCTTATGGCCTCGTGGTCCCCCCCCAATGTGGAAGCATCCCCGCCGGACACAGTGGCGGCCGTCGATCTGGGCTCCAATAGTTTTCACATGATCGTCGCCCGCGTCGCCGACGGCGACCTGCAGGTCATCGACCGCCTCAAGGAGATGGTGCGTTTGGGCGAGGGACTCACGGACGACAAACAGCTGCTGCCCGCGGTGGTCGACCGGGCCTTGACCTGCCTGGAACGCTTCGGCCAGCGCCTGCGCGGAATGCCGCCGGCCAGCGTCCGCGCCGTAGGCACCAATACCCTGCGCCAGGTAGATCCCGCGTTCGGCTTTCTCGAACGCGCGGAACAGGCACTAGGGCACGCAATCGACGTGATCGCCGGGCGCGAGGAGGCGCGGCTGATCTACCTGGGGGTCGCCAATGGCCTGGCCGCCGGCGACGAGCGGCGGTTGGTGGTGGACATCGGCGGCGGCAGCACCGAGTTGATCGTCGGGGAAGGCGTTACCCCGCGCTTGCGCGAGAGCCTGGAAATGGGGTGTGTCAGCATGTCGCGGGAACGCTTTCCCGACGGCCGGCTATCCGCCGCACACATGGAGCAGGCCGAGCTGGCGGGGGCCCTGGAAATCCGCCCGGTGCGCGAGCAGTTCCGCCGTGCCGACTGGAAACAGGCGGTCGGCAGCTCCGGTACCATCCGGGCCATTGCCAGGGTGGTGGAAACCCAGGGTTGGTCTGCGGACGGCATCTCCGCGGCGTCCCTGGACCGGCTGCGGGACGCCCTGGTCGAGTTCGGCAGCTCCGATGCCATCGACCTCAAGGGCCTGTCCGAACAGCGCCAGCCGGTGTTCGCCGGCGGCGTGGCCGTGCTGCGCGTCCTGTTCACGACCCTGGGTGTCGAACACCTGCAAATCTCGCAGGAGGCCCTGCGCGAGGGCCTCATCTACGAGATGATGGGGCGGATCCGGCATGAGGACGTGCGCCAACGCACCGTGAGCAACCTGTGCCAGCGGTTCGGCGTGGACGAGGAGCACGCCGACCGCATCAAGACCACCGCGATCGCATTCTACGGCCAGGTCGCCCAATCTTGGGGACTCACCAGCCTCACTAGCCCAGACCACCTGAGCATGCTGAGCTGGGCGGCCCACCTGCACGAGGTCGGACTCATGATCGGCCACAGCCAGTACCAGAAGCACGGCGCCTACCTGCTGCGCAATGCGGACCTGTCCGGCTTCACCCGGCAGGAACAAAACCTCCTGGCGACCCTGGTGCTCGGCCATCGCCGCAAATTCCCGAGTCAGGAATTTCTTGCCCTGCCCATGCCGGTACGCGACAGCTCGCGCCGCCTGTGCATCATCCTGCGCCTGGCAGTCCTGCTGCACCGCGGACGCTCCCCAACCACCAAGCCCTGCCCCATGCTCAATCCGGACGGCGAACGACTCCGACTCACCTTTCCCGAGGGCTGGCTGTCCCACCACCCCCAGACCCGCCTGGAACTGGAACAGGAAGCGGAACGCCTGGTACCGGCGGACATCGGATTAGAGTACGACTGACTGTTTGAACCGCCAAGGCACAAAGTACGCAAAGGGTAGGATGCCGGTGAGCGCGGTGGCTCTCGAGCCTGCTGGCCAGTGTATCCTCTCCCCGCGCGAACCGCATCAATTTTCACGTCATCCTGTTAGAATCGAACGTCTGGGGCGGGGAATCGCCATCAGAATCCGAATCGCTTACTCGCTGCCGCGCTTTGCCTTGAGCGGCGGCCATCCTAAAAGACCCCTTGGAGGATCAACGACAATGGCCGAACTGTTTTCCGATGAGTGGATGAAGAAATTCAAGGATGCCTGGAACGCCGAGCCGGAAATCAAAGACAAACTCGCCGAGATCGGCTTCGACTCCGTCATCTGCTACGGCTTCAAAGACAAAGACAAGCCCAGCGGTTTCCTCAAGGTAGAGAACGGCGAGTGCATGGACGCCGGTAGCTGGAGCGGCGGTGAGATGAACTGGGACTTGCGCGCCGACGAGGAAAACTGGAAGAAGTGGATCGAGAAGGGCGTCGGCATGCCGGGCTTGGGCATGGCCTATACCACCGGCAAGCTCAAGTTCAAGGTCGGTGACTACAAGAGCATGATCAAGGACCCTCGCATGGCCGGTCCCTTCGTCAAGAGCTTCGGTGTGATGGGGAAGGTAGGGACCTAAGAGACCGGTTGACATTGAGCCTGTGGGGTGGGCAAAGCGAAGCCGGTCCATCCGGATGGTCTCAAACACTGGTCATCGCGCCGGGCTTTCCGAACCACGGCCGCTTGTCAGAAAACAACTCAGGCGCAGCATGCCCATCAAATACCATAGGCACGCTGCGCGGTGTGCATTCTTCCAGGCCGTCGTGGTTTCGGAATCTGCGTGGTATGACCGCGGCCGTGAGCCCAGTTTGTCGGGTGCTTACTTTGCCCACCGACCGTTTTCTCCGTCAATGCGGTTCGCGGCCTGCCTCCTTGTCTGCCGTGCCGATACAGGCCAAGCATTCTAGGGCGGTCGTCAGGGACTCACCGCATCCTACTCCTGGCACGACCTTGGTATGACCATCGGGTGGGCTGTGCCCATCGACCGGGTTACTCCGTTTCGGGGTCAGGACCACCCAATGATAACTCTGTGTTAGGTATCCGAACCGGAACAATGTTGAGCACGCTGCCGTCGTCGGCGCCATCCTGGCGGCGGATCGTTTCTGGCAGGATGCCGGCGCTCCAATGCTGCCACTCCCGCTTTGACCAACGACCCGATTCGCTCCCATGCTAAGATCCTGTTTTAGCAGTGAGTACTATTCGGTGGCCCTAGCAGGATGTCAATAACCTAATGATGTAAATTTATTATCGATAAAACCACGATTTTTGCATCAATCTCAAACGACTATATCCATCAATAGTCAGTTGACAGGCTACTAGTATCGGGGTGACGGATAGCCAGCCGTCGCAGCGGGGTCTTTTAGGGGTTTTGGGAAAGAGGTGCGCTTCGATGCGGAGAACTATCCGGCCAATCCGGCTTCCGGTTGCCGCCCTGGGTATCGGTCTGGCCTCATCGGTCATGGCCTGGACACCCTACGGCTATGACCCCTATGGTCCCGGCTATCAGGGTGGATATCCGAAACCACCCACAGGGGCCGGGAGTTATGGGCCTGGTTTTCCGCCACCGCTCGATCGGAACGGCGAATATGCGGCTCAATTACCCCCCCGCTATAGCCCTAAGACATCACTGTCCCCTTACGGGGATACCCCCCAGGATGCCCGATCTCCCACGCCCGCCGATCCCGGTCATGGATCAGGGTTCTACCCCTCCGGGCCCCCCTGGGGATACCCCGACTCCGGCGGCCGAGGCTTCGGAGGGTCTGCAGGATTTTGGGGATCATCAGGATTCCGGATCTCTCGAGAGACCTCGGACGATGCCTATCTGCTCACCATCGCACTCGATGGGATGGGTTCCGAAACAGTCCGCATCCGTACCCAGGGACCCTGGATCCTCCTCAGTCGAACATACTCCGCCCAGCAGACACGGAAAGACGGCTTCGACGACGGCCGCGGATCCAGGCACAGCTTCAGCTACTCGTCCGGCACCACGAACCGGCGGTTGTCAGTACCCCCGGACGCCATCCTGAGCGCCATGAGCCGTGAGGACGGCACGGACAGCATCCGCCTGCGCATTCCGCGGCGCGGAACCGAAAAAGAATAGCTCCCGCTGGGATTCTTTGACGGACCTGCATCTTTACAACTGAGTCAAGTTTGTGCACGGCACGAAACATTCACGCCCGGTGGGCTTAAGGCAAAGTCTCGTCTCACCGGCCAATGGTACAGGATTAACAGGATATTCAGGATTAACAGGATTTTTTGTTGTGAAGAATGCTTGCCGGTTTGGTCAGGGCGTGATCGAGCGCAGGAACTTCAGGAACGACAAGAATCCTGTAAATCCTGTCCGTCTACAATCTATTAGTCTTGCAATTGAAAAGTTGCATTGGTTTGTTGGAGAGATGTTCTTATGACCGGTGGTGTTGTATTTATATTAGGTGCAGGTGCAGGTGCAGGTGCAGGTGCAGGTGCACCTATGATGAAGATTTTTTTCAAAAATCAAGACATTTGAGACGAAAAAGGCGCCTAGACTCTTATACAGGCGATTTTGATATAGTCGATAGTGCAAGAAGCATCTTAACGAAGAACGAAAATAAAATCGAGATTGGACGTAAATAATCTTGAAGAAATATACACCGCTTTAGAAATGGTCGAAACTGTGGGAGGAATCGATGAGCTTACAGGTGAGAAAGCCAGAGCAGCACAACGATCATTGGATAACCTGATAGCAATTACACTGGAACAAAGCATTCAATTTCCGGTTGTTCGCCAACAAGGTGATTTTCCAAAATTTGAACCTACAATAGCTTATTACCGATTGGCTGCTGAAGCTGAAGCATTACGATTGAGAAATCCAAGACTCCCAATAACTTTACCTTACATTCAACTATAATATAGCGTTTGATTTTGAACTTTTTTGTGCGGGAACAAAATTCACTTATTGCTTTGAACCACAAAGGAATAGTCTCCATAAAAGCATCAAATACTGTAAGCTACATGGCTCGTTACATTGGGCATACGATAAAACCACAGAGTCGCTAGTAAATGCTAACCTTGACTATTCGCACCTAGATAAAGCTTGGAGTTGAACTGTTGGAAACTGAGCAATATTTATGGAAGAGGGAAATTCAGAATTCCATCCGTTTTCCATTCATTGTCCCTCCAACAGGAAACAAGCCTTATTTGCACTCTCTGCTAAAACCTGTTTGGACGGAAGCGGCTAGAGCTTTAAGGAATGCGGGGCTTATTTATTATCATTGGCTATTCCTTTCCTTCAACTGATCCTTTTTTGAGGAGCCTTTAGTCGCAGTCGGAGGCGGTGGCTGCACCCGCTTGGGTTTTTCCGGCCTTCTCTTCGGGAGCGGAAGCAGGGTCTTATAATCTCTTAATACTAACGTATTCCATTCCCCCTGTCGCTCCAACTGAATACGATCCGAGAGAATTTCCCGGACGGACCAACCTTCCAACTCATCGCCGAGTCGCAACCGGATCGGCGCCTTCTGCGCCGAGTCCCTCACCCAGGCGGATGATTCGGATGGTGTAATCAGGAACGATGGCGTCGATCAATCCCAGCTCCTTGAGCTTATCGGAGGTGATGGCCATGGCCTCGGCGGCCGGATGGGCCGGAGGTACAGCCTTCCGGGATTAGATCAAAGTGATCGCCAGGAGGCCGAGCGCGAGACTGCGCGAATCGTCATTGATCTACAGGTCCTTCGGGCGCACGGCGTCGGGGAACCGGAATTCAAGTCGCAGGATGCCGTGTTGCCGCGGCTTTTCTCGCGCTGCCTCAGGTATCGGGACCCGGACGCGATTGGCGGCATGCATCGACCGGGGGATAGGCGCACTGGCGGCCAACCTGGGACTCGACCGGCAGACCGCAGCGGCCACCGCCGGCAGCGGCAAGAGTTTCTTCATCAACCGCCTGTTCCGCGATCTGATCTTTCGGGAATCCGGCCTGGCCGGGACCGACCTGCGCCTGGAGTGGTACCGCCGTTGGGTACAGCGGGGCGCCTATGCCGCGGCCATCGGCATCACGGCCATCGCCGCCGCGGCCTGGCTGACCAGCTATCTGCGCAACCAGGCCTACATCGAGGAGGTCGCCACCCGGACCCAGGCCATTCAGGCGCAACTCGACGGGCTGCCACCGCAGGAGCAGCGGGAACCCCTGCGGTTTCTGCCCCTGCTCGATGCCATAAAATCTGCCCGGCGGCTATGACGACGACCAGGTCCCGTTGAAGGTTCGGACTGTCCCAGCACGGCAAGCTCGGAGAAGCGGTCCGGGATAACTATCTCAGGACCCTGGAAAAGATCCTGCTGTCCGCCGTCATTCTGGGCCTCGAAGACCAGATCCGGGGACTCTTCGCCGAGCCCGATAAACTCTACGAGGCCCTGCGGGTCTACCTGATGCTCTACGACGACGCGCACTATGATGCGAAGACGGTGCGGACCTGGGCCAACGGCATTGGGAACACAACTGGCCGCGGGAAATCCCCGTGGCACAGCGCGCGGATCTGCAACTCCATCTGGAGGCCCTGTTCACGGAGAAACCCCTGGCCGATCGACCCCATAAAATGGATCAGGGACTCGTCGAACAGGCGCGCCAGATCCTGAACCGTCCGCTCCCCGCCGAGCGCTTCTTCTCCCGTCTGCAGCAAACCGGCGTCGGCGACAAGTTTCCCGACTTCATCGTCAGTCGCGCCGCGGGTCAGGTATTGGAACGCAAGAGCGGCAAGACCCTGGCGACGGGAATCGACGCCCTCTACACCTATGACGCCTATCACCAGGGGTTCAAGCCACGGGTATTGAAGTTGATCGCGACCCTGGAAAACGAGCGCTGGGTCCTGGGTACCCAGGTCTCGCTGGCGGACAAGATACCCTTGTTGGGCGAGGTGCGCGAGCTCTACCTGCGCGAGTACATCAGACAGTGTCAGGCCCTGTTGGACGATCTCGCGCTCGCCGGCGGGCGGACCCGAGAGAGACCGTGGCCATCCTGGGCCTGCTGTCCGACAAACGCGACTCCCCCTTGCTCCTGCTGTTCCGGGCCATCGCGCAGGAGACCGATCTGGCGCGCCACGAGAAGGAACAGGAAGAACAGGCCGGCCGTATCAAGGACGCGGTAGACTATGTGCAGCGCAGGATGGGCCGGGTCGGCAGGTTGTGGGATCGGGCCGAATCGGTAGTGCCCCGGTCCGAGCGACCCCCGGAACATAGCGTAAGTGACGCCTTCTCGGAGATTCACGTCTTGGTCGACACCGAGGGGAACAAGGTCTCGGAGTTGGAGTCCATCCTGGATCAGCTCCACCCCCTCTATGTCTATACGAACAACTATGCGGACCGGGTGGGCAAGGGACCCAAGCTGCTCGAAGCCTTCAAGCAACAGGAAAGCAAAGAAGCCGACGCGGTCGAGCGAACCGCCCAGACCCTTCCGGGCCCCCTGGGTAACTGGCTTTCCACCCTGGCCCGAGACAGCAGGAACATGGTATCGGGGGGGGTGCAGGTCGAGTTCAATAAGCTCTGGAAGATAGAGGTACCGCCCTTCTGCCGTCGGGCCACCCGGAACCGATACCCGTTCCACCCCGCGAGCACCGCGGAGACCCCCCTCAAGGATTTCGGACAGCTGTTCGGCCCCAATGGGGTGCTGGATCGCTTCTTCAAAGAAAACTTCTCCGGGGCGGTGGATACGAGCATCGATCCCTGGCGCTGGACCGGGGACGACCAGGGGCGGATCTCCGCGGCTGCATTGGGCCAGTTCCAACTCGCCGCAGCGGTCCACGAGGCCTTCTTCCCAGCTGGCGGGTCCGAGCTGACGGTCGAGTTCAAACTGGAGGCGGTGAGCCTGGACGACCCCGGGCCAAACAGTTCATCCTCGATCCGGAAGGACAGGTGGTCACCTTCCGGCACGAAGCGGGGCGCTCCTGGCAGCTCAAATGGCCGGTGTCCGAGGGTACGGGGCAGGTGCGCCTATCCTTCCTGGACCTCGTCGACCAGGAGTACAGTGTCACCGAGCAGGGTCCCTGGGCCTGGTTTCGGATCCTCGACCGCTCCGCCCTGCACAGGATCAATGACGAACGCTATCGGGTCACCTTCCAAACCAATAGCCTGCGCATGACCTTCGACCTGGACGCGCTCAGCGTGCGTAACCCGTTCGGAGTCACAGAGCTACGCAGCTTTCGCTGTTCGGAGAGCCTATGAATTCGGTACGTCTTCCCGTAATGAACGGAAGCATTGCCCAACCAAAGGTCTCACCAACCGGTGATCAGCTATCGGGAGCGAATGGATTATGAAACAAGCGATTTGGCTCTCCTATGATTTGGGAGTGCGTGGTGACTACGAAGGAATTTACACTTGGCTGGACGAACGAGATGGATCGGAATGCGGCGATAGTCTAGCATTCCTGAAATACGGATTTTCCGGAGACTTGATTGAATCCCTCGAGCAGGACATCAGACAATCCATTGACGTGACGAAAAAAACGAGAATTTACGTAGTCTGGTACGATGTCAAGTCTAAAAGTATGAAAGGACGCTTTATCTTGGGTACCAGACAGGCACCACCATGGACCGGATATGCCAGTGTAGAAGAAAAGTTCGAAGACGAAGGGATTTGAGCCGTGGCGTATGCCCTTGTGGATACGGGTATCTGGATCGCGATGTTCGATCCTAGAGATCTACACCGAGCGGAAGTCGAAGCAGTTACAGAGTATCTCCATAGTTGCGACCTGATTCTGCCTTGGCCAACTCTCTATGAGACACTCAGGACCAGAATGGCTCGCAATCGGAGCGCCATCAAGATTTCGAGAGATACCTCAGACGCACCCGCGTCTTATTCTTGGATGACGAACCCTATCGTGAAACGGCGCTGAGAATATCCTTCTCGTCTTCATTACGGGAGCACCGCCCCTTGAGTATGGTTGATTGTTTGCTCAGGCTTATCTTGGATGATACGAACGTCAAGATAGACTACTTGGCCACCTTCAATAAAGGTGACTTCATCGATATCTGCCGGAAAAAGCGGGTTGCGATCATATAAAAGGTTCCCATAAAGGGCACCTTAAAAAACTCAAGGCGCCCCTGCAGGAAACGGATACCCCGCCATTTTTTAAGAACGTAACTAGTTGAAAAATATATAGAAAACTCGTTCTTGCTTCGCGTTTTGAAAAACTGTTGGGAAGCGATTTTCCGAGATCCCCTTCAGCAAAGATAACGATTCTGTGGCCCTAATGACCCATCCCTCCCACCAGCAACAATCCGGCCTCTACAGTAAGCTGCCGAGTAATGGTGATCTCGTGTCGCGGCGGTTAACCGCCACCTTCTTAGGGCCCTGGGACCGCTGGCTCCAGGAATCCATGGCGGACAGCCGGGACCAGCTAGGCGAACGCTGGCTCGATACCTACCTCACCAGCCCGGTCTAGCGCTTTTCCCTGGCGTCGAGTACCGCTGGTCAATCGCCCTGGGCCGGCCTGCTGATGCCGAGTGTGGATCGGGTTGGACGCTACTTTCCGTTGACCCTTGCCTGCCCCCTACCCGCCACGGCCAATCCACTCGGCGTCCTGACCGCCGCTGCGGCCTGGTACCAGTCGGCCGAGACCCTCCTCCTCACCTGCCTGGAGCAGGAGGACCTCCCGCTAGAGGACTTCGACCGGAAAATCATGGCACTCGGGCCACCGCCGGACCCACCCCAGCTGAATACCCCCCCGGTCCGGGTCAGTCGGCCGCCCGGCGCCTACCGCTGCCCGGCGATCTCGCCGCCCTCTGTCCCGGCCTGTTGCACCAGACCCTGGGGGAGCTCTTCTTTGCCTACAGCCTGTGGTGGTCGAACGGCTCGCAGGTCGTCGAACCCTCGGTCCTGGTATGCCAGGGCTTGCCGCCGAGCGCATGCTCACGGGCGAATGGGAGCGCTGGGGTTGGGAACAAACCCCGGCGGGGCCGATCAGGAGCAGTGGCTGAAGTATCCCCACAAATCAGCCCAAATTACTCAAGGTTTGAACCGAATTTTCCTATAGGAAAACATGGTTCACCCCTTTGGGCGCGGGAGACACAAAAGTAGGTTGGGCAAAGCCACCACGGACGGTGGTGTGCAACATTCACGAACTAAGAACTCACTCATTGATTGTCATTTCGAGCGCAGCGAGAAATCCTTGTCCCAAAGTTAAAACACTACCCGCGCCTCCTCGGGATGCCATTCAGAACGGAGGGGCACTCAAATCGGCTGCAGGCATCCGTGCGGCGATCCGACGGGGGCGTATTTGGTGTGACCGGCGTGCGTGACGCCGGTAAATCGGCCCTGACCCGCTACCTGTTGGCCCAGTTCGAGCGCGATTATTTCACCTTGGAGATCACGGCCCCGGTCCGCCACGACCCGGATCTGGGGTTCTTCATCTCCGTCTGCCGCGCCGTCTGTCGCAAGACACTGGACGACCTGGAGCCCATTCTCCAGGGGAAACGCGCCGGTGCCGGCGGCAAGCTGTGGCAGCAGATCCGCAATCCGGCGTTGATACTGCTCGCCCTGGTGGCCGTCTCCTCGCTGTTGTGGAAGCAGATGGAAAATCTCGCTGGCGTCAAGTCGGAGTATCTCACGCGCGGAGAAAAGGCCTGGGATAACTGGGTCCAGGACCCGCTGCTCGGACCTGTAGATACTCTGTTCCAATGCAAGTCCAGTTTACGTCCTGATCCACAAATAATCACTTTTTCACATAAATTATATTTATCAGTAAACCGTTTCGGTTGGGGTATAGAAACGGCTGCTCTTGAAGGGCGTTCGGTTCTTGAGCGTGGCATGGAATGTGGATACGAGCGTTTAGGGGCCAGCTTGGTTTGCTGGGTCTCGTCCCTCGACCCAGTATCCTGCTTTAAAATCAATGGGTTAGTTTTTATACTTCCTCTTAGAAACGCAGCCCCAGCAGCAAGCCGGCGGTGAAGGAAGCGGCGCTGGAGAGGTTATCGGCGATAAAATCCTTCAACGCACCGCCGTATGCCGTCAGCCAGGCGACGAAGCCGTCGTAGTTCGACTCCATCCCGGCCCAATTGACCTCGATGATGCCGCTGTACTGGAGGCTGAACAGGAGCAGCAAGAGTATACCGCTCACGACCAGCGCGATCTTGAAGGCGACCTTGAGGGCATAGCCGACGGCCAGACCCACCATAAAGGAAAAGCCGAGCCGCAGAAAAAAACCGGACGAGAAGAGGTCACTTTCCCCCGCCTCCGGTGCTGTTGGAGGAGGAGGTGCCATCGGTTGTGTACGTAGGATACCGTCGAGCATCAGCGCAACTTTCTCCAATAATACGAAGAACTCATCCTACCTTAACGGCATTCCCGCAGGGGATCAACGCGCATGCGGATCGGGGTAGCGTCATGTCGGGTTAGGGCGCATTCGACGATGAGCACTCCTCCACGTTTTAAGGGCTGTTGACATAATCGTGGTGCCGACCGCCAATAGGATAGGATTAGCAGGATGACCAAGATTAATAGGATTATTTTTTTGAATAATCAATTATAATATTTTGCTAATCTTGGAAATCCTGTACCATTCAGGGTGACCGAACGATAACGAGATACAAAGCACTTGGTTTAAGTTATTTGAACCACGGAGACACCGAGCACGCAGAGGAGACGGATGATTTCCGACCCAGCCGGTGTTGGTGGCCGGTCGCTGCGGATGGCTCGCGACGTTTCGAGCGCAGAACCCCTCGTTTCAGCGCCTCCTCTGCGTTCTCCGCGTCCCTGTAGTTCAGTGTCAAGACGATGGTTCAGCAGTGATGATTATTCGGTAACCCTGCTGTACCATTGGAGACAAGCCTGGAGGTTAGGATTCACCCCTTGTCGAATGTCAACACGTCGCAGCAGCCGGGTGAATCATGGGCATCAGGGCAAATGGCTGCGGGCCAGGTAGTCATGACTGCGCATCTCCTCCAAACGGCTGGCGGTACGCGTGAAGTCGAACGCGAGCGGAGAACGCGAGGTATAGAGCCCGGTGGGGACCGCAGCGGCGGAGGAGACCAGATTCACATTGTGGTCGTACAGGACATCCACCAGGCGGATGAAGCGCGCGGCCTGATCTTTTTCCTCATCGCCCATTTGGGGAATATTGGCGATGAAGACCGTATGGAAGCAGCGGGCGATCTCGATGTAGTCGATGGTCCCTTTGGGCTCGTCGCACAGCGCCTTGAAGTCGAACCAGGCGATCCCGTCCGCATAGCGGGCGGTCGGGATGGGTCGGCCCGCGATCTCGATCTCTCCCCCTTCCACGACGCCTTCCGGTCGCAGCCCGTGAAAACCCTTCAGCAGGCTGCCGTCGGCCTCCGCATCCAGCGGGAAATGGTAGATCTCCGCGTGTTCGAGGAAACGGAGCCGATAGTCCTCATCCCCATCGAGACAGATGACCCGGGTATGATCCTTGATGAGCCCGATGGCGGGCACGAAACGTTCGCGCTGTAACCCATCGCGGTAGAGATCGTCCGGGTGGATATTGGAAGTCGTGACCAGGGTAACACCGCGCTCGAACAGAGCCGTCAGCAAACGGCCCAGTAACATGGCGTCGGTGATGTCGGTAACATGGAACTCGTCGAGGCACAAAACCTTGAACTGCATGGACAGGCTTTCCGCCACCAAGGGAACCGGATCGGGCGTGGTCGGCAGCTTCTTCAGCTCCCCGTGCAGGTCCTGCATGAACAGGTGGAAATGGACCCGTAGCTTGCGGGGAAAAGGCAATGCCTTATAGAACTCATTCACCAAATGGGTCTTGCCGCGCCCTACCCCACCCCACAGATAGAGCCCGCGTACCGGATCCAGGCGAGAGCGGGCGGTAAATCTCAGGTGCTTGAAGAGCCCGCCGCGGTCGTCCTGCTCCCTGGCGATCAGCTCCTCGTAGACCTGTTGCAACGCTCGCACCACCGCCGCTTGCTTCGGGTCGTGCTCGAAACCGTCCCGGGCCAGGTCGGCCTGGTATCTCTCAAGGGGAGTCATATCTCTGACGAACTGTGCATGGTCAGGAAATGCTTTTTTGCCGCAAATGAACGCGAATCAACGCAAATTGGTCGTAAGCGTAATCCCACCATCTCTACTTTATCCGCAGATTACGCAGATTTTCACAGATTGTTTCTGTTTTTCCCCGGTGAAAATCTGCGGATTCAAAATAGAGTAGTGGTATATTTCAAAGTGATAGGTAGTGGTTGATATATAAGTGAAATATTCGGACATCATTCCGTTCTATTGACCATGCTTTTTGGATATTCAGAAATTCTTTTCTGGCTCACAATTCCCGTCAACTGCCCGTCTTGCGGAGAATCCCCATTGATAAGCCACGCCATCAGGTCCTCGTTGTGGCAGTCCAACAGACGCTCGAAGCCCACGCGGTCGGTTACGAAGAGTGCTTCGTACCGATCCGTCAAAAAAACCTCCAGGAGCAAGTCCAACTCACGCATGCCCCTGCGACAATGCCATTTCAGCTTGGCCTTTTTCTAGTAGGCTGTCAACTGACTATTGACGGATATAGTCGTTTGAGATTGATATAAAAATCATGGTCTTATCGATAATAAATTTACATCATTAGTTTACTGACAGACTGATAGGTCATCGAGACATCACCAACAAAACCCCAGCCACGGATACTGCGCTCCAAATCCGTTTTGGTTCTGAAATCACTAAACATCTTCTATCCCCTCCAAACATCCCATTCGCGAAGCTGGGTCTTCCAATATTTCACAGGGTCGGATGCTTCTTCGATCAACTCCAGGGTACTGTCAGTTCAATAGTATTGATTTCGTATCCGGTCCACAATTCCTGCTAACTGCTCGTCCGACGGAGAATCCCCATCGATGAGCCAGGCCATCAGGTCTTCATTAGGGCAGTCCAGCAATCGCTCGAAACCGGCCTGATCAACCGCGGAGAGTGCTTCGTACCGATCTACTAGAAATCCCTCCAGAAGCAGATCCAACTCTCGCATGCCTCTGCGGCAATGCCATTTCAGTTTGGCATGATGAGTCATGGAAACGTTACGTTGTCGCCTTTTTTATCCGCAGATTACGCAAATTCCCACAGATTGTTTTCATCCGGCTCCCAGGCTCCAATTTGCATGGGCTATGAGAGGTTGGGTAAAGGGTAGGATGTGGTAAGCGCGGTGGTTCTGAGCTTGCCGGTCAGTGCACGCTCGCCCCGCGCGAACCGCATCAATTGAACCCATGTCACCCCCCGCGAAGCCGGGAGGAGGCCGACGTTCAGTCAACTTACGTGATGTCGTCAAGTGCATGGAGATTGCTAATGTACCATTACTATAGGCATTGGCGCCTTGATGGCACGTGGTAGAAACTCCATTATGCTCTACGCGAACAGGTGCGCCGAACCGAGTGCCAGGATCATTGACAGTCAGATAGTCAGTTAATCGTCCATTGATGTATATAGCCGTTTGAGCTTGATGCGAGCATCCTCGGTGGCGAATCGCCAATTTACATTAACTGACCAAGCCTAGTAGGCTGTCAGTAAACTAATGATGTAAATTTATATCGATAAGAGCATGATTTTTTTATCAATCTCAAACGAATATATCCATCAATATCAAGTTGACAGACTACTAGACCCAAAACGAAATAGTCTGTGAAAATCTGCGTAATCTGCGGATAAAGTGTTGGGCACGGACCATCCAGTGATGCGGTTCGCGCAAGGAAAGCGTGTACCGGCTCCAGCAAGGTCGGAACCACCGCGCTCACCGCATCCTACGCCCTTTGCCCAACCTACTCAAAGCGCCCGCATGGCAATCATCCGCTTGATCTCACCGATGGCCTTACCCGGATTGAGACCCTTCGGACAGGTATTGGTACAGTTCATGATGGTGTGGCAGCGGAACAGCCGGAACGGGTCTTCCAGTTCGTCCAGCCGTTCGCCCGTCGACTCGTCGCGGCTGTCGGCGATCCACCGATAGGCCTGAAGCAGGGCCGCGGGTCCCAGATAACGGTCGCCGTTCCACCAATAGCTGGGGCAGCTGGTCGAACAGGAGGCACAGAGAATGCACTCGTAGAGCCCGTCCAGCTTCGCCCGGTCCTCTTTCGATTGCAAGCGCTCGCGATCCGGTGGCGGGGTCGATTGGGTCCACATCCAGGGCTTGATGGCGGCGTACTGGGCATAGAAGTTGGTCAGATCCGGCACCAGGTCCTTTACCACCGGCATATGCGGCAGGGGATAGATCTTCACATCGCCCTTAATGTCGGCGATCGCCTTGGTGCAGGCCAAGGTATTGGTCCCGTCGATGTTCATAGCGCAGGACCCGCACACGCCCTCACGACAGGAACGGCGGAACGACAGCGTCGCATCCACCTCGTTCTTGATCTTGAGTATGGCGTCCAGAACCATGGGACCGCAGTTGTCGAGATCGATCTCGTAGGTATCGGTACGCGGGTTCTCGCCGGTACTCGGGTCCCAGCGGTAGATCACGAACCGCTTGGTGTTCTTCGAGCCGTTGGCGGCGTTGAAGGTCTTACCCTGTTGCACAACCGAATTTTTCGGCAACCGAAACTCAGCCATTGGCTAATTCCTCATGTTTGTCAGTCATTGTCACTTACTACCCCTTTGTCCGCGCCGGCTCAATAGACACGCGCCTTGGGCGGAACCACCTCCACTTCGTCGGTGAGGGTGTAGTAGTGGACCGGCCGGTAGTCGATGGTCGGCTCGCCTGTCTCCCCGAGCCAGGCCAGGGTGTGCTTCTGCCACTTCTCGTCGTCGCGCTCCGGGTAGTCTTCCCTGGCATGGGCACCCCGGCTCTCGGTCCGGTTGCGGGCGCTGTGCATGGTCACGACCGACAGCGCCAGCAGATTGTCCAGTTCCAGGGTCTCCACCAGATCTGAGTTCCAGATCAGGTTGCGGTCGCTGACGCCGACGTCACCGAAAGACTCACGTACCTCGCCGATCAGCTTGACGCCTTCGTCCAGGGTCTCGCCAGTGCGGAAGACTGCTGCGTAGTTCTGCATGGTCTTCTGCATCTTCAGGCGGATGTTCGCGGTGGGCTGAGAGCCCGTGGCGTGGCGTAGCCGGTCGAAGCGTTGCACGATCTTGTCGTCCGCATCCTTCGGCAGTGATTTGTGCCTGGTACCAGGCTCGATGACCTCGGCGCAACGCTCGGCGGCGGCGCGACCGAAGACGACGATGTCGAGCAGAGAGTTGGAGCCCAGGCGGTTGGCCCCATGGACCGAGACGCAGGCGCACTCGCCGATGGCCATCAGGCCGGGAACCACGGCATCCGGGTCACTGTCCCGCAGGGTGACGACCTCGCCGTGCAGGTTGGTCGGGATGCCGCCCATGTTGTAGTGGACCGTCGGTAGTACGGGGATGGGTTCTTTGGTCACATCCACGCCGGCAAAGATGCGCGCCGACTCCGAGATGCCGGGCAGTCGTTCGTTGAGGACCTCCGGACCCAGGTGCTCCAGGTGCAGGTGGATATGATCGGTCTCAGCACCGACCCCCCGTCCTTCGCGGATCTCGATGGTCATGGAGCGGCTCACCACGTCGCGGGAGGCGAGGTCCTTGGCGTTCGGCGCATAGCGCTCCATGAAGCGCTCGCCTTCGGAATTGGTCAGGTAGCCCCCTTCGCCGCGGGAACCTTCGGTGATCAGACAGCCGGAGCCGTAGATGCCGGTGGGGTGGAACTGGACGAATTCGTGATCCTGGACCGGTAACCCGGCACGCAGGACCATGGCATTCCCGTCGCCGGTGCAGGTGTGGGCCGAAGTGGCGGAGAAGTAGGCCCGGCCATAGCCCCCGGAGGCCAGAATCACCTGATGGGCGCGGAACCGATGCAGGGTTCCGGTATCCAGGTCCCAGGCCATGACGCCGCGACAGGTGCCCTCGTCGTCCATGATCAGGTCCAGCGCGAAGTACTCGATGAAGTATTCCGCTTTGAATTGGAGGCTCTGTTGGTAGAGTGTATGGAGGATAGCGTGTCCGGTGCGATCGGCCGCAGCACAGGTGCGGTGGGCGGTGCCTTGTCCGTAGTTGGTGGTCATCCCCCCGAACGGGCGTTGGTAGATCTTGCCTTCATCGGTACGCGAGAAGGGTACGCCATAGTGCTCCAGTTCTATGACGGCGGGGATGGCGGCCCGACACATATACTCGATGGCATCCTGATCCCCCAACCAGTCCGAGCCCTTGACCGTATCGTACATATGCCAACGCCAGTTATCCTCGCCCATATTGCCGAGGGCGGCGCTCATCCCCCCCTGGGCGGCCACCGTGTGGCTGCGGGTGGGAAACACCTTGGTGATGCAGGCCGTGGAGAGGCCCTTGGCGGCGGCACCGAAGGTTGCCCTTAGACCCGCGCCCCCTGCGCCGACCACCACCACGTCATAGGCATGATCGACGATCTGATAAGCTTCCGACATGATGGTTCACCCCCCCGAGGTAGTGCCTAGAGCAACGCTCAGAACCGCGACGATCGCAATGACGGCCAACAGCATGGCCAGAGATTTAACCAGGATAATGCTTGCCACCTGCAACCAGGGGGTGGAGATATAATCCTCGAAGACTACCTGCATCCCCAGCTGGGCGTGATAGAACAAGGCCCCGATCAGCAGAATCAGCAGAGTGCTGTTATAGGGTGAGCGGACCCAGTCCACGGCCGTCGTATGGTCGGCCGTCGCGACAACAACCAGGGACGCGACGAACCACAGAAACAGCGGGACCAGGGCGATGGCCGACAGCCGTTGTGCCCACCAGTGGTGGGCCCCCGACTTCGCCGAGCCATGCCCACGCACCCGTGCCAATGGTGCACGCATATTCATAGGGCACCTCCCCGTATTGCATAGGCCAGCGCGAAGGTAATCAGGGTCAGGGGGGCGGCTACGACGACCACGAACTTCCCGGAGGCGTAGACGGTGTCCATATCGAACCCGAGTCCCATGTCCCAGAACAGATGACGCATACCGTTACACAGGTGATAGAAGAGCGCGAACACCCAGGCCAACAGGAGCGTGCGTCCGATTCCGGAACCGAGCAACCCCTGCACCGTCGCATAGCTCTCGGGCCCCTTCGCCAGGGCCACCAGCCAACACACCAACAACAGAGAGCCGATGCTCAGGAATACGCCGGTGGCGCGGTGGAGAATGGAAAGAACCGCGGTGAGCTGCGGTTTGTATACTTGCAGATGCGGAGAAAGCGGTCGGTCGGTGTTACCCATACGACTTACCTCGTGCCTGTACAGTGAGAGTTTTGATAGTAGGGTCGGCAGGAACGCCACAGGGGTCCTTCAGAAGTCGATGCAGCGACCGGCCTTTTCCCAGTCCCCGTAACGGGTAGGTTCCGGTCCCGGGGGACCCCCAACCTCCCGGTGGTCTTGCGGCCGCGTTTTCTGCTCCCTGCCGGTTGCGGGCACCACCGGCGCGTCCGGTGACACTTCCCCGCGGCTTTCGGATTGATGTGAGCTGTTCATAACACTATTCGGTTTTTCAGTTGTTTGCTTAGAACGTGACTCTCCTCTGGGGCAAATTTTCGGAACCTTTTCCAATTGCTACCAAGCCCGGTTCAGCATCCGCAATGCCTTCTGCTGGGTGGCAGAATTCTTATTCGGATTCACCGCTGTCAGCAACGCCCTGGGCATAGACATTGGTCGTCAACGTGACTTCGAGAAGCCCACTTGGTATTCTGCCAAACTCGACGTACTGGTTAGCGAGAAAGAGACGTTCATTCTCAGCCTTCCGGAAGCCGCGGCCGAGGAAGTATTCAGTAACCTCCCGTTCCGCCTGGGCAAGATCTGTCGTCCGAAAACGAATGGCGCTAGCTGGAGGCTTCGGACCATCCCCGCCGGTAGAGTAGCTTGCAGACCCGGCATAGGGACGTCTCGGATGATCTTGGGAACCATGACGTAGAACATAAAGAGTGCCTTTCTTGGTCGTGACATCCTCCATAAAGACCAGCCACGCTGCCCTATACATGGCCACAAGAGATACGACAACGACAGGAACAATCCACTCTAAGCTTAGTCATGACCGACGATTGTTTCTCACCGGACCGAAGAGCTTGCCCGGCCCCTCTGGGGTAAATAGTAGCCATAAATGTCGACAGGACCTAGTAGTCTGTCAGTAAACTAATGATAAGTTTATTATCGATAAGACCATGATTCTTGCATCAATCTCAAACGATTATATCCACAATAGTCAGTTGACAGACTACTAGGCACTGATCGCCCGCATCCGGTATGGTGTAAGCTCATAGCTCCCTACAATAATTCTCTTATTTAGCATTCCGTTTCGTACCTGGCCAACCTCCTGACTTGGAAACCTCCTATTGGTTTTCTATGCTGTTTCCCCAGCAACTCAAAACAAGGAGGAAGGTCGCGGAGCAGGCAGTAAAACAATGGTCTTCGGGATCCTGGAACGTCAAAAGAAAAGTCTAAAGTCTTAAAGTCTACACGAAGATCGTACCAGATGCCGCCAAAAGGCAGCTACAGGCTGCGATCCGGGGCAAGGTAGCCCTCGACAGCATTATCCACTCGGACGGTTGGAGAGGCTATAATGGGTTGGTGGATGTGGGCTATAAAAAACATCTTCGGGTCCATCATGGTAAGAATGAATCTGCCCACAGAAATTGCCATTACACCTCAAAGAATGTGAGTTCAGATTTAATCACCGAGAAGAAAATCTCTATGACACAATACTGACTCTGCTCAGAGAAAATCTACTTAAAAGTTATCTAGACCCTATGAGGCTAACCCCCGCCTCGGTACCGGCCCCACCCGAGGGTGCTTCCCGTAGCTATCAGGGTAGTTTGAACTGCTCACACCTGTGCCCCGCTCTTCACCAGCTTACTCGAATCCCATCGGATCGATCACCTCAGGCACGATGCGTGCCAACACTTTGCCCAGCCGGAACCGAGGGGAGCAGCCGGGCACTGGATAGAAACCGCATCCCTATTTATACAGAGTAACATACTAGAGGGAATTTTCCAGTAGGTCAACGCGGTTCATGACGGCCACAAGACGAACGCATATTGGAAGCCGTCTGATAGTGGTTGTCTTTCCGGCCAATAGTCAGTCCCTTTTATACTGCCACGGACTTTAGATAGTGTCGTCATAAGGTATTGGCCCATAATATCAAGCATCGAATTTGTACCGCCGCGACAAATGAATCGGTATTCTTTGCATAACGTGTCGCAATTCCCCGCCACCGCTTGAGATGCAAAAAGGCATTTTCTAGAAAATGTCTCAGTCGATACAGATAACGGTCATAATCTCTCTGTTCTTTGCGGTTGCGCTTTGAT
>Ga0126335_1000418_pt1 | contig 20377 bp, 14 predicted proteins | sample OlaspJWI45metaG_FD_108409 | JGI IMG/M metagenome (GOLD analysis project Ga0126335, IMG submission 108409) | Marine gutless worms symbiont microbial communities from Oahu, Hawaii - Olavius sp. 1 OAHU.JWI-45 metaG | ecosystem: Host-associated > Annelida > Digestive system > Unclassified | place... | reverse complement strand
GCACACCGTGTATAATAGTGGTTTAGCAGTATTTGTACTTTAGGCCACTCTAAATAACTCTAATGTAATGCAATCTTGTTGAGGATGGGTTACCAGAACGAACATCAACAGTTTGGACATACAACAATATTTTTCTGTAGAGTCTAGCTACACAGATAGAATAATAGCAGCCGTGAGTCACAACCGGCAAAACACGGCTGGAAAAACTTTGACTAACAAATTAAGTTTTGTGGTTTTAAAGATTGTTGAGTTCTAACTTACCAGCGACGTCAGAAAACTTTCTAAATCCAAATAGAAACAAATGCAGTGAGCGAAGAACGACACGTAAATGTCAGAAATCACTGTGCGCATTTAAATATGACCTTTATAGAAATGAATAATAAGTGAAAAAATATTTTTAAAAGCTATAAAAGCTAGAATTTGTACCTTTGAGATTTTAAAAAATTTCTTAAAACTGAAAACCTAGATTTTAAAATCTACTTCCACAGCTCGGAGTCGAGATGACAGCCGTGAGTCATGCACATAGTCGAGACGATACGGTCACAGGCCGCAGTGCAACGAACAGTCGAAAGACCACAACTCACTTTTACAGCCGCACTGCCTTCGACCGGGACACCAAACTGTGCAAAAATAACGCTGTAAAATCATGCATTTAAGTTTCTCGGTTTTAAAATTAACATTTTGCCTTTCAGTCGAATTTTGCCGGGAACAGACACACTACGTGATGCACTAAGCCCCGTGTCCGTGGTCTCACAGTATAATCTGGTGTCTGGCTGAGGGCTACTGAAACAGTGGCTTGGGAAGGACTTTAGTATTTACTTTCAGTAGAAGGCATACCACCACCCTTGTGGTGCATTTTGTTACTTAATACACGCGCATGACCTTGGCTCTTTTCCCATGACTCTGATACTCGAACATGACCTAGATATTCTAAATACCCACATGCACGTCAAAATGAAGCTTCTAGGTGAAGGCATTCAGAGCCCGATCACGACACGAAGACAAATGATAGAGTCACGTGACTAGACGGGTGACTCAATAAACTGTATAACGTCACGCCGTGACTCCGTGACGTTATCGTCATTGTTATCGCAGTCCTCCTCAATGTTACTGCACGCACTGGCCGTGCTTGCCGTTGTCGACACGGACGCGTAATGATTGTCCTCCACCGTGCCGCTGCAGCACGCCGCCCGGTGACTCCGCGACCGCGCCGCTAGCTCTACGGGCGACGGTCGATGTCTGACGGGGAAGTCTAACGCCTCCGCGACGGGTACGCCAACCGCCGTCGACGAAGACCCCGACCCGCTGTACAGACGACCGTCAAGGTCTACCCAGTAGCCAGTGAGATCCAAATACTCCTACAACACATATTTGTATTCGTTTCTTATTTCTAAAGTCCACGATTTCGTTTCTTCCAAAGTATTGCTGTTCCGGTTGTCCGTTGTAATAACAACAAAAGGCCAAAGTAATTTGGCAAAGGCTGCATCGAATGCACCGCACACACTGCACGCGCAGGACTCTGCAGCTGTAGCCTTACTTGAGATAAGTAGGTGGTTGCAGAATTTAAAAGTAGGTCACGTGACCTCGCCTCCAACCCCTATCAGCTACTTTTGCATGATTTTCGTTAGGGCGCTTAGCCCTCTGCATGCACGCAAAATTTCAAGTCTCCAGCTTTAGCCGTTCCAGAGATACGAAGAAGGTTCCAAAATTTAAAAGTAGGTCCCCCTCCCCTGCCTGTCAAGACTCTCGTGTAACACGATGTCCCGTGGGCCCTCAAGAGTGTTTACTCCAAACGCCATCTTGGTCCGTTCAGCCGTTTTTGCACAGTGAAGCCGAGTTAAGCTGCGTGACAGACAGAAAGACTGACAGACTGACGGACGGACGGACGGACCGCGCACATCGGTAACAATAAGCCGCATCTCATGGGCTGCAAAATATCTTCAATATCTGGCGAGGTTCGAGAGGCCTCCTTCCTATTTCAGCGCATTTCTGTTTCTGTTCAACGATTCAACTCGGTCTTTCTCCACGACAGTTTTGCTCCAACCGACGGTTTCGAGGATTAGCTACTCCAGCGCTTTTCTTTTAGCTTGTCTTTAACCCCCGGGATCTATAGGCCTACTACCGGGGGTATAAAAATTAAAAACAAAAATAAATAATAATATTAACAGCAAGAGGCCAAAGTAATTTGACGAAGGCTGTATCGAAGGCACTGCACACACTGCATGCGTTAGACACTATAACTATAGCTGTTCCTAAGATATGTAGAGAATCGCAAAAGTAGGTCACGTGACCCAGACGCGGACCAGCATATGACCTATTGTTGCATAGGACCCCAGCCGTCTACAGGCACATTAAATTTCAATTCTGTAGCTTCAGCCGTTCCGGAGATGTGAGGGGGTCCCAAAATTTAAAAGGGGACCCCCTACCCCTCTCTGTGAGAGGGATCAGGACCCACATCTAACACAATGTTCCACGGGTCCCCAGAAGTGTTCATCCCAAACAGCATCTTGATCTGTTCAGCTATTTTTGCACAGTGAAGCCGAGATAAGCCGCGTGACAGACAAGCTGACAGACAGAACATCGGTAACAATAGTCTGCATCTCATGCATTCGATGCAGCCTAATCACAGATTGGGCGGTAGCCCTAACCTGTTATATAAGCCATAGTGCTACTGCTAAGTATAGGAAAACGGCGGATTTTGACCCCTCGTGGAGCCGAACCCCCTGAACCGATTTCAATGAAACTTGAAACATATGATTAAGTCCGGAACCCCACACGACAACCTTGGTAGTCGTAGCTCTACGTGGGTGGTCTTTTCTTTTTAAAAATAATAATAATAACAATAATAGCCTACTTACAAGAACTTATAACGCGCGCATGGTCAAAAAATCGAATCTGAGGCGCGTCAGTCACCAGTGTGTCTAGTATTTATTGACCAGGTTAAAGAGGCGAGATTTTATGCGAGTTTCAAATGTGGTGAGAAAAGGTGAGTTTTTGACTGTGTCTCGGAGGGTTATTCCAGGTATCTGCTGAAGCGTAGCTGAAGGAGCGTCGACCGCAATTTGTGTTTATCAACAATATTTGAATTATAATATGTAATATCACTATCTGACATGAAATCTTTTAGTGCAAGTTAATTTCTCATGAGACTCATATTTCAAAAAAATTTTCCCACTCAAAAATTCAAGGATGTCAAGGAACATGGCAACCTCAAAGACTTCCATGAAACCTCGAGTGCTCCTGGCCAAGTTTTAAGGATTCCAAAGGTAGGGAACCGCTCGTGAATTATACTTGAGTTAACCTAGATATTTTAAAGATGTGCCTGCATATTGAAAGTTACACCGCATAGAGACTGAACAGACAGACAGACAGACAGACAGACAGACGCGACCGAACAAATTACCACGCTTCTACGTGGGTGGTAAAAAGCAGCATTATACTGTGCACGCTATGCTGTTGATACTTTCTATCGTCGGAGTGACGTATGATGATGTGCGATGTATTAGCTGCGGTTGTTAACTTTTAGTAAATACTTTTGATGATGATGATGACAGTAATGTTCTACCTCCGAGACGCAAAGAGCTAAGATGCGGTCAAAGTCAGAAACGAGATCAGAGAATGAAGGTCTCAGTCCGGGACTCTCGTGCCAACACTGAAGCATCACGTTGTATCTGCAACATGCCACCAACAGTAAGTAAGTAAGCATGTAAGTGTCATGTGTATCGAAATGCTATTCTCACAGACGAGAAGCAGTACCACCAAGCGTACAAAGAAATGAAGACGTAACTAGGAGCATAACTAGGTTGTTCAGACTTCAGACCCAAATCCTGAAGAATATTTTTGCAAGTTGTCCAGTTTATACCGGCTGCTAATAATATCAACTTTCACGATTAGTATAGAAGAAACGACAGAGTTTGCTGCAAACTGTACTACCGTGACGCTGTGTGCTTCTGACAAACCTTTAACAAACAGCAAAAAGTAGAGAAATTCTAACAGTTTTGTCAAATTGTAACAGACACTGATTGTGATTGAGACATAAAGTGGATTAGCCAGCCCTCTGCCACCCTAATGGAAGTATAATGGCATACGGCATTAGAGGATGACTCTCAGCTCCCCAGAAAATGGCATAAATGCAGAGCAAAATACGTATGTAAATAGTTAACATACAATTCAAGTGAACAATGAGGTGGCTTTTCCATGCGATATCCATCTCGCAGTAGACTGAAAAGCTTCTCGACGGGAACAGACGGGTACGGAGTTCCGCCGAGCGTGAAAAGTTCCCAGAGCAATACACCAAACGACCACCTGCAGTAACGACAACAGCACACGTCAGAAGAGAAATTCGCTTACATGCAGATAAAATCTAAACAGCGAATTAACATGTGATCTATACACGTCGAACAGATTGGCATCTACTCGTAGTTGGCGAGGTGGCTTATTATGTCTGCGACGCCGGAAGCATTATGTTTTCTGGTATGCGTACAGTCCGTCAGTGATTCTGTGACTTCTGCCTCTTGCACGGTCCAACTGCAGCTATACGTTGACAATAAATTTGCAACTACAGTTACGTTCCACAAAAGTTTCTTATCTTGCAGTTTTTCGATGCAGCCTGAAATATAATGCGCCGTAAAACGGACAGAGGGCACATGCATAATAAGCACATATATACGCGTCGATAGTATTTTATTTTCTCTTAAATTATTATAATGCATTCTTGCTAGCTCTCAGTTGACAACAACATGTTCATCAGTTCAGTGTTCTAATTTTCTTTATCTTTTTTATCGTTTTGCAGCATATATAAGCGAATGACTAACGTGAGTTTTGACGCAGAAGAACAATATTAACATTTGAAAAACTTACACATCGCTCTTCGTGGTGTACCGGCGGTCAAACAACGCTTCTGGGGCCATCCACTTCACAGGCAAACGTCCCTGAAATCAAATCCGATATAATAAAATTGCATTATTATTGTCATAGAGTTCACATTTTACATGTTTGTGCAAATTCATGTCACGTTTTTATTGATAACAATTTTGGTAAAATAATTATGTTAAAAATGGCCTTTAATTTAAAAAGAAAAAAACACAACAAAGATTTACAACAATGGAGAACTTCAAGCTTTCGTGACTTTCTCTGTCAATGGCTTTAGTTTCTAGTAATAACTGCACTGAAGTTCATTTTATGTAGCTGAAAGACGAATAGACAGACGAGGTTACTTCGAGTTGTCAGTTGCAGACACTCACGTCGGTAGTCTTCCGGTAGTAATCGGTGTTGAAGACGTTGCGAGTCATACCGAAGTCCGCGATTTTGACCACAAACTCGTCAGCGACGAGCACGTTTCTAGCTGCGAGGTCACGGTGGATGCACTATTCGACGTCAGACATACACTTATTCTCAGTCAGCAACATGCAACATCATCAGTGACTTTAATTTATGATTTCTCAATCACGAGATTTATTAGAATTGGCATCGCGCGGAGGCATAGTCTGGAGAGAACCGAGAGACGACAGATACTGAGCTGATAGACAAGGCTTGGGAGGTCGTATTAAAGCAAAAGCAAAGCAAAGCAAAGCAAAAGAGGTTTAGACGAAGGCGCAGGCCGAAGCGTCTATGCCCAGGAAAAGACTAAAAGTAATTGAAGCAATGGACTCCATACTGGCGTAAGCTTCTGTTTCCGATTTTACGGCACTACGTATGTGAATGTGCCTTGATTAACTAAGTGACTGAATCGCTGCACAAAAGGACTAAACTCCAGGCTCAAAGACAAAGAATTCTCATTACTGGGATAATTTTTACATTAAACTTACTAAGTACTAACTAAACGAATTAAGCATATATCTTTGTAAATTTTTCTTCAAGTTGATTCAGTGCTCTAGATATCTGCATTATCATTACAAGTAAGGTGACTAACGCCACAGGGTCCTCAGTGCTCCACACTATAGCTGAGGTTTCGGAAACACTTAGGCCTACGTAGACGGGAGTTTTTCGTTCGACAGAACAGCGTAATTAACACACCGTGTCACTGTCAGTGATATCATGTTACTAAGTATAGCTCGCTGTGCACTATTGCATCCTTGTGTTGCAGACCTCTGGCGATTGAAAAAAAATCAAGTGATATCACAAAAGTCTTATTATTTTTGGCGTTTTTTTTGCAAATTTTGCCATAATTAAAACTTTTTCCAAAAATCTAAGTGCTCGCATCATCCTCGTACTGGACGCCACCTTTATGCTAAATTTGACGTTCTTGGGCATTCTCAGTCCTGAGATATCGTTTGGAGAAAAAACAGTCACCCACACAGACATCTACACAAGAACACAACTTATGTCGCCACCAGTAAACCTCAGTGCTGACAGTGCGGAGCAATTTACGGCGAGAGCACTGAGGAAATATCTAGTTTCAACAAAAGCGACTAAAATGCACACAGAAATTCAGTAAATAAATATAAAGTTGGTATGCAAAACGATTGTTTTTACCATTTTCGCGGCCAAGAACTCCATGCCGCGCGCGCTCTGGTAGGCAAACGAGACCAGATCCTTCAGCGTCAGCTGTGGCTTCTCGAGCTGGAGTTGATCACTCCCGGTACCGGTCGGTGTAGGTGGGCAGACAGCTCCTTCATTGAACACGGTGGCGACAGCACTACTTCCTGCACTGCTGGTTGACCGGTCGCCCAGTGAGCGCCGATCTCGCAGGAAATCTCGAAGGTTACCGTGACGCGCAAACTCCACCAGCACGAACAGCGGGCCTGCATTACGCCACATCTCTCAGTGCCTACCAGGGCTCAGGGCTGGAAAACTCGACCTCTCTGAGTGTCATAGCTATAACATCTAAAATGTGCAAGTCATGGCTGGTGTATATTGTGTGACTTAACCGCTTTTCTCTGGTTAGACTAGTATCTACATGTGTGCTTGTGTTATTGTTTCTACTACGTTCGTTATTATTTTTCATTGTGCTGCTACTATTATGTGGCGAAATAAAGCTTCATATATGAGTTCAAAGAGCGGACCGTTCTGTGTGCAGCATCCGAGTAGGTTGATGATGTTGATGTGTCGCCCAAACAACTTCATCATCTCCATCTCTTGCATGAGATCTGCCACGTCGCGCTCTGAGGCATCAGCTGCACAGACAAACACAATAGTTGACGTACAAAGCCATTTTCCATACTTCTTGAAAGCTAGTCCTCAGCAAACAGCTTAAATAACTTAAAATATAACGAGTTGTAAACAAGTCCATTCCATTGAATATGTTGCTAAGTTTTCTTTGGACTAATCAAAAACTTGTGGTTATACAGATAACGTTCTCATACCAACTAACGAATTGACTGTCGACCATCTACCTATTCAAACAGCTTACGTCACTTTAATACAGAAAAGCTGCTGTCCGTTGGACTATTAGTACTACGTTTTAACTGCATTCACTAGGTGGCGCATTCTGCAGCGCGCCATAGCGGCCATCCAAACATAAACACCGTGCTGAAGGACGGACACGCTAATTACTTGCTGTCCATAATGACATACTAACAGCATAATATTGCTTACGTCTGTTATCACTCCAAAATTCCAACAGTTCCTGACGTGCATGCATTTAAATAGTAGTAGTTTACAAGTTGTGCAGCGCTGCTGAAAATCAACGTTGCTACGTTGAGAATCACTTAAGGTTATCATCTAGTCTGTTAGGTCTTCAACAAATTTATGAATGATATAAAAGTTTTGTCTTTTTTTAAATTTCTTAACAAAGTGTAGTTTAGCTGATAATCTGATTATACAATAACACATAGAAATAATGGAAGTGCATTAAAGAGGCAGATTAGCTGACTTTTGATAGTTTTGACGGCGACTGTGGTTTTGGAATTGCGGTCACCGACGACGCCTTCAGCTTCGGCTTTCAGCACAACTCCGAACGCTCCTTCTCCAAGTATGTCGCCGAACAGTAACCTACAGACGTTCCACATCCAAAAACTTTACCACATCAGCGTTCTTGAGTAGCACCGTTAACAGTGCAAGCATACCGACGGGTTGCGAGATAAAGTAAGTAAGTAGAGGCTTAACGTCCCACTCGACACATTATAGGTCATTTTGGGGACGGCTTTTACAGGCCAAAGTGTCAAAGCATTGAAGGAAGCCAGTTGGTAAGATCAGGCTAAATCTCGCCCGGACCACTCCACCCTTTACACTGAAAAAATCAACTTAAGGCAGCCGTCTCTAAGCACAGCGTAAGGATTCCAGCGTGACAAAACCCAATCTGTTAGACCTCTTAGCTTCCAAGAAACTTGTGCAACAATAAACGGTACACAGTACAAGAGCATCTGTATTCCCTCTAACTCCAGATCAACATCACTGATCAGATAAGGCAACAGAGGAGGTGGGAGAGTTGTGAGACACCAGCTATGATCATACGCTGCATCTCATGCATTCGATGCAGACTATTGTTACCAATGTTCGCAGTGTCTGTCAGTCTGTCACGCTGCTCATCTCGGTTTCAAGATGATGTTTGGGGTGAACACTCCTGGAGGTCTGGGCTCCGTGGAACATTGTGTCCTGATTCCCCACAGAGAGACGGAGGAGACTCACTTTTGAATTTTAGGACCCCTTCGTATCTCAGGAACGGCTGAAGCTAGAGACTTGAAATTTAGTGCACCAAAAACAGTAACGGACAAATTTAGGCGTCTACTTAAAACGTACTTGTTCGCGCGTTACTAGTGCATCCAGCGCATTAGGGGTTCTTAACGTTTATGCGCTACACAAATCTACTCACTCACTCACTCACTCACTCATATACGGGGCCATAACGAAAACTATGCAACAGTAGGTCATATACGAGTCCGCGGCTGGGTCACGTGACCTACTTTTAACTTCTGCGATCCTCTACATCTTGGGAACGGGTATAGTTACAGAGTCCATCGCATGCAGTGTGTGCAGTGCATTCGATGCAGCCTTTGCCAAATTACTTTGGCCTCTTGTTGTTAGCTACCACGAGTACAGCGGCATAATAATGCATACAGTCATGTCTGTCCGTGTGTCTGTCGGGCTCCAACTGGGTGCCTTGAGTGAACCCTTGACTTAGAAACTGGTAGCCTATGCCTGTACACTTACATATATATCTATAAGCATCAAAGGTCGTGATCAATGTCACGGAGACGCTGAATATGCAGGAGTGAAAAATACAAAAGTGGAATTATCGGAGAGACAATGCAGGAACGGAAACGCAGGAATCATTATTAAGCCGCATCGAAAGCACGAGATGCGACGTTTTGCAATCGATGATCCTGTAGCGTGGGCGTCTGTCTATATGTCTGTCATGAGGGCAACTATTCCCCCAGATGGCGCCACGATGTGGCCATGTAGCCACCTGTTCTAACAATCTGACGGACTAGATGCTGTCGTCAGTCGTACCTGTCTCGTGGGAACTCCCAGTCAGGGTCGAAAGGAATCTCGTAGTTGCTGGTTAAAGGCAACGTAGCGCGCGACTGAACGATCTTCCGCCGGACTGGAACAAGAGGCGTCACCGGCGAACCGCCTGACACGGGCGTCTAAACGACCACACACGCAGCAACCGTGAGAACAAGAAACAAACCAACAAAAACCATATCGGTTCTGGTGAATCTGTAGTGTCAATATTACTATTAAGACAGAATGATACGAAGCCGCATTATGTCTTAATTTCTTGCCGAAAATTGTTGGTTTTTGTATTGCCATGCCAGCTCGGCTCGATGCAGGACTACTATGTTATTTCTCGTAGAGTGACTCGTACTCGTTTTTCAAGAGGGGAACCGTGGCCTCTTGATAACCAGATAGCAAAAATCAGTGCAAAAAATTCACAGATTTACCGGTTGGTCGTTTATACCTTTCTACGTTATGGGTGGCTCACTCGGTGAGGCATTCGATTCGTGATCAGTAGATCACGGGTTGGAGTCTCATCGGGTACCGCTGCATAGTAACTTTGGGAAAGTTATTTACACATATGTACCTTTGTTGGTCTGTTACCAAGCAGTATAATTTGGTACCGGCCTAACGGCTAAGGAGTAGACACACCACGCGAAGCACTTGCCCCATATCCATGGTCTCGCAGTGTAAGCTGGTGTTTAGCTGAGGGCTACAGAAACGGAGATTAGCCCCGTCCGGTGGGTCACGTGGCTCGGAAAGAACTTTACTTTTACTTTTATACTACTAAACTTCCGGATTTCACACAGTTACGATATCTGTAAAACATTTAGATTTTACCAATAATTTTTCTAGCCCAGAGTTGCACCCTCCTGATCCCAACAAGAGCCTACTGTACCGAGTCAGTTGTAAGGCCCCAAATGTCGGAAAGCCCTCTGTTTTGTTTTACTTTTTCCTCGCGTGACGCGTAGTCTTCGTCACTTTCGGTTGATGAGAGGGCATCCATGTGCCTTACAGTTCTAGAGTCTCAAAGTCCTGATATGTCTCTAGCCCGTAAGTCAACTAACCGAAGAGCAAGACTCAGTCTGAGGCACATTTACCAGCAGTTGAGCACATACCTTGGCTGCAGTCGTGCCTGTGCCGTTGGCGTACAGAATGTTGTCGCGCATGAAGAGAATGCGTTTGCGCATAGGTGGTCCAACCAGTGACTGCAGTAGATCACGACGGACACCAGCGCTTCCTGCACGCCATGCAATGACGTCACAGCGTCGCCGCTGCCAGCAGCAACACCAGCAGAACACCATGGCAACCACTGTTACGGTGACGCCAAATGACAATAGCGGTACCACGACCCAAGCGAGGCCGGCGCTCGACTGACGACTCTCCATTGTACTTTCACTTTCACCTTTACTGTCAGCGCCTAGGAAATACCCACACATACAATGGGTGATTTTATCTTTCGCTAAAACTAGTCTTCTATATATAAGGTGCTTTGTGTGTATGTGTATGGGGTGGGATGGGAGTGGTGCAAGGTGGGAGCGGGGGAGGGTGGGGTGGGGATGGTGGGCGAGTGGGTTGGGGTGGAGGGATGAAGAGGGTGGGAGGCCCGACTAGGCGGGTAGAATGGCTAATATAAACATAAAATAACTGAAGTGTATAAATTCAAGTTTAGACTGCTTAAAAACAACACGATTAAGTTGGAAAACAGTAGCCTACATATGATTAACAGCTTGAAGGTTTAAACTTACATTAATACTTACTTGTAGTCTTATAGTATAGAAAATCTTGCGTGAGCTAAGTTTGTTATCAGCGATCTTTTGCAGTGAGATTTTATTAAAATGTTATCACTGAATATTTTTTCATTTATGGTGTGTGCTGCTGTTGCAAACAATTAACATCACAAAATTCACGAGTGACGACAGTTCCCCGAAAATATTTTTTAATATTTCATTTATATTTTGTTTTAAGAGCGAAACAGTTTGTGAAAATCTATAGCAATGTGTACAGTGGAGTATTTTGTTAGACCTCTGTACTGTAGTTCTCCTGCATGCACTGCTGTGTTGCTAGCTTCAGTTTTGAGGGTGATAAACCAATGTAACATACAGCATTTGATCGACATTTACATACGATTTTATTATTGTCGTTTTAAAATATATGAAAGTATATTACAACTTTGGTTAAAATTAGCAAACAGTCCATCGGACCGCTGAGGCAACATACCGGTACTATTCATTACATCGTTTGGTACTTTGCTTGCAGTAACTGTAAATTATACATAACTCTGCTAGTGCGGGATAATTGCGAGTGCGTGCCGATGAGATGTCTGTGCTATTTAGTTTCAGTAAGTTACTGGAACAGAAGGAACAGCTGGAGCAGAAGCATCTTCATCTACTGCAGATCTTAGACTCGGAGCGTCAGTCTAAGTGGCAGTATGTGCAGCAGACCGACGAGTTGGCTGCGGAGGTCAGGAAGCTGAAGACAGAGGTATATTGTATGTCAGGTTTACCTGGCAGTTCTCTAATCACTGGTTGCATCGTCTGGCTTTCATGCGCAACAGTAGACAGCATAACGAATCTGTGTTACTGATATTATTCACGCTAATCAATTTTAGTTTTTTTTTCAGAAAGTCCGTTGCTTTTAAATAATGCATCTTAGACAAAATCCCGTTTAATTTTATACATTATCATTTTGTTCTGCGCTTGCAGAACTGCTCGTGTTTGTAGCTAGTGTGAAACTTTCACGAATATTATTGATCTGATCACTAATGTTGAGCAGAGTTTAACGCTTGTTATTCATTTTTGTACATGTAACGGGTGAGTCCAAAAAGTAGCCCACTAAGATTGTTTCGGCTGTAACCGGCCTTAACTTTGTCAAAGCGTGACCAATTTTTATTTTTTTTCCGCTAAAAAGAGCATAAAATTTACAATAAAAACCGTATAACACTTTCTACCATACTTTAAGTATATTGCCGCATTACCTTGAGAAATTAAAAAGTCTACATTTTGTCAAAAGTTACAATAGATACAACTTAACCAACTTAACATCATACCATGTGTAAAAATTAAACTGTTTACTGCAACTGCCGTCTACGTCTCACTAGAGTTCACCGCGTACGTAGAAGTCACTGACTGATATTGACAGTCTTCAAGTTTCGGTCGTCAGTTGTCTAATCCTTGTTAGACTAAATTATTGAAACAGATAACAGGCCTACGTTTCATCAGCAAATAATGATCGTGCGATGTCCGTGCCCTGCAGATTCGGTCGATACGGCGCAACAGAAGCTCTTCAAACGAGTCGCTCAGCCCAGAAAGCGAAGAGATCAGAAAAGTTAAAAAGGTTAGTAAAGTCATTCAGCATATTTAGTGTCTGTACTGCATGGTACGAATAATAGGTTTTTGAAGTCCGCATGCAGTGAACCAAAACTTTTGATGAAACTTACCCAATCCTAACCAATAACATTTGCCGTTTTAACTGAGTTGTGAATTCGGCAGAGAAGAACGATTTAATTATCATAACTCTCGAGCACGACGCGATTTCACAATGACCGCGACGTAAAAGCAATTTTTCATAAATAACTTATTTCGTATTTACGTTTTCTAAGGAGAGATAATTTCAAAAGCGTGCAGATGTTGCTGCATAACAGTGTCAACAAACAAATGCACGTGATTTTTCTTCTGCTGTTTTATGCAAGCTGCAGAGATATTTGCTACGTTTGTTGCCTTATCCGAGTAAATCGACAATGAGTATGCGGACTGGTGGGTGGTTGTGTTGGCAGGTTCAAAGTTTCTTCCGTGGCTGGATGTGTCGACGTCGTTGGAAGCAGATCGTGGACCTGTACATCCGGTCTGAGCACGCCGAGTCGATGAGAAAGCGCAACAGTATCGTGTTCAGTCTGGTCGAGTGTGAGAAAGACTACGTCAAACAGCTGTCAGCGCTCGTCTCCGTCTTTCTGAGGCCGCTGCGCATGGCAGCCAGCTCCAAGAATCCACCAATCACGCACGACGACGTCAACTCCATCTTTCTCAACAGGTTCGTTTGTCTCTACAGTACACCTCGTTGCTGACAGGACATGCGTCGTTCTGCGCATCCACAACACGTACGGCGACAAGAGTTTCACTGCTGCTGGTCCGCGGGTGTGGGACAATCTACCGTCGCAGTTACGATAACAGCTACGGACAATTCAAACGACAACTGAAAACGTTTCTGTTAAACCGCGGCACATTGTGACTGATTATGTTTTTCTGCGCTTTACTTTAATTATTTACACGAACAACACGGACAAGTCGCTCCAATCTACATGTATTATTTACACAGATGATGCGATGTTGTTCGTATAGACTCATTCATAGATATGTGTCATGCAGTGGACTATAAATGTCGGTGTACTGCACCATAAATACTCGCATGTCATATGGTAAGTTACGAGCACGCTGCTGCTGCTGCTGCTGCGTACTGATGTGGTTTAATAATGTCATCATCATCATCATCATCATCATTTATTCGTTCATTAAAACTATGCAAAAGCGAATATAAATGCACACGAGAACAGGACAGAAAGGCACAAAGTGCTCTAACAACTGCCCTAATGGACAAAGAAAGGCATAAGATTCGCCCCTAAAAACTGACAAAAATAAACACAATAAAACACAGTAAAACTAGTAATTGCTAACAATACCTGAGATGTTCAGACAAATCTACAGTTTTGATAGTGCGAATAAAGCTAGTAAGCGTACTAAAATCAACAATGTCCGGTAAGTTATTTCACACACTAACAATTCGTTCACTAAAGAATTTGGCTCGGACTGTGGAAGAAGAATGCTTTTTACACAGCTATAGCTGTGACCTCTCGTGATGGGTATTGGGGCTTTCACAAAGAACTCACTGGCTTGTAAATCAATGAGTCCAAATAGTACCTTGTAGCAGCAAATCAAGTCAGCGTGAAGGCGTCGCAATTCAACTACATTCATGCTGGTGACGATGACGATGACTTTTGTCGTGTAACGTGGTGTGTGCAGTGAAACGCTGCTCTTTCTACATCAGATATTTCTCAAAGGTTTGTTGGTTCGCATGGAAAACTGGCCGACAATCGTTCTTGGTGAGCGCATAAAATTGTCACTCGTTTACTATTGAATTGCCGTCGTAACTGCCTCGTTTTCTGTGTTCTTTCATATTTTCTGTCTATCTTTTCCTTTGACTTTTCTGGTTTTTACTGCTTTTGCTGATTACGTATAATATCTGAAGTGAATCGATGTGGTCAGTATTGCATAATTCTCATTTTCTCGTAATATTGTCTAAAATTCTCAGTCATATTAGTTATTTTTAAGGCTTAATTAGGCCGTCCTAAGGGTTGTTTCGGAACACAATGTATATTCTAAACATAAGCGTGCTACGAAGCGCAGCAGATGATAAACCGCAAATCTTTCGACAGTGATGCAAGTCACAGCGAATTCTATTTCTGTGTGGTACTGGCCACCATCGAAACGACTTCCTGCTCAGTAATACACATTTACCGTTTATAACGCCTGAAGCAAGTGTGACTGCCAGCCAATTGCACGACAATCATGCAGCTTTCGTCGGCTGTCACTCGCGAAATACGCCGACGAATTTGCTTTGACATTTTGACGCCGACGATAACGCAGTGACTGGCCAGAGCTGTCCGGCGTCGCGCTGGTCGACCGTTATGCTGCTCGTCGGTCAGCCACTCCACTGCTCCAGCCGTCTGTCCCGCATATCTGCAGTGAAAGAGTTGTGCCGTGCAACAGTTGTGTGAGGCTTACAGGAGACTTTGTGGCTTTGTTTGAAGATATTCGTGAGCAGCATTTGATGCAGCCTGCCACTGAGCTTGGTATAGCGCGCATCACTGGCATGACATTTGCTGCACACAGATCAGTTACCTATTTCGGGTGGCCAGTCTCTGTTGAAAATGTCAGTTAATTTGGTATTAATGGTTAATTTTCAAGAGTGTGAGTAATTATACTATCAAGATATTTTCCTTGTGTTGTACTGTAGTTGTTGATGCTCGAAGAAGGCAAATGTGTTGAGTATATAGCAGCGTTTGCGACTTGCGTGGACTGTGACAGATCTATTCGACATGCTGCTGCCAATGCTCGGCATCTACCAGGAGTATGTACGCAATCACCACTACAGTCTACAGGTACTGGCCGAGTACAAACAGAAGCCCGTATTCAACCAGCTGCTGTGTTGTTACGAGGGCAAGTCCGTCTGTGAAGGACGCTCGCTTGCCACATTTCTCACGTACCCGATGCATCAGGTCTGATTGCTCGTATTCACAGTCATACACGCAGCATTTTGCCGATCACTAGGTAGGTATTCGCTAAGTGAAGCTACAGCAGCAACAACATCAAGTCCCGTTTTCATTGCTCACCAGTCTGCCGGACCCTCGCCCCCTCGGTGTTTGAGACTACGATAACGGGGTTGGTGCACATCCCATTCGGGGGACGATTTCATAGCGGCAGCTGTGCTAAGGATCCTTTGGACGCTACTTGTAGGTAGTGTGATATTTATACGACAATATGTAAATTCGCGATTTTCGACCCAAATCGCGACCCTATATCTCGATAAATGATAGAAAGCAGAAAGCTTAGAGGTGTCTGCATTGTAAGCTCCAGCTCCGCCACACAGGCACTGCGGAAGCGTTATGTTTTCGGGCCAGCGCGCTGTCTGTGATTCTTTGATTGTGTAGTTTCACTGTAAACAAACTGATCCTAACATACAGGGTGGTTAACACAAAAATCTTGATATCTCAAAAAGCGTGAATACTTTTGCACAAAATTTTGCTCATTTGTTTAGGATGTAACTTTGCATAATTTGTTGCTTCATACTTTATTTTGTACTTCACTCTTGCCGAAACGAGAAATGCAATTTTTTACGATCGAATTTCGCAACTTAACAGATGTTGGTTGAAATAATTACAGACAATTCAGGCCTAAGCGTCGTAGCGCGGTAGCGCAGACAGAAGAGAACGTTATAACATATAGGCCTAAGCAGACAGTAGGCCTGCCATTCCTCCATATAAACACAGGCCTCTTAACGTATGTAACAAATTGCTGACGCGCTTGTCCCGTAGGTGCTTTATATATGTGGACGGGGACGGTCTGTATGCGTGCGTGAAATGTACGATGCTATGGGAGCAGTCCACTTATAACGCACCTACGGGACAAGGGTGTTGACAACTTGTTATTTGCGTTAGGACGCGTATTTTTACCACAGGCATTATATCTCACACAGGTGGCGTGGTGGCGCAAATCGGCAATCTCTCTGCATAGTAACCTTGAGCAAGTTATACAATGCAATACAATACTAGTCTAACAGTGAAGCTGACAGGACGCAACTTCTTACGTATGTGCCTGTGTCACCATTCACCAAGCCCATGAACGGTATTTTCCGGTGTTTGCATCAAAAGGAATCGTCATTAAAGTCCATGTTCTGTTAAACGGCTAACACCAATATGCTACACTTGTAGCAAAGTAGAGTAGAGCATTACAGATGTTGTTGTTACAGGTTCCACGATACATCATCACTATACATCAGCTGCTTGCTCACACTCCTCACGATCACGTCGAACGACGCAGTCTAGAATTTGCACTCAGCAAACTAGAAGATATCTCTCAGGCCAGTTATCAAGTGAAGTTGACTACATGCTACTGTGCGTAATGTGGATTCGTCTATGGGCTTTTGAAGCGAGCCGACGGCAGCTGGGCGCAGCTGTATAGTCTAGCTGAATGGCACTGTATTCATGTTACAGATGATGCAGGATGAAGTCAGTGAAACAGAAAACATCCGCAAGAACTTGTCAATTGAACGAATGATCATCGAGGGATGCGACATACTGCTCGACGTCAACCAAACCTTCGTCAGGCAAGGTGCACTATCGCTAGTCTTTTCACACAAGTTTCGGCAAACTGGCTTTTTTAAAACAAATACAATAACAGTCCATGTTGTAGCCTACGTTTGTTCATTAATATAAAAGTATATCAACCTAAAACCTGTTTATATTTGATGTGACGAAAACGCGCTGTATAACTGTTGCAATAAATTGTCAAATCTTGCTGTGATTTGAAATGACACATCACATATGTCGCAGGTTGAGCAGTATAGGACCATCAGGTAGCACTAAGCATAGGAAAAGCAGGTTTTGAAGAGTTGAAACGTTTCCTTGAACCGATTTTGATGAAACTTTGAGTTACTGGTTTTGGCATGGTCGCATTTCTTGGTCCGTTTTGGTGGTCTAGGCTATACACCAGAACGCATGTTTCTGGCCAAATATGCTTTTTTGAGATGTCGACCACAAGTTTTTTGCCTTCTTCCAATATCTGACAAATTAATACAATTTTGCATCACAAAAGCCGTTTTCGGTCAAAACACGCACAAATCTCGGCATCGAAATGCGTATAGACGTAGGCTATGTGGTTTGTACGGTGTGTGAATGCAGGGACATTAATTCAGGTGATGACGGACAAAAGTCGCAGCGGGTTTGGAAGGCTAGGCTCGTTCAGCGCCTCGTTCAAAGAGGGGCGCAAAGAGGCTGTTCGCATGGCGTTTCTCTTCGCCAATCATTTACTGTTGACGACGCGTGCTTCCAACGGTCGTCTTCACCTGGCTAAGGTCAGTCAAATGCTATCTTTTCATCTTAGCTGGAAGCTCTTTAAAACCAATTAACAAAAATAGCAAGTCTCACACATGTGACCGTTTACTGTATAGCCTGAATGATATTAGGCTTACCCGGTCTGTCCGCCGCACTTGTCGTCCGGTTGGTAAAGCTGCGAACACTTGACACTGCGCGTCTCTATGAGAACCTCACAACAGAAGCGAGCGCTGCAACAATCTGCCAGCTCTGCATCTCTTGTTAGAACTCCACCGCGAATCTGAATGCCGTCTGAATCTAACTACCTTGACATTGCAGCATCTTCGACTATGTCCATAGACGAGTTACAGTATGCACTGTGTGTCCGTGGAAAGCGCCGAGCAGCAGAAGTGTGCTCAACTTTCTCCTAATCATTAGTGGAATAGAATCAGTTTATTCGTATCGAAAAAATTACTGGGAGCATTGATTTGCCACCGCCTTGAGTGTTATATTCCGGCGATGCTATTGAGCTACAGAGGCGCGTGCCTCCTCGTTTTATTAAAACCCGACGGAGACACGCTTTGCACCGATGGCTGTTGCTCGTGGCCTTTGTTGACGTTGAGATTCGACAACGATGTAGGCTATACTGCATAGATTACATAGTGATGTTGACCAAAGTCAATCGCAGCTATGTACATTGAACATGGCAAAAAGTCGCAAATGTGTATGCGTAGCTAATGAAAACGTAAACATTGTTAATTTGTTGCAATTCATCTGCTGAGTGCTGCTGACGGACGTGTGGATTGTTTAAATGAACTTATTCCAGATCACTAAAGGCGTCGTTCCCACATACAGAATGGGCCAAAAAAAGTGAGAACCCCTCTTTTTTGTCTCTAACTTTGTCAAATTTTAACCGATTTTCAAATTTCTTTACTGCTGAAAAGCGTAAGAAATTTGCAACAAGAATCACATAATACATCATGCCACTCCTTAAATATGTTGCTGCATTACGTTGTGAAATTACTTAGAAATTCAAGTCGGCTGCAAATATGTAAGAATATGCGAACAAAATGCAATGATTTCACTTGCATGAAATATAATTAATCTAACTTAATTATTTATTACCGACTGAAAACTGTCGGTATTAAAATAACTTTTTTCGGTTTTTCGACACACCAGCATCGTCGGCCCATGTTTTTGTATTTTCTATCAGAAAAAAGAAACAAAAAATCGCTATTTTTGCGACTTTTTCGCCCCGCATGGGCGAAATTTGGTGAGATTCGGTTCATAAATCAGACAACTGATAAACCGCGTCGGTCATTTCTCCCAAAAATTTCGGGGGCCCCTAGCCCAAAAACTAAGGGTCGTATCCCAAAACTGTTGCCCACGGAAAAAAACGGTACGGAGTACTCTATCCACATGCCAAGTTTGGTGGAGATCGGTTTGCACACGGCGACGCGAGAACAAAAATAAGATAGTCTTTGTGTTTCTGTTTTGTCACGCTGGGCGTGGTCTATTTTATTCTCACAGATTTGCCGCGATGTTCGGCATTAACGAAGTACGGCTTCCCCATTTATTGATCGATTTCACGGGGTTTGGGGCGTTTTTTAGAGGAAGAAACATAGCTTGAAACATCTGCGTAATTTTCAACTAAATTGAACACGCAATAGGTGCTGTGGACAGTATATGCATTGTTTTGATGGGACTCTATTTAGGTGTAAGTCTGCCAAAAATTATAAAATTCGGTTGAGATTTCACAAAGCTATATCAATTTAACGTCAAGCAAATGGAAATGCGCAGTTTTTTGGGCCACCCTGTACAGACAACAGGTGAGTTAGGTACTTGGACACTTGCACAAAATAGGGTGTGCACATATTTCAGACGGTGCGAGCAGTTTGTACGGTTGCATGCGTTATTCATTCACGACTAAAACGATACAAAATTATAAAAAAATGGTTTAAGGGTTGCCAGCAGTGAGTTAGTCTTTCTCCTTAAGGACCCCGGACAAGCACACAGTCCTGGTCCTCGTCCTTGTAACTAATGTCCTTGCCCAGTTGCCTTTGTCCTGGTCCTTGAGTAAAAGTCCTTGACTATGTCGGATGTCCTTGAATTTGCAACAACGCTGCCTGTTCCACAAAAGACTTTTTACGTTATACATTTTTACTTATTTTCGGTTCATGTCTGTAGCTTATGTACCATGTGAATGGAAAAGTGCTGTTGTGGTGCCCATGTTCAAGAAAGGTGTTTCTGGTTTGGTGCAAAACTATCGCCTAATTTTACTTAAATACGTTGTAAGTAAGATTATGGAACGGATTGTGTCTGACAGAATAACAAATCATTTGCTGGCAAATAATATTCTGCATATTGCTCAACACGGGTTTTTAAAGCATCGTTCTACTACTACAAATCTGATTG